>CEOP01245900.1_pt1 | contig 12340 bp, 9 predicted proteins | sample 361301 | NCBI WGS metagenome assembly CEOP01 (sample SAMEA2619548, study PRJEB7988) | marine metagenome | biome: marine biome (ENVO:00000447); feature: deep chlorophyll maximum layer (ENVO:xxxxxxxx); material: "saline water (ENVO:00002010), including plankton (ENVO:xxxxxxxx)" | depth 55 m
AATGAGTTTATCCAAGTTAAAAAACAAGCAATTCAGTTTAATTCTATTTTTTTTATTTTCAAATATTTTAATTGCCCAAGATTCCAATTTTAATAAAGTTGAATTCCGAAAGTTTGATTTTGATTCTTTAATTCAGGTTACTGCATTTCCTGATTCCCAAGCAGATAAGTTTGGAAGTTTAATAATTCAAGATTTAGGTGGTAGAATGAAGCCTGCAAATACTTTCTCCTCTGAGTTATTAAGAAAAGTAAGCAAAAGTGATACTTACAAGGGTTTATCCTCTGATCAAGTTTTGCTTTCAATAGTTAATAATCCTGCTGTTTGGTACAATGTTCCTATAATTTATTTAAGAAGAGGAAATGATAGTTTGAGAAAAATTGCTGGAATTAATAAAAAATCAAAATATGCGCCTCTGGTTTCATTTTTTGATGAAAAAGGTAATTATAAGATAGCCAGTCAATTGGAAAAAGCATATAGAACTCAAACACCTAATCAATTTCAAAAAGATTTTATAGAACTTGATAGAAGAGTCAATCTTTTGTATTCTGCTTTAGAAGGTAAGGTTCTAAGGATTTTTCCTATACCAAACGATCCTATAAATAAATGGGTTTCTTACCCGGAAATTAATCAATTCAAATTTACAGGTGCTGATTCATTATATGTAAGTAATGTATTACCTCTATATTTTCAAGCATTGAGACTGGGCAAGTCTAATGGTGATTTTGATCAAGCAGATGAGCTAATAGAGAGTCTTAAAGGTTTTCAGAAGAAGTATGGATACGATGTCATTCCGAGTTCCTCAAAAGTCTCTGCTGAAATTTTATATAATAAATATGATATTTTTAAAAAATTATTTAGTTGGTATATTTATTCAAGTATGCTATTATTTATAATTTTGATCATTAAAATTTTTAATGATAGAAAGTTTATAAAGTATATTGAAATAGCCTTAATCTCATCTATTATATTTCTTTTTATTCTTCATTCCCTTGGATTAGTTTTTAGGGCATTTGTTTCTGGTCATGCTCCCTGGAGTGATGCATATGAATCAATTATTTATGTTTCTTGGGCAACACAGTTTTTCGGACTAATATTCGCAAGAAAATCATCCCTTACACTTGCAGCTACTACCTTTGTTTCATCTATGATTCTAATGATTGCTCATTGGAATTGGATGGATCCTTCTATAGCCAACTTACAACCTGTTTTGGACAGTTATTGGTTAATGATTCATGTTGCAGTAATTGTAGGCAGCTATGGCCCCTTTTCAATTAGTATGATACTTGGAATTGTTGTTTTACTTCTCATTCTAATAACTAATTCAAAGAATAAGAAAAAACTTTTTCCAAAAATTAAAGAGTTAAGTATTATAAATGAACTTTCTATAACCATTGGACTAGTTATGTTAACTATAGGAAATTTTTTGGGTGGAATGTGGGCAAATGAAAGTTGGGGAAGATACTGGGGGTGGGATCCAAAAGAGACTTGGGCTTTAATTTCAATAATGGTATATGCCTTTGTAATTCACATGAGGTTAGTGCCTGGATTAAATGGAAGATGGCTTTTTAATTTAATGAGTATAATAGCATTTTCTAGTATTTTAATGACTTTTTTTGGAGTGAATTTTTATCTAGTTGGACTTCATTCATATGCAAGTGGAGATAAGATTATTACTCCTAATTTCATATATTATTCAGTTATATTTGTAATTATTCTTGGATCAGTATCATTTTACTCATATAAAAAACACTACAAATAGTCTACTTAAAAGCTAACATGAATTCATCTTCATCAGCTCCAGATTGAACAAGATTAATTGCTTTTTCAACAATGGAATCAATTTTTTCTTCGTTAAAACCTAAAGAAAAAGTAAATTTTTTAAGTAATTTAATTTCAGCTTCATCAGCTATTGAATCTGCTAAAACAATTTTAGAAAGATCATATAATCTCTCTAAACGTTTATGCTCAGAGGCTGGTGGGTTAATTTGATGTTTATTTGGATTTGATATAATTTCTTCAGCTTCAATTGGGTCTATTTCTAGTAAAATAGATAGCCTCTTTATAAATTTTTGCTCTTCCTCAGTTATTATATTATCACTTAATGCAACTTTTACTATCGATGCAAAATGACCTTTGTTACGATTTTTAAAATTACTTGAAAAAATACTAGACATGCGATTAATTTTTTCCAAATATAAAAAACCTGAATTTACTACAAACATCCATTCCTATAATTATATGTAAATAAATCAATTTTTTTAATTTAGATAAAAAAATGAATGTTATTTAATATTACCGACGAAACATCTCCTTTGGAATCAATTATTGTCGGAATAGCCAATAGTAATGGTGGCATTCCAAGTTTAGATGATGTTTATGACCCTAAGTCTAGAATTCATATTTTATCTAATACATACCCTAAAGAATCTGATATGGTTAATGAATTGGAGAATCTAGTTTCTTTATTACGTTCTTATGGTGTTAAAATTTTTCGACCAACATTAATAAATGATTATAATCAAATTTATTCTAGGGATATTGGCTTTGTTATAGAGGATAAGTTTTTTAAGTCTAATATTTTACCCATAAGGTCCAGGGAAATCCAAGCCTTAGATAAACTTTTAAGTTTGTTTTCTTCGGATTGTATTATATCATTTCCTGATGATGCTCACATTGAAGGAGGAGACGTCGTCCTTTTTAAAAATAAGATATATGTTGGCGCTTACATTAAAGATGATTACTCTGATTATATAACAGCAAGAACAAATTTAAAAGGATTAAATTTTCTCAAGAATTTTTTTCCAAACAAAGATGTAGTTTTATTAGAATTAAATAAATCAAATACTGATCCAAAAAAAAATGTTTTACATCTTGATTGTTGTTTCCAGCCCATTGGAAATTCATATGCAATAATTCACAAAGAAGGTTTTTCTGATCAGGATCAATTATCTTCACTAATTGATGATTTTGGTCTAGAAAATTGTTTTTTTATCAATTCTACTGAAATGTTTGATATGATGAGTAATGTTTTTTCAATTAACAAGCATACAATTGTTTCAGACCCATATTTTTCAAGGCTTAATAATTGGTTAAGACAGAAAGAATTCAAAGTCGAAGAGATATCTTTTAGAGAGATAGCAAAGCAAGAAGGACTATTTAGATGTGTAACATTACCTATAAATAGAAAAAAATGATAGGACTAACTAGTCATGTTTTGATGGTTCGACCAATTTTATTTGAAAAAAATAAACAAACAGCTGTCAATAATTATTATCAAATGGATAGCATATTGAATTCGAAAACTATTAATGAGCTAGCTATAAAAGAATTTGATCAATTAGTTGAAAATTTAACTAATATAGGAATCAAAGTAACATTACATCAAGACACAAAGAGTCCTAGAACACCAGATTCAATTTTTCCAAATAATTGGATATCATTTCATAAAAAAAATAGTGTAATTATATATCCAATGTTTGCTAAAAATAGAAGGTATGAAAGATCAAAAGATGTTTTTAAAACCCTCAAAAAGGCAGGAGTTAAATCTAATATAATTTTTGATCTTACTAACTTCGAAAATGAAAATAAATTTCTTGAGGGTACTGGAAGTATGATATTAGACAGAGCAAATAAAAAACTCTATGCTTCACTTTCTGAAAGAACGGAAAAGTCACTAGTTTTAAATTTTTCAAATAAGATGAATTATAAACCCATTATTTTTTCATCTTTTCAAACTGTTTCAAAACAGAGATTACGTATATATCATACTAACGTTATGATGAGTATAGGCGATAAATTTGCTGCCATTTGTTTAGAATCTATTGATGATAGATCTGAAAGAGAGAATGTTAAAAATGAATTAATTGATAGCGGAAAAGAGTTAATATTACTGTCTGAAAAGCAAGTAGAGAATTTTGCAGGTAATATGTTGCTATTAAAAAACTCAAATGGTCCTCTGCTGGTTATGAGCACATCTGCCTATAAATCACTTACTATTAAACAAAAAAATAAATTTAATAATCATGCAGAAATACTTCATTCTGATATTAGGACTATTGAAATGTTAGGCGGGGGAAGTGTTAGATGTATGCTTGCAGAAATTTTTTAATCAATTAATTTAAAAACCCCATTTTTCGTGTCTTTCTTTACTTTATCTCCCTTAAAAGTTTGTCCGTGCATATTTATATAAACTCCTTTTTTTAAATTTTGTAAAGCTGACAGAGCACTTCCAAGGTTGAAAAATCCGTCTGATGAGCTTCCAAAAGCATATGGAATCATAGCTCCAGTTATAACAATTACCTTATTTTGAATATTTGCTTTTATAAGATGTTTTGCAGTATCTGTCATTTTATCGGTTCCATGAGTTATAAGAATTAGTTTTGATTTAGACTCTAAACATGCATCTTGAATCATTTGTAGGTGGAAATTGTTCATTTCCAGACTATCAATTAGCATTAATTGTTTTATATCAATGTCAAGCTTACACTGTGCTCTTTCAAGCATTTTAGGTATATGAGTTTTTTCAAAATACATTTTTCCACTTATATAATTATAAGTTTTATCAAAAGTTCCTCCAGTAACAAAAATTTGAATTTTATTCATTTAATAAATTTAAACAGTATTTATAATGTATTTTATTAAGGTTTGAAACCTTACTTTTTTTTGATTTAAAATATTTTTTTAAATTATTTTCTTGATTTTCAATAATCCCTTTAATTTCAGGAATTAGTTTTTCATTCTCTTTAAGCAATTTAAATTGATGTATAATATTTTTCTGAAGTTCTCTTTGAAGAATGTCAGGATCTGTAATATCCATGGTAAGATTTTTAGTAATTATTTCAATTAGTTCAATTATAGAAAGAGAATTACCTTGAATTGTATTTTCAGTTGAAATCATGGTGTTTAATCTATTAACACTAAATATTCTATTAAAAACGGATTTTTGTAGATTGCTTACAAGTGATAAAGAACCTTTTTCTTTTATTTTTGAAATTATTTTTTTGTCGTAAAGCCAAACCGGTGAAGTCCATAGATTAATATTAAGAAAATTGATAGCATTTAATTGTTTTTCTTTTGGAACATTAACGTAAGGAATACCGCTTTGTCCTTTGTTTAATAAAGTTTGATTTACGCCACCTATCATTGAAACAACATGATAAATATATCTTCTGTACACTCCTATTAACTCACCATAAAGTTCATTTAAATCCTCATAATTTGAACCTTCTTTAATTGTCCACTTCTCAAGATTTTTTGCTACAATTTTTAAATTACTCAATCCATAGGTGCTAGATTTTATAGGATTATCACCTATATTTTCAGTTTGAGAGTCTGGATCATTGCCATATGACCCAAACATATATTTTGGATCTAAGTTTTTATCACCAATCCAATTATTAAGAATAGAATCTATTTCAAGCTCATTCTTTTCAGAAAAGAAACGATACCCCCATTCAATGGAATATTCATCATAAGGACCTAGTTTTCTAACAAACCTTATGTTTTTATCTCCTGGTTGAGCAACATAATTATATCTCGCATAGTCCATAATTGTCGCAGCAATACCCATTTTTTGTGTAAACTCACCTGATCTTAGTGAATCAACTGGATAGGCTGAACTGGCTTTCATGTTATGTGGTAAACCAAGCGCGTGTCCAATTTCGTGAGATATAACTCTTCTCATCATTTCTCCAATTTCTGTCTCTGGAGTATTTAATGTTCTTGCTTTTGGATTTGCTGCGCCAGTTTCTAATAAATATCTATTCCTATAAGACCTTAAGTGATTGTGATACCATATAATATCACTTTCAATGATTTCTCCTGTTCTAGGATCCGAAACACTGGGCCCAGTTGCATTTCGGGTTTTAGAAGCAACATATCTGACAGTAGAATACCTAATATCTTCAGGGCTAAAATTTGGGTCTTCTTCTTTTGATGGAGGATCCTTTGCTATAATTGCATTTTTAAAACCGGCTTTTTCGAATGCAATATTCCAATCTTCAATTCCTTTTTTAAAATAAGGTCTCCATTTTATGGGTGTAGCAGGATCTAAATAGTATATAATTGGTTTTTTTGGTTCAGTTAATTTACCATTATTATATGCTTCTATGTCTTTTGGCTCGAGCCTCCACCTTCGTATTATTTGATACTCATCAGATTTTAACTGTTCAGATGAATAATCAACTTTATTTAAACTAAACCATCCAATTCTGTTATCTAAATATCTAACTTGCATTAATGATTCCGGTAATGAAATAATTGAATGGTTAACTTGAAAACTGAGTGTTTTAGAGTTATTTGATCTTGGTAAATTATTAGCTGAATAAGTTATAGTATTTTTAATTTCAGTATTCATCGGATAGCTATTAGCTTGATTGATAAAACTTCTTTTTTTATCAATACTTCCAATTTTGAATCTCTCTTTGTCAGTCTTTCGTATTAAATTAAAACCAGGTGAATCATTCATGAAGTAATTTGATACGTCAATTAAGTACTTGTCCTTTTCTTTATTTTCTATTTTAAAAACAGCAAGAATGGGTGGGAAGTTATTTTTAATAACACTTATTTTAATAGGATCCTTATCTAACGCTTCATTTGTATAAGCAAGTTTCTTTAAAACTATTTTATTGTTAGATAACTTAAATGAAATTACATTTTCTGCCGTTTTAGATCCTGCATTTGTATAAGATGAAAAATTTCCAGGAAATTGAGAAAACCTTGTAACCATTAACAGTTCTTTTTCTAAGACTGTTTTGTCTAATTCAAAATATAGTTTATCATTTTTTAAATACGTAGTAATTAACCCTTCAGACTTTTTCATATCAATTGTTATGCTGTCAATTGATGGATTTTTATTTTTTTGGCCTAATACACTTCCTGTATAGATCAATAATATTATTAATGTTAATTTTCTTATCATAAATTAATATTTTGAATAAAGTTCGAAGTTTTCTAAATCAAAGCTTGGAAGAGCAGATAACAAATGATCAAATATATCTGAAACTATCCCTTCATATGCAGTCCAATCTTTATCAGTAATAAATGCATAGACTTCTAATGGAATACCTGTAGGAGTAGGGGATAACTGCCTGCACATAACTGTCATTTTATTATTAATTTTAGAGTGGTTATCCAAATAGCTTTTGATGTAGGCTCGAAATAATCCAATATTTGTAAAATTTCTTCCATTAATCAATTCAATTTTATCTGTTTGAATCAAATCATTGTGTGATTTTATTTCATCATTTCTTCTTTTTATATAATCAGCTATTAAGTCAATCTTTTTAAGAGACTTAATTTCTGCATCATTTAAGAACTTAATCGAACTAGCTTTTACAAGAATTGCTCTTTTAATTCTTCTTCCATCAGAATCACTCATTCCTCTCCAATTGGTGAAAGAGTCTGAAATTAATTTATATGTTGGAATAGTAGTTATTGTTTTATCAAAATTTTGAATTTTTACTGTAGATAAACTTATAGCTATTACATCTCCATCAGCATTATAGTTTTTCATAGTAATCCAATCACCTATTCTTACAGTATCATTTATTGTAATTTGTATGCTCGCTACAAACCCTAGTAAAGTGTCTTTAAAGATTAGAAGTATAACTGCAGAAAGTGCACCTAGGGTAGTTAGAAAAACTCCAACTTCTTTACCGGTTAGCAGAGATAAAATTATAATACCACCAACAAACCAGATAAAAATCATAAAAACCTGAAGGTAACTTTCTAACGGCTTATCTTTGAGTATAGAAAGATTTCGTAACTGATCAGTAATCGACTTTAAAACTCCTCTAATGATCAGTATACCAATAAAGGCAGCTAAAGCTTCAAGAATATTTAAAATCACAACACTCAGATTTTGAAAACTAGATAATAATTCAGGTATTTGAATTATCAAAAAAAATAAAGGTGGAAGATAACCTAACAGGGAAGGTATTTTATTTTCAATTAATGAATCATCAAAATTTGAGCTAGTTCTTTTGGCAATTTGAGTAAAGATTTTTTTAATAAAATTTCTTGATACATATGAAAGTATAATGGTAATTAATATAATTATACCAGAAACAGATAATAAGCCAAGAAAGCTAGATAATGAATTACTTATGCCATTATCTTTAAAAAGCTCGAAAAAAAATAAATACATATAGTTTAATTTGATTAATTATTGATTTGCCAATATATCAGCATTTTTTTTAATTTCAGTTATTAAATCTTTTAAATGATCAATATTAGTTCGTGGATTTAATAAAACAACTCTTAGATATCTTAAATTATTCATTTCACAAGAAGTAATATAAAAATGCTTATTATTAATTATTTTATATCTTAATTTAAGTTGAAATTCATCATTTATAGAGTATTTTACATATCTAAAACATAGTATATTACTTTGAGGATTGTAGGGAACTTCAAATTCTGAATCTTTATTTAATAAAAAATAAAAATCCTTGCATAATGAGAATGTGTAATCAATATAATCTTCAATTGCTTTTTCACCTTCTATTGCAAATGCCCAAAATAATTTAGTTCCAAGCGCAGACTTTGTACACTCTACTGTATATGGCATGGAATCCATTCCTACAACTTCATTATTATGAAATACATATGAACCTTTTTGTTGAAAAGCTCCAGCTTGAAGTTTAAAGTCATTGAATAAAATGGCTGTACAAAGCGATGGAACGCGCATCATTTTATGTGCATCCCAAATCAATGAAGTTGCTTTATCAATTCCTTTTACTATTCCCTTATTTTTTTTACTAACTAAAGCTGCTGCACCATGAGCTCCATCGACGTGAAACCAAATACTATGTTTTTTACAAAAATCGCCCATTAATTCAAGTGGTTCAAACAAACCAGTCGAAGTTGCGCATGCATTTGCAACTATACACATTACTTTTTTTCCATCAGCAACAGTTTGATTATAAATATCTTTTAATTGATCAATTTTTATAACTTCATTTTTATCAACCGGAACAGCAATAAATGACTTTTTACCTAGTCCTAGAATTGATAGAGATCTCACAATTGAATAGTGTGCAGAAGCTGAACCTATTACAACTAAGTTTGATGGATTTCCTATGTCCCATGAATCAGGGCTTATTTTTGATCTTGCAGCTGTTAAGGCAGTTAAGTTTGCAATTGATCCACCATGAGTTAATACTCCACTTGGTTGTCCTGGTTGAAATTTAAAATCATAAAAATCTTTATTTTTTAACCACCCTAATTTATTTAACATCCAATTGATCATAAAACCTTCACAGGTGCTTCCTGAAGGTCCCATTTCATACAAAGAACTTGGGTTATTAATTGTCCCATGTATTAATTCTGGGATTCCTGACAATTCCTGGGGAACTGCAACTTGATGTCCCATGTAGTGGGGGTGATTTAAATGATTTGTATTTTCAAGATAATTTTTTAAAAAATCTATAATATCTTCTGAGGATTTAAACCCAGAATTAAGTCTCTCTTTGAGTTTAAGTTTTTTTGCTATTAGTTCTGGCTCTATTTGATTTAGTGCAAATGTTTTGTTGTTTACAGAGTCATAAATATGGTTTTCTAAAACTTTTGCAACTTCAAAGATTGTTTTTTCGGTACTTAATTCCATAGAATTAATTTTTGTTAAATATACTTCAAATCAAAAAAAAAGGAAAAAGTAATTAATCAATTAATTATAATAATTAAAAACTTATTAAGTTACTGTGGGCTGATTGACGCTAAACTTAAGATATTCTTTTTTAATTACGATATCAGCTATTTTAATAATTGTTTTGATTAGGTCTTCGTATGAGATATAAAGTGGAGAGATTCCTAGTCTTATATATTTTGGGGGTCTGAAATCTGGAATGATTTTTAGGGGTCCTTCTTGCAATGATTTACATATTCTCCATGATTCTTTATGAGAAATTGAAATATGTGAACCTCTGTTTTGAGGGTTAAGTGGACTTTCTATTTTAAAATCCAAAGGAATTAAATATTTAATTATTAAATCTTTTAGATATTCAGACTGTCTTTTGCTTTTAGCTTCTATATTTTTTATGCCAGCTTTTAATACCATGTCAACTCCACACTCAATTGGAACGCTAGAAATTATACTTGGTGTACCGTTTGAGAACTTTTGAATTCCATTACTTGAAATAAATTTTTTTGAAAACGAAAATGGGTTTAGGTGTCCAAACCATCCATTAATCGGATTTTCAAGTTCTTTAATTAGACTTTTATTTACATATAAATATGCGGGTGATCCAGGACCGCCATTGAGGAATTTATATGTACATCCAACAGCAATAAGTGTTTTTGAATATTTGAAATCTATATTCACAACACCAGCAGCATGACTTAGATCCCAGACAATGATACTATCATTTTTTAAAGCCCACTCGTTTAGTTCTTTCATTGGATATAACCAAGAGCTTTTATAACTTACTAGGCTCAAACAAATAATTCCAGGATCACTTTTAATTTTTTTCTTTAACAGCTTAATGTTAGCTTCAGTATCAGATTCATATTTAAGTATTGTTTTTTTCGAATTATTAGTTGTTTTAATTATGCCATCAATTATATATAAATCTGAAGGAAAATTTAAATTATCAGAAATAAAATGAGGTTTGAATTTTTCGGATTGTAATAAAGAGTTTAATATTTGATATAAATAAACCGATGTAGATTCTCCAATTGTAATTTCATGGTTTGAGGCATTAAATAGTTTTTCTAACTTAAGAGAAATTCTCTTTATCATTTCAAGCCAATGATCATTCCAACTTCTTATAAGATTTTGCCCCCATTCATTTTCTATAACTTTCTGTATTTTCAACTTCGATTTATATGGAAGTTTGCCCAATGAATTTCCATCTAGATAGATTTCATTAGTATTATTAATAAATTCCTTTCTAAATTGTTTTAATGAGTCGTTAATATCAAGAATTTTTGAAGCTTTTATTTCATTTTCCATTTTCTAAAAATAATATAAATTATGATATTTATTATTCTAAATATTTAAGCTATATTGAAAAATGCATTTAAATTTTTTTTATTTATTAATTGTTTTATTTTTTCAACTTAGTCCAAATAATGAGATTTTTTCTCAATCCAAAAATGACAAAAAAAAGACTAAACTTTTACTTAAATTACACAATCCAAAGTGGTTAAAAATCAATAATGAAAAAGCTTATTTTAGACATAATATTTCATCTTTACCTTCTAAAGTATCAACCACTTCAAGTGATCAAATTGGAAGATTAAACAGCGGTCAATCAAAGACTCAAAAATTTTTATATAATAAGTTTGGATATGATTATGATAAAATCGAAAGTAAAATAATACAAATAGCCCTTTTTAAGCCTGAAATTAAAATTTTAGAAATAGATTTAATAGCAAATTGTAAAGGAAGTTCAATTGACAACTATGATAAGTCAAACAATTCTTTTGAATCTTTTCAAGGAATTTATTCAGTTTATATTGATGAAAATCAGTTATATAATCTAAGAAAAATTAATTCAAAATATAATTTCATTAATAATGTTTTGGTATCAGATCAGATAATAATGGATAACCTTAGTAGGTCAATTAATCAAATTTGTAAATGAAAAAATTTTTATTCCTTATTCTTTTGACTTTTGAGTTTTTGAGCTCACAAAAACTATCTTCTATTACTGTTCTCGGCACAGTTCAGGACGGAGGATTACCTCACATAGGATGTGAAAAAATTTGCTGTACTGATCCTGTTGATGATTTCATGGTTACATCTTTAGGTTTAACATTATCAGGTAATAAAGGTTTTTATTTGTTTGAGGCATCTCCAGATTTTCCTGATCAACTAAGATTTATGAATTCAAAATTCAAATCTCCTTTTAAAGGTATCTTTATTACTCACGCTCATATTGGACATTATAGTGGATTAATGTATTTAGGTAAAGAAGCTATGGGAGCCAAGAACATTCCTGTTTATGTCATGAGTAGAATGTTAAATTATTTAACAACTAATGGTCCTTGGTCACAATTAGTCAATGACTCTAACATTAATTTAATTAATTTATTTGAAAATAAATTTCATAATATTTCAGAAACAGTAAAAGTAAAACCAGTCATAGTTCCTCATAGAGATGAGTTTTCTGAAACGGTTGGATTTTTTATTTATGGAACTAATAGGACAGCTTTTTTTCTTCCCGACATAGATAAATGGGATAAATGGTCATTGAGTTTAAAAAAAATAATTAAAAGCACAGATATTTTGTTTTTAGATGCTACTTTTTACGATAATTCTGAAATAAATTACAGACCTATTGAGAGTATTCCTCATCCATTTGTTAGTGAAACTATCGAATATCTAAAAAATCTATCT
>CEOP01133010.1_pt1 | contig 12318 bp, 10 predicted proteins | sample 361301 | NCBI WGS metagenome assembly CEOP01 (sample SAMEA2619548, study PRJEB7988) | marine metagenome | biome: marine biome (ENVO:00000447); feature: deep chlorophyll maximum layer (ENVO:xxxxxxxx); material: "saline water (ENVO:00002010), including plankton (ENVO:xxxxxxxx)" | depth 55 m
GGATACCTCTCTTAGCCTTACCATGCTTTGTCATGATTATATCCCGCAGTAGATTATCCTTCAATGTGCCGCATGTGAGGTCTATTCCGAAATGATTTTTTCAATCTCTAGACAGATATCTACTTCATTCTGTAATACTTTGACAGAGCCATCGTTAGACACAATTCTAGCTCTTGGTGAATTTTCGTCTCCAATTTGCTCAAGAATATTAGCTATTACATAATCAACACCATATTTTGAGATTTGATTGAGAGATTTCTGAATAAGATCTTTTTCGGAAACACCGGTTTCTAACTTGAATCCTATTCTAATACAGTCACCAACTAAATCCGATAATTCAGAAATATGTTTCAACGTAGGTCGGAGTTCTATTTCCCATTTATCTTCTCCACTGGGTTTTTTACCTTTTTCAGGCACCATAGAATAATCTAGGACGGCAGCAGAATGTATCCAAACCTCGGGTTTATCATCCATTTTCGCCAAAGATAAAGATTGCGATAACATTTCTTCAGGAGAACCTGCTCGAATAATATTAGGTAATTCAATTGAAGGGTTTGATGAAGTTTTTCCTGCAATACAATGTACTTCATGACCCATCATAAACAGATGTTCAGCTATCGCCCATCCAGTTTTTCCAGATGATGCATTTTGGATAGCACGAACAGAATCTATGGGTGCTCTAGTGGCCCCAAGAGTAATAGCGACTTTTTTCCTATTATCTAGAAAAGAGTTTACTAGATTGGATAACTTAGAAACAATTACAACAGGAGAAGGTTGTTTTCTTCGTCCTTCTTTTTCTCTGTCAACAAAATAATAGTTGCCTTCCAATATTATTTGATCTAATAATTCAGTAGTTACCGGGTCGTCAAACAAATCTTGATGCATTGAAGGGACAAAAACAATCGGAGTTTTATTTCCTCTGGCTGCACTCAATGCCATCATTATTGGTGAGTCCATAATTCCGTGTATATGCTTTGATATCGTATTTCTAGTAGCAGGAGCGACTAAGACAATATCAAAGCCATCTAATTGTTTCATTTCAGGTTGCCAATCTGTTATTACTTTCTGTCCCGATGCCCATGACAATGCTAATGGAGAAATTATTTTCTCAGCCTCCTTAGACATCATTATGGTTAATTTAGCGCTATGGCGTCTAAACTCTCTACAAAGACGTACTGATTCAACTGCTGCAATTCCACCTGAAACTATGACTAGAACACTTTTACCGTCCAAATTTGAACTAAGAATCTCAACTCCTGTGTCTTTTGTCACACACCTCGCAGAGGGGGAGCATTGATGAGTTCGTCGCAACACAATCATTGACAAGGGGGTGCGAAGATGACAGGTCAAGTAATGGAAAATTTGCATAAACATATATACAGATTTATGATAATTGATTTATTGCTATGCTTTTTCATTATATCAACATACTCTGTTTCTAGTGCAATATGTTCAATTTTCATACTTATACTACCATTATTTGCTATTATTTCTTTCAAGAATAAAAATAGTGGAGGAGATATAATGGCAATGATTGTATTGACAATCTTATCATTGATTTTCATACTATCAGGAATTAATGAACTGAGTAAAGAAAATAACGCCAGCACTATCCAAGGAATCCTATTGATTTTACTCTCATTATCGACATTTAGAAGAGTCAGAACCATTAGTGACCCAACATACAAAAATTGGTATAATAGCCTTAATGAAGACTACAGTGAGATTAAGGAAAGAATTTCAGAAAATGAGGTATTAGCAACTTGTCCGAGTTGTTCAACGCTACTAGCAGTCATACCTAGTAAACTTTCAATAGAAGACAAATGCCCTAGTTGTAATGCTAATTTGGTTAACTAATCAAATTTTTCTAAGGCTATTGAAATTCCCATTCCACCACCTATACACATTGTTGCTACTGCGCGTTCTGACCCCGTAGATTGAAGAAGGCTGGCAGCCTTACCAGTAATTCGAGCACCCGATGCCCCCAAAGGATGACCTATAGCAAGTGCTCCGCCATGTAAATTGACAATTTCAGGTTTGATTTTTAATTCTTCAATTACTGCTAAACTTTGGCTAGAAAATGCCTCATTTAATTCAAACAAATCTACATCATCGACTTCCCAATTCGCTTTATTCAGAACTTTTTTAGTAGCCTCGATAGGACCTATTCCCATTATTTCAGGAGAGCATCCAGTGACTGCACCGGCTACAATTCTAGCCATAGGTTTGAGTTTGTTTTTCTCTGCAAACTCTTCACTACATACTATCATGAAAACTGCACCGTCAGTAAGTGGAGAGGAAGTAGCTGCTGTAACTATACCATTCTCCCCAAATGCAGGATTAAGTTTGGCCATAGATTCTAGAGTAGTATTTCCACGGATGCAACCGTCCTCGCTAATGATAAACTCATTATTTTTGATAGTAGCAATCTCATTTTTGAAAAGCCCATTAGTTTGAGCAGATGCTGCTTTATGATGCGATGAAAGGGCGAACTGTTCATGTTGTTTACGTGTTTGATTCCATTTTTTAGCAACATTCTCTGCAGTAACTCCCATGCCAATGTAAGCATCAGGGAATTTATCCTCCAATTCAGGAGAAGGACTCCAATTAAAACCACGTCTCTGAATACGACTCATAGATTCAACACCTCCAACCAAGATACAATCTCCCCATCCTACTTCTATATGTGCTGCTGCAGAAAGAATAGCTTGCATAGATGAACCACATAGCCTATTTATTGTGGCTCCAGGCACCGTGTTTGGAAGTTCTCCAAGAAATGTCAATAGGCGACCTAAGTTGTATCCTTGCTCGCCTTCAGGATAAGCACAACCTAGAATTAGATCATCTATCATAGAACCAGAGATATCGTTTCTTTCCATCAGTTGCCTAATTACTTGACCTGCCATTTCATCAGGTCTGACATTTGCTAATTTCCCCTTATGTGCTCTATGAAAAGGGGACCTGAGCCAATCAACAATTACTGCTTTCATATATCTCCGAGAGTAACATACAACATAATTATTGGCAATTAATTGATAGTTCTTACGAGACTATATCAACCGTTGGGTTCTTGAAAGAAATTAGACTCGAAGTGTTTGATAATATGATAAGAGAATGCAGTAGACACGGATATTATTCCGACGACCACCTATGTCCAGCATGTAATGAAGAAGGAAAATTTATACTTCGTTCACGAGAAAGAGATAGTTTAGCCAGAAGGTTAGCATTAATTTTAAGACATGCACCTGAGAAATTTGATCTTGAAATGGATATTAATGGATGGGTTGATGTCAAAGATATAATTAGCAGATTTAAGAAACAGGATGAAAGGAGATATCATTGGTTAAGACCACATCATTTCAGAGCTGTGTCAGAGACTGACGGAAAAGGAAGATATGAAGTAAGAGGCAATATGATTAGAGCCACATACGGCCATACTCTTGAAATTGAATTAGATCTCCCTACAGATAACATACCTCCATCATTATTTTATCCATGTAATCCTGATGAAGCAGATAATTTACTAGAAGTAGGCATTACTCCTAGTGGAAGAGCACACGTTCATCTATCATCAAGCATTAGATCGGCTGCTGAGGCAGGAAAAGTGCATTACAAATTACCAACATTACTTGAAATTGATACCGCTAGGATGGAAGCAGATGGGGATACAATTTGGCATGCAGGAGTTACAGTTTATCTTGTAGAGTCTGTAGATCCAGAATATATTACTCAAATACCAAATGACCATCCAGAGTATGAAGTAGCTAGAGCAAGATGGGTTGATGAAGAAGAATAATTAAATGAATTCTCCACAATTAATACAGAAATCAATATCAGATGTTATTGGCTTCTCACAAGATAAACAAAAGCCTCCAGTAGATTCTTTGGAAACTTTCTCTTCAGAAACTACTCTAACAGGAGATTCTCTTTCCACAAATGGTGGAGCAATGTCTTGGACTAAACTCATCAGACTACGGAAATTAATTGTCTCTTGGATAGCACATTCTAATTGAATTTGGCGTCTTTCTCTCTCTTCAACATCTTCAATCGACTTGACATCATCTAATTGTGATTGGAGCCATCTCTGGAATTTCTCAATATCGGATTGTTCTGACACAAACTTTCGAAGAAACTCTATGAAATGAACCCATCGTTTAGAAATGCAGAGAAATTGAAATGAATACAGCAATATGTGTAACTCCATTCGAAGACATGAGATTAACTATGCCTAACAATAAAATTGTAATCAAATTAGGCGGAGGGTTAATCACAGATAAATCTCAATATAAATTAGTTCGAGAAGAAAGAATAATGTCAGTTTGTAAAGTTATTTCTAAACTGAAAAAAAATGATGATTCAGTTATTTTAGTACATGGAGCAGGTTCTTTCGGACATCTAGAGGCAAAAAAATGGCATTTATCTACTGGACATAATATTGAAATTATTGACGAACAAAGGTTAGCTGTTAAGAATGTAAGAAATGACATGATGGAATTAAACAATTATGTATTGAAGTACTTGAAGGAATTTGAAATCGAAGGAATATCCCACCCCCCGTCTAAATGGGCGAATGGCTTAGGACCACAATTCAAAGGAGATATTAGCAAATTGGGAGATGAAAAGAAAGATACTGTTCAAGTGACTTTTGGTGACGTAGTAGATGTACACAATGAGAAAGAATTTGGAATATTATCTGGAGATGATATAATGGTAAGAGTCTGTAAAGAGATTCCAGGAATCACGCATTGTATTTTTCTTCTAGGAGATACTGAAGGTCTACTAACTAGACCTCCGAATGAAGAGGGTTCGGAACTGATTACTCTATGGTCAAAGGAACAAAAAATTACTGGAAAGCATGAATCTAGCCAAGATGTCACTGGTGGAATATTTCTGAAAGCTGAAAGTGCAAGTAAAATAGCTCAAAATGTGGCTAATGTTTGGATGATTGATGGAAGAAAACCTGAAAGAATTACTGAACTTGTCCAAACTGGCAATACTATTGGGACCAAAGTAATTTAATCATTCATCTATTATATGTAACCGTCCTCGGAGAGGTGAGAAACATGGGAGAAGAGACCCAAGATAGCAGTCTGAGTAAACTCGATTCATCACAACTTGAGATGATGAAAGAAATGTGCTTAGTAGTAGATGAAAATGACAAAGTTATAGATTCTGTAAGTAAGATAGATTGTCATAGAGGTAAAGGGATTAGGCATCGAGCATTCAGTGTGTTAATTTTCGACTCGGAAGATAGACTGCTAATGCAGCAGAGATCAATTGAAAAAATTACATTCCCAGGGATTTGGGCTAACAGTTGCTGTAGCCATCCATTAGATATTGAAAATGAGAATGGAGATGAGATTGAAGGAGTAATCCATGCCAGCAAAAGGAAGATGTTCCAAGAGTTAGGTATCCCAGAGAAGGTTTCATCCAGCTGGGATTATAATCACATAGGTAGATTTGAGTATAGTTGTAGATGGGATGATGAATGGATTGAGCATGAAATCGACCATGTCCTAATAGTGAGAGCAAGCCCCGAATTATCAATTAATGAAAATGAGATAATGGATACAAGATGGTTAACCCATGAAGAGATAAATCAAATGTTAGAAGGTGAAAATGAATGGAAGAATTCTATTATTGCACCATGGTTTAGAATGATTTGGAAACATTTCATTGAACCACATTACCCAGATATGGAAGCATTAATCGATTCTAACACTTCTAAGATAATTAATTGCGGTAGATTATCAATTAATTCAAAATCTGAGGGGATGGAATTAAAATCTGCTCTGGGTAAACACAAAATTGTCGTAGAAAAAGAAATAATGAAATCAATGGATAAGATTAGGCAAGAAAGATTACATGGAGCTATGACTCATCTTTTCACTGGAGGAGGAAAGAGATTCAGAGCAATCCTACCCAGATTAGTAGGAGAGGCTACTGGAAGTGCACATGAAGGACATTATACTCTTGGTTCAAGCATAGAAATCATACACAACTTCACGTTGGTTCATGATGACATCATGGATCAAGACCCCATTAGAAGAGGGTTAAATGCTGTACATGTAGAATATGATGATGCAACCGCCATAAATGCTGGAGATGCAATGCTTGCAGTTGGATTTGAAATCTTAGCGGATTCTGATGAGATTAGTCCTGAAAATCTTAAATTTCTAGTTCAATCTATTGGAGAGATGGTTAGAAGAGTCGCAGAAGGTCAACAGGAAGATTTTGACTTCGAACAAAGAGATTACGTTAGCGAGGAAGAGTATATTGCTATGATAGCAGGAAAGACGAGTGCAATGTTCGAAACATGTGCAGAGACTGGTGCGAAGCTTGCAGGTGCAGACTCAGAAACAGTAGAAAATATGGCAGAATGGGGACTCAAACTAGGATTATGCTTCCAATTAATGGATGATTTAATTGATATTACTGGCGATACGGAAACACTTGGGAAACCTGCTGGTTCAGATGTAGTACAGGGCAAAAAGACATTGATTGCGATTCATGCATTGGATAGTGGAAATGATTTACCTGTATTCTCGAAAGTATATGGTAAAGGTGAATGTACGGACGAAGACTTGGCAAAGGCTGTTGAGGAATTAAGAAACAATGGTTCGATTGATTATGCTATGGATAGGGCTATGAGGTATCATTCAGAAGCACATAGTATTCTTGATGGGTTGGAATCATCTCATGCTTTAGAAGTTCTTAGACAACTTACTGATATGCAATTAACAAGGATTAATTAATGCAGATTGCATCTAATTTACTAACTATAATTCCTTCATTATTTTTCAAAGACGCATTGACTCTATCGCCTATTTTCAAAGTCCCTACTCCTTTGGGTGTACCGGTCCAAATATAGTCACCAGGAGATAAATCATACCATCTTTTTAGATGAAATAGTAAAGATTCAACATCATGAACCATAAGACTAGTTTTTGCACATTGCCTCAATTCATCGTTTACAGACAATGAAATTTCTTTGACTTTTTCATCCCAAGCAGTCCATGTCCCTAGAACTGCTGAACCCTTGAATGATTTACCTTCAGTCCACGGCCAACCTTTTTCTTTTGCTAATCCTTGATGAGTACGATTGGTAGTATCGCATCCAACACACATCGATTCTGGAAGTAGGTTTTGCCCTAATTTTATTACCAGTTCAACTTCATGGTCAATGTGATCATTATCATTCATCAATTTAATTACATTATTACCAATATTATCTGAAAACACATGTGATGACTCAGGCATAATAAAAAATCTAGGATAATCTGTAGTTTCACCACCAATTTCTTCTGCATGTGCAACATAATTCCTAAAGCAAGCCCAGCCAACTGACATATTGGCCCCTAGGTGTTAGAGGTCTTGACTGCATCGATTGGAGGCTAAGAAATCAATAGGGTTGAAATTATATGAGTCTTTAGTGGTAAACATGGACGATAACCCGTATACCATCTTGGGCGTTACTAAAGATGCTACGGATGCTGAAATAAAGAGAGTTTACAGGAAATTAGCTAGACAATATCACCCTGATAGAAATCCAAATGATGCAGCAGCGGAAGAGAAATTTAAGTCAATACAATCGGCCTATGACAAGATTGGAACAAAAGATTCCAGGAAAGAGTATGATAATAGAGATCGAATGAATGATATGTTTGGGAATGGAAGCCCGTTCTCTGGCTTTGGAGGAGGAGGTTTCCCCGGAGGTGTAGACATAGGAGATATCTTCTCACAGTTTGTAGGTGGAAGAGGAAGATCACAAAGCTCTGTTAATCAACAAAGAGAGAGAGAGGCCAGAACAAATAATGAAATCAAAAAAGGTAGTGATATTGAATCAGCAATAGATATTTCTTTGGAAGATGCAGTAAAAGGTACAGATATTAAATTCAATCATAGGAGACTTAAGATTTGTAAAAAATGTAAAGGAACAACATTTGGTACAACTAAAGGTTGTACCGAATGTAATGCACTGGGAATAACAACAAGAGAATCAACAATTACTGTTAAAGTTCCTCCCGGAGCAGTACAAGGGCAGCAATTAAGACTCAAAAGAATGGGTAATGAACATCCCAATGGAGAACCGGGGGACCTGATAATAAATGTTAGACTGGATGCAGAAGAAGGAAGAAGATGGGAAAATGGAAGATTGATACAAAATGTATCTGTCAGTTACAGTACATTAATTCTTGGCGGGAAAATCCAAATTAGGACCCCTTCTAATAAAAGAATACAAATTGAAGTCCCTAAGAATAGTAAAATCGGAGATAGAAGAAGATTGAATGGTCAAGGGCATGATGGTGGACCTTTAGATATTGAATTTATAATTACAGAACCAGAAAAATTGACCAGAGAACAGATACAAGCTTTGGAAAAACTAAAAGAAACTGGATTATGAATAATTACAATGAATCATATATGAGATTGGTCATGATAAACATATGAGAGACTTCAGGAAAGTTGCAGCAATACTTATTCCTGAGAGAAAAAAAGTGCATTTAGCAGTTTTCATACTATCGTTATTGATGATACCTGGATTCGCAGCAACGCTAACCCCTATCGATATTGAGTCATATAACTTGGAATCACCTGAACTAGAAGCTGCTGAAGTAATGAGAGAAGAATTTTCAGGTGCAGGTAACATCTGGGGATTTGGTTTATTTGTCAAAGACTCACAATATTTTGGAGAATCGCCTTCTGAAATCTATCAAATTGATGATTTTTCTGGAATAAATACTGGTCAAGATGAACCTTTGGGAGGAATCCTCAATCTCTCAGTTTTAAGAGAAATTGATGATAAGGCAGATTTCTTGTCCGAACATGAAATTTCAGAATACTACCTTTCATTCGCATCAGAAATCTCTGGAAAGCCGATTACAGGAGTTCTAGATTTGGCTACAGAATTCAGAGTTTTTATGTCAGATCAATCTCTTTTAACAAAACCGCAATTCAATCCAGAAACATTTAGGATGGAAGAGGCACCTACAAATTGGTCTGATTGTGGAGTATTAGAATGTTTAACATTTGATGATGAAAATATTACACAAGATCATATTGACTTGGCAGCACATAGGATGGCCAACAATAGTAAAGGAGCATTTCTAAGATTTTTATCCATAGATAGAGCATTTATCGAAGACAACAGTAGCACAATAATCGGCCCAATCGGAGGGACTTTGGGCGAAAATGCAACTATTGAAGCAGATACTTGGGGGTACGGAAGATGGTCAGCGTCTTCTGCGTGGTTAATACTTAATCTAGATAGACAAAAAATGCAAAATGAAGGCTGGACTTTTACTTGGATGAATGCGAGTGCTGAGTGGGGGTATGACCTAGAAGGGGTTGAACTTTCCACAGACCCAATTAGATATACAATAGAAGAATGTAAAGAGAAAGAAGAAAATAATCAACCGTTGTGCTCTGTAGAATGGCTGTATCTTTCCATTGAAGAAGATTTGAGAGAGCAAGATAATTTAGTTGCAACAATTCTATTGGGCGAAGGGCCAAATGTTGAAGTAAATAGAGAACTATTATCTAGTGCATATCTGATCATTTTGATGGCAATTGTAGTAGTAATGTTACTTTGGCTTAGTTTAAGGAGAATTTCAGATGTTTTTATTGTATGTATAGGATTAATTCTTTCATTATTATGGATGCAAGGACTAATTGGTTGGAGTATAATTTTTGGTAATAAATATGGATTAGAAATTATTTTTAGGTCACAATTTTCTAACTTATTACCAATCTTAATTTTAGCCTTGGGTATAGACGATAGTCTTCATGCGTTACATAGATACAAGGAAGAAAGAAAAAATGGAAAATCAAGTTATGAATCCGCTGATGAATCGATTTCTCGAGTTGGTAGAGCTATTCTCTTAACCTCAACTACTACTATAGTTGCTTTCTTAGCCAATCTTACATCCAATATTGCTGCGTTAAGATCTTTTGGTATAGAAGCAGGTTTGGGAGTTGCTTCCGCCTTTCTATTGACTGGACTTTGGGTGCCATTGGTTAGATTAGATGCAGATTTATGGCTAGACAAAAGAGGTAAATTGGTGAATGATACTGAAGAACAAGTACATATTATCCCCAAACAATGGTTAGTAAATTTAACTTCATTCTCAGCAAATAAAGGAATTTCTGTAGCAATAATTGCTCTTTTAATTACACTGATAGCAACACCTCTGATGTATTCGCTTGAAGGTGATTTTCAAATCGATGATTTCCTAGACGAAGATTCTGATTTTGCACAAGGTGTTTTCTTAGTTAATCAAAGATTTATGGACGGAGAACCAGGATACATATTGGTTGAAGGAGATATTGCAAATCCGAAGGTTATAGAGGCCATAGGAAAAACTAGAGAAAATATGAATTCTCATGATAGAGAACTAGATCCAGATCAGATTTCAAGAACGCCTTCAGGAGAAGTTGAACTTATCGCACTAGATGAAATTTTGACTTTTGCACAAGCAGCTATGTATGAAAATATCACTCCATTTGAAGAAGCAGGATGGGACTCTGGAGAAGATGATGGAGGTCTTGGTTGTGAAACAATGAGCTTACTATATCCAGGTGTAGGAATAAGAAATATCCCGGTCGTAGAAGATAGAGAATGCTTGGTGTTCCTATATGGCTTTATTTTGACCAGAGGCGTACCTGCTAGCGGAGGTTACCCTGCTTTACCTCCATCAATCACTTCAGAATACATTCAATCTAGTACAATAATTGACTTTGAAAAACCATGGCTAGATAATTCAGGAAATACTCCACAATACACTAGAATGACAATGAGGTTTGGGCTTTCTAATGCCGAGCAATTTGCCAAAATAGGCCCAGCCTTAGATCAATTAATAGATGACATGCAACCATTCCAGAATCTTTCTTCTACAAATATTGAGGAAAGAGGAGATTTGGATTCAGCCTTTACTTCAGATGAATATCCAGTCACATGGGCTATCCCAACAGGAGATCCTGTGACGAGATTTGTGGCTGCAGATTCAATGCAGAATGAAATGCAATCCACTTTATTCCTAGGATTAGTATTCTGTACGTTCACACTATGGTGGGGATTTAGGGATGAAGAAACTCTATCAGATAGATTAGAAATGATAACAAATAAGAAATTCATGTATTCTGTAAAAACGGTTCTAGCAATGACATTCATTGGAGGTATCATGACATACCTAGTTAGTGTGGAGGCAGGAATTATTTTTGCTAGTTTAACATTGATATTGAGTATTTTCTGGGGAATTTCGGGCTTTGGCATAGCAGTGATTACAACTACACCAATTTTCATAGTCATAATTTGGTTGTATGGATTAATCGAAATTGCAGGTTATGGACTCAATATGGTTACTGTAGCAATAGCTGCAATGTCATTAGGAGTAGGAATCGATTACGTAATCCATGTAGTAGAAAGATTCAGAGAAGAACAAGAAAAAGGCCATGATACTATTACTTCAATTGGGATAGTAGGAGGTGCATCTGGTTTAGCACTATTTGGATCTGCCTTATCCGATATTGGAGGTTTCTTAGTCATCACTCAATCAAGTATGGGATTCTTCTCCACGTTTGGATTATTTTGTGCTATAATGATTGGTCTTTCATTAATTGCCAGTATGATATTAGCGCCATCATTAATCGGAATTATCTACAATAATTCTAATGATAAAGTAATTAATCTTGATAATTAGCTTCACCAGGAATCTCTTCTTTCAGACCCTTACGCTGCCTAATTTCTGCTGTGACCTTATGGAATAAAGCAGCAGGTAGCTGTACGAAACCTGCATTCTCAGTATTCCATACCGCTCTTCCTTGACTGGCTGCTCTAATATCATTTGAGAAACCAAAAGATTCTGCTACTGGCATCTTTCCAATAACACTGGCAGTTCCACCATCTACTGGCATATCTTCGATAATTCCCCTACGAGTTGTTAACTCTCTAGTTACTCCACCAATAACATCGTTAGGAGCATCAATTCGGATATTCTGCATTGGTTCAAAAATCACAGATCTAGCTCTTAGTACAGCACCCTTTACTGCATTACGAACAGCAGGGATTGTTTGTGCTGGTCCACGATGAATTGCATCTTCGTGAAGTTTAGCATCAACTAATCTAACTAAAACACCCATTAGAGGTTCTTCAGCTGTTGGGCCTTTCTTACAAACATCATTGAAACCTTCAATCATTAATTCTCTAGTTTCATGGAGATTTTGAATACCTTTAGTGTCATTTACGAAAACATTTGAACCATTAATTGCATAAATTTTTCTCATTAAATCTTTATCCATGCCAAACTCTGCAAATTTATT
>CEOP01053504.1_pt1 | contig 12314 bp, 11 predicted proteins | sample 361301 | NCBI WGS metagenome assembly CEOP01 (sample SAMEA2619548, study PRJEB7988) | marine metagenome | biome: marine biome (ENVO:00000447); feature: deep chlorophyll maximum layer (ENVO:xxxxxxxx); material: "saline water (ENVO:00002010), including plankton (ENVO:xxxxxxxx)" | depth 55 m
GAACCCTACTGGTTGAATCATAAACTCTTGAAAATCCAATCCGTTGTTAGCGTGTGCACCGCCATTTAGGATGTTCATCATTGGCAAAGGCATTTTCATCTGAACGTTGGTCTTAAAAAAATTTTTGAATAGTGAATTTATATACAAATATAATTTTTTCTTTTCTGCTACTGCTGCTGCTTTGCAAACAGCTAAAGAAAGTGCGAGAGTAATATTGGCTCCAACCTTGGCTTTATTTGGAGTGCCGTCTAGCTCGATAATTTTTGAATCGATTTCTATTTGATTTTCAACATCCATGCCGACAAATTCTGGGAAAAATGATTTTTCAGCATCTTTTATAACTCGTTGGACGCCCTTGCCATCAAAGCTATCTCCTTCATCTCTTTTTTCAACTGCTTCTTTTGATCCTGTAGATGCGCCTGATGGGACCAAACCAAATTCTTCTATATCATTTTCTAAGATAACTCTAGCTGCAACTGTAGGAGTTCCTCTGGAATCTAAAATTTCATAGGCATCAACTTTTTTTATTTTCATTTTATTAGAAGCTTTTTATAAGATTATCAACTTCAGAAACTTTTCTTAAAAAACCCTCAAACTCATCCAATTTTGTTGCAGACGGACCATCGCATAACGCTTTTTCAGGATTTGGATGAACTTCAATAAAGATTCCTGCCAAACCTATAGCAACTCCAGAAAGAGCCAAATCAAGAGCCTGTTTACTTCTTCCGCCCGCTGAATCTCCTTGAGCTCCAGGTAGTTGAAGGGAATGTGTGACATCAAATATAATTGGATTATTAAGCTCTTTCATTTTTGACATCCCCAACATATCTACCACTAAATTATTGTAGCCAAATGAAGATCCTCTTTCGCAAATCATTATTTTTTCATTGCCAAAGTTTTTACATTTTAAAATAATATTTTCAATTTGTTCTGGAGATAAAAACTGACCCTTTTTAATATTAAGAGGTTTATTAGTTTCACAGGCAGCTTTAATTAAATCTGTTTGCCTGCACAAAAAAGCAGGAATCTGAATTACATCAACTACTTCTGCTACCTCTTCTACTTGATTGATCTCATGAATATCGGTGATTAAATCAAACCCTTCAGATTTCAAATTTTTTAAAATTTCTAAGCCTTTTTTTATACCCGGGCCCCTGTATGAGTCAACTGATGATCTATTAGCTTTATCAAAGGAAGCTTTAAAAACAAGAGGATTACCTAATTCGCTGGTTACTTTTTTTAAAGTATTTGCCACTTCAATTGCTTGTTCTTCAGTTTCCAACACGTTTAAGCCAGCAATTACAGTCAACTTAGAAGAATTTGATACTTCAAAATTTGATAACTCTATTTTGTTCATTTTTTTAGTTTAATGTTTTTTTGCAGCTTTCACGAATCCTTTAAATAAAGGATGTCCTTCTCTTGGATCAGAGGTAAATTCTGGATGAAACTGACACCCAATAAACCATTTGTGTCCTTTGAGCTCAATCGCTTCTACCAAAGAATTATTTTCAGATTTTCCAATAATTTTCATTCCGCCTTTTTCATACAGAGGAAGGTAATTATTATTAAATTCATATCGATGCCTATGTCTTTCAGAAATTTTTACTTTTTTATAAAGCTTAGCCATTTTGCTACCCTTTTTTAAATTACAAACTTGGCTACCTAGTCTCATTGTTCCACCCTTTTCTGACTTTTCTGATCTCATATGAATCAGACCATCTTCATCCATCCACTCAGTAATTAAAGCAATTACAGGATTAGGTGTCTTTTTATTAAACTCTGTACTGTCGGCTTTGATTTTTAAAACGTTTCTTGCAAATTCAATCACTGCAATTTGCATGCCAAGGCAAATACCAAAATAAGGTATTTGTTTTGTCCTAGCGTACTTAGCCATATTTATCATTCCTTCAATTCCTCTATTTCCAAATCCGCCAGGTATTAAAATACCATCAGCCTTAAAATTCTTAATACCTTCTTTAAATTGTTCTGAATCATAATACTGAATTTCTACTTCTGTTTTATTATGTATGCCTGCATGTACTAAGGCTTCGTTAACTGATTTATATGCATCGGCTAATTCTGTATATTTTCCCACCATTGCAATAGTTGTCTTTCCTTTTCTTTCTTTTTCTAAAGAAGAAACTTTTTTCCACTGACTTAATTTTGCCCTGCCACATTTTAATTTCAATTTATCAGTTATCTGTTTATCTAGTCCCTGAGAATGCATCATCAATGGTATAGAATGAATCGAATCAACATCAGGTAGAGTAAAAACACATTCGGCTTCGACATTTGTAAATAAAGCTATTTTTGAGCAATCGGCTTTTGACAATTTTTGCTCAGATCTACAAATTAATAGATCGGCTTGAAGTCCATGGGACAGTAAACTTTTTACAGAATGTTGAGTTGGTTTTGTTTTTGTCTCTCCTGAAGAACTCAAATATGGAACTAATGTTAAATGCGCTAATAAAGCTCTAGACGAACCTAATTCTAGCTTCATTTGTCTTATTGCTTCTAAGAAAGGTTGAGATTCAATATCTCCCACGGTCCCGCCAATTTCAACTATTGCAACATCATTCCCTTTAGCTCCGTTCTCAATTCTTTTCTTAATTTCGTCAGTTATGTGAGGTATCACTTGAACTGTTGTTCCTAAAAACTCTCCCTTCCTTTCTCTTCTTAAAACGTCTTCATAAACTTGGCCTGCCGTGAAATTATTTTTATTAGACATTTTAGAATTAAGAAATCTTTCGTAGTGCCCTAAATCTAAATCAGTTTCTGAACCATCATCAGTAACAAAAACTTCTCCATGCTGAAATGGAGACATCGTTCCTGGATCTAAATTTATATAGGGATCTAATTTTAAGATTGTAACTTTGAGACCCCTACTCTCAAGGATTGCTCCTAAAGATGCGGAGAGTATCCCTTTACCGAGAGAAGAAACAACTCCTCCCGACACAAAAATATACTTTGGCTTATTCGCCATCTAAAAACCTTATCAAGATGGAATATCATCTTAACAAGAAGATAGCTAAGCTACAATGGATTTAGGCAGTTTCTGAAAAATCTAGTGGCTGTTCTAAGGACACCCAATCAATATCGCCATCAGTAGGCCAATTCTCGTACTCGAGAACTCCGAGCTCATCATATAAAGGTCTGACTTTCTCAGTTAATAATCCGATTCTTGAGAGATTTGGAACAACTCTTGTGAATAATAAATGCTGGAAATTATTAGCAACATCTGCTTTTTGAGCGAAGGCTTGGGCATCTTCTTTATCCCAGCCGAAATTTTCATAGACATCAGCAGACATTAATCTGCCTCTCATTACTAGACAAGCTTCGTAAGCAAATTGAGCTCTTTCTTCAAGCTCTTCTTCAGAAAGTGTTTTTAAGAACTCTTCTAAATAATTCACACCGAAGGTCACATGACGTGCCTCATCCCTAATAATAAGATAAAGCATGTCTTTAAAAACAGGATCATTAGTTCCCTGCCTAGCGACATTAAAAGCGGCCAAAGCAAGCCCTTCAATGATAATTTGCATCCCAATAAATTTTAAATCCCATCTTGGGTCTGTAAGAATTTTATCAAGTAAAGACTTCAACCCGTTTCCAATTGGGTACATCATTCTTTGTCTAGTTTGAATATATTTATTGAATGCCTCAACGTGTCTAGCTTCATCAAATGTTTGAGATGCAGCATATAATTTTGCATTAAAAGTTGGAGCACAAGAAACTAGTTGCGAAGCAACCAATAGGGCTCCTTGCTCACCATGTAAAAACTGACTTAAAGACCAAGAACCTCTGTGTTGAAGGAATTTAAACTTATCTTCATTAGAAAGTTCTTGATATGGTTTGTAATCATCCCAGAAAATTGGAGGAGGAGCATCGCCTCTATCTGGCATTGGCTGAGACCAATCTATGTCTGTTCCTGCATTCCAGTTAAGTTCTTTACCAAGTTCATATAATCTTTTAATACGATTATCTTGAATTGTATAGTCCCAGTTGTAAGCTCCTGTCAAAGGAGTCTCAAATATTTCTGCTACGTCCTCGACTTGTTGCTCGGACAAACCTAATTCATTTTCTACAGGGAATTCTCTAATATTCCTTGGTGTTTCTTTAACTTTTGTAATTTTCATAAAAGAATTTTAACTTCGTGTAGAAGATAAATACATATTTTTTTAAATTATTTATAAATATATTCGTTTTACCCTGGAGGATAATGAAGTCATTAAAGTATAAGGAATATTTTTAGTTATTTTTGCTACTTTTTCTATTGGCAATCCTTTACCCCAAAGAATTATTTCAGAATCATAATTCACATCTTTTCTATTCGATAGATCAATTGCAGTTAAATCCATTGATACTTTCCCGATAACATTAACTTTTTTGCTGTCAACTAAAACAAAACCTTTATTTTCCATCGAAGATGGATACCCGTCGGCATATCCAACAGGCAGTATGCCAATGATTGAGTCCTTTTCTGCCTTCCATTTTCCATCGTAACCAACTTTCTCTCCCTTTTTTACTTCTTTGATGGAGATTAATTTTGTTTTAAAAGTCAAAACATTTTCTAGATCTAATTTTTTTCCTATATCCTTTTGATCAATTCCATAAAGAGCAATCCCTGGTCTTACTATGTCTTTATGTGAACTCTTATAATTTAAAAGCCCACCGGAATTACACAAACTTGAAATTGGTTTTTTTCCAAGCCTTTTTAATTTATTTTCTATTCGATTAAATGTTTCTATTTGCCTTCTTGAATTAACCTTAGAAGTTTGTGTGCCAGCCGCTGAAGAAAAATGACTCATCAAAACAATTTTTTTTGTTTTTGACTCAACTTTTTTGTAGACATCAATAATTTCTTCTTCTTTAAAACCTAATCTATTCATGCCAGTATCTATCTTTATCCAAACCTTAATTTCTCTTGGCAAACTCTTTATACCCCGCAAAAAATCAATTTGTCTGTGCGAATGGATGACTAAATCTATTTGATTTCTTATTAAGAGGTTCAATTCTTTCAAATCATAGGGTCCTTCCATGCACAATATGCTTTTTTTTGTAATTTTTCGAACACTTAAAGCTTCTTCCGTAGTTGCTACAGATAATCCATGTACTAAACTTTCGATTTCTTTAGTCACAGCCTTATATCCATGACCATAGGCATTGGCTTTCACAACAGGATAGAAAAGAGCATCTTTGGATAAAGATTTTAATTTTTTTAAATTTTTTTTAATTGCAGTTAAATTTATTTCCGCAACGGTAGGCCTAGACAAGGTTACTCTTCCCAATCATCATCGGGTCTGGTTAGAGCAGGATCATCCAGAGCAAGATCTTCAAATTTTGCACAACGTGCAGCAAAATGAAGTTTTCTTTTTCCAGTTTCACCATTTCTATGCTTTGCAACTATGACCTCAGCGAGACCAGCTGTTTCTGGTGTTTTATCATAGACTTCGGGTCTGAACGGAAAAAGAATAAGGTCCGCGTCTTGTTCTAAAGCTCCTGAATCTCTTAAATCTGCCATAACTGGTCTTTTCGTAGTTCTGGATTCGGATGCTCTATTCAACTGAGATAAAGCAACTACTGGCACATCTATTTCTTTAGCAATGGCTTTTACTGAGCGAGAAATATCGCCCATTTCAGTAACTCTATTATCATTTCCAGTATCCGAGCTCATTAACTGCAGATAATCAATCGCTATAAGAGCAAGATCCGGATGTTCTCTCTTGAGTCTTCTTGCTCTAGATAGTATTTCTGAGGGTGTTAGCCCTGAAGTGTCATCCACAAATAATCTACTTTTATGTAAAATTGAAGCAGCTTCTTCAATCTTGCGATGGTCATCTTCGGTTAAATCCTTAACTTGTTGAAGTTTTTTTAAATCTACTTTTGAAATAATTGAAAGCAACCTGTACATGATCGATCGATTAGACATTTCCATGCTAAAAAAAAGAACTGGTAAGCCATTTTGTATAAAATTTGCAGCCATGCTTAATGCAAAAGCTGTTTTACCCATACTTGGCCTTCCTGCAACAAGAATCAAATCTCCTTCTTGAAGGCCCAGAGTAATATTATCTAAATCTCTAAATCCAGTGCTGAAGCCAACTAATGGTGAATCTGATTTTGAAGTCTTTTCCATATTATCCCAAACCGGCTGAATTAAATCTGCTGCTAACTTGGGACCATGTTTTCTATCAAGAGAATCTCTTAATTTCACCAACTTATTTTCTGCTGAACTAAAGGCTGTTTCGCTTTCTAAAGAATCAGTCTCGCTTGCTAATTTACTGATATCAGTAGCAGTAGAAATCAGCTTCCTTAAGCTGGAGGTTTGTTTAATTATTTCTGCGTAATTGGAAAAATTTGCTACACCAGGAGTTTCGACAGCTAATTTTTTTATATACTCTTTTTCGTCGAACCCCCTTACTGAAGAAACCTCAGGATCTGAGGTTAAAGATTCTACTAAAGTTACTGTATCTAGTTTTATTCCTAAATCATGGAGCTTCTTAATTGCTTTAAATATTAATCTATGTTCTGTCAGTGCAAAGTCTTCTTCTTCGATGAGAACAGCGACTGAGTCCCATAATTCTGGATCCAATAATACCCCTCCTAAAACTGCTTTTTCAGCTTCTATAGAGGTTGGTTGTTCAAATTCGTTTCTCATATGACAGCAAAGTATTCTCCCACTAGAAGGAGTTTAAAACAATTAAGAATTTAATTTATTCCGCTTTGACGGATAGATTTATTGAGGCAATAACTTCTGCATGAAGTTCGATATCAATTTTTGATTCACCGAGTTCTTTTAATGCCCCTTCAGGTAATCTAATAGATTGCCTCTCTACTTCAAAACCATTGACCTCGAGTCCTTCAGAAATTTCTTTTGTTCCAACAGAGCCGTACATTACTCCTTCTTCGGAAACTGCAACTTTTAATTCCAAATTAAAATCATTTAATTTCTCTAAAACTTCTTTGGCTTGAGAAATCTTTTGTTCTTCTGCTTCCAATAATTTTGCTTTCTCAGCTTCGTAAATTTTGAGGTTTTCGTCATTTGCTGGAATTGCTTTTCCTTTTGGAAGCAAAAAATTTCTACCATAACCAGAGCTTACGTCTACTAAATCTCCTGGAGAGCCTAAACCTGTAACAGTTTCTTTAAGAATAATTTTCATAATTTAGTAATTGTGACTGTCAGTGTATGGAAGCAATGCTAAAAGCCTTGCTCTTTTAATTGCTGTTGTTAATTGTCTTTGGTATTTAGCACTTGTCCCAGTCATTCTGGCAGGAGAAATTTTCCCAGATTCATTTATAAATTTAGACAACAAATCAACATCTTTATAGTCAATTTCTTCAACATTGGCAGCAGTAAATTGACAAACTCTTTTCTTATGGAGGAGGTTATCTGAATTTTGCTTTCTTGATTTTTTCTTATCAAATTTTCTTTTCATTTATTTTTCTCCGTCCGTATCAGAAGTTTCTTTTTTTCCTTCTATCCCTTTATCTTCAATAACTTCTTTTTCTTCAGTATTTGTAATCTTTTTTTCTTCTTTTTTAGCTTCTTCTAGAGGGGGTTTTTCAAAATCAGTTTGTTTATCTTTTGTTTGAGACATTAAGGCAGAAGCTTCTGTTTCAGCTCTTCTTTTTTTAACTATTGAGGATCTTAGAATTGATTCGTTAAATTTAAATAAAGTCTCTATTTCTTTTAAATTATTAGGCTCACACTCAAAATTTAACAAAAAGTAATGACCTTTAGAGCAATCATCTATTTGATAAGCTAAATCTCTTAATCCAATATCTTCGGCTCTGTGCAATTCTCCTCCTACAGCACTAATTTGGTCCTTACACTTATCAAAGAGCTTCGACTCTTTCGATTGCTGAGGATTAACTATAAAAATTAATTCGTAATGATTCATATCTGTTCCTTCTGGTTTAATGCCTCTATACTTTATGCAGTAGAAGCAAGGAAGTTCGCGAAGTGTATTTTATAAGTATTAGTTAAGCAACAGCTTTTTTTAAAATCTCTTCTAAAATTGATATAAAAGACTCTTTATCTAGAATTGCCGACTTTGGGACTAAACTTTTTTCTGTCATACCAGGAACTGTATTTACTTCTAAAAAAGAGAAATCTTTTCCATCATCTATCAAATCTACTCTTCCCCAACCAGAACATCCGATAGCTTCAAAACATTTTTTAGCTTCTTTTTTCAAAAAAGTTTTTCTTTCTAAGTCTAGAACAGCTTTTTTATAGATTGTATCTTTTTGATTGTATTTAGCATTGAAATCATAATATTCACCATTAGGAATAATTTCCACAGGGTTATAAGCCTTATTTCCTATAATGGAAACTGTCAATTCTTTACCCTCAACATAAGACTCAATCAAAATTTCTTTATCAAATTCTTTTGCTTTTTTTATTGCTGTATTTAGATTACTTTCATTGTTTTCGATTATTGATATACCAAAACTTGATCCTTCAGATGCAGGCTTAATAACCACTTTTTTTGAAAGATTCAAAATGTCTTCGATATTATTTTCGTTTAATTCAATAAAATCAGGTGTACAAATATTTAGTTTTTGCCACGTTTTTTTAGTAGCAATTTTATTCATTCCTAGTTTCGAAGAAATTGCATTGCTGCCTGTATAAATAACATTTATTTGATCTAGGTAATTTTGTAAATATCCGTCTTCTCCACCTCTTCCATGAACTAATATAAAAGCTAGATCTATTTCCTCGTATGTTTTTTCAACTGTTGCCATATCTTTAGAAACTAAATCGATTAGCTTTGGTTTGTACCCATTCTCAGAAAAACATTTAAAAACTGCCTCACCGCTTTTGAGAGATATATCTCTTTCCGCAGACCAACCCCCACAAATAATTCCTATTTTAAAATCTTTAAGACTTTTCATTAATGCTCGGATATCAATTTTGCTAAAGCAGATGTATTTCCTGCTCCTTGAGTTAAAATTAATGAGTGATCATTTAAGAGCTCTTTAAGCTTTAGTAATGCATCCTCAACTCCATTTGCCTTAATAATATTATTATTTTTATTTGCTGCCTTTAGTAAATCATCACTTTCAAAACCTTTAATAATATTTTCGCTTGCTGGATAGACATCCAAGAGAATTAAATCATCAATTTCAGATAAAATTTCTACAAATTCTTTAAACAATGCTTTTGTTCTTGAATATCTATGGGGCTGAAAAATAACTACTTTTTTATTATCTTTCCAGACCTTATCAATAGTTTCTAGTGTCACCTTAATTTCTTCAGGATGATGCCCATAATCATCAACTAAAGTTATGCCTTTGTTGAAAATATTATTAGAAATTACTTCAAAGCGTCTTTCAACTGTCTTGCAAGTTAATAGAGCTTCAGAAATATCTTCTATATTTATTCCCTCTTCGATGCTCATAATTACTGAAGCAACGACATTCAAAACGTTGTGTTTTCCATGCAAAGGGACAAAAAATTCAAAATTAGAATCATCTAAATTATTTATTAAATTAAATTTGCATCCATTAATTGACTGTAAAAGATCTGTAATTTGAAAATCATTTATCTTGTCGAAACCATAAGTTATAAAATTTCTTGGTACATTTTTTATTATTTTTTTTAAATCTTTCGAATCGCCATAACAAACTATTTTTCCCTTAAAAGGAATATTCAAAGCAAATTCTTTAAATGCGTTCATTAGTTTTTTAAAATCGCCTTGATAAGTTTCTAAATGATCATTATCAATGCTTGTAATTATTAAGTTATTGGGTCTCAATAATAAGAAAGAACCGTCACTTTCATCAGCTTCAGCCAAAATATGTGGGCCTTTCCCAAGGGAAGCATTAGACTCGAAAGATTTTATTTTTCCTCCAATAATATAAGTAGGATCTAGATTACATTTAGTGAATATGTGGGCAAGAATGCATGTCGTCGTCGTCTTTCCATGACTTCCTGCAATGGCTATGCTTTTTTTCATGGTCATTAAATTTGCGAGCATTTCTGCTCTTTTGATAACAGGGATACCAATTTTCTTACCATGCATAATCTCCGGGTTATCTTCTGATATTGCCGAAGAATAAACGATGAGATCAATTTCACTTAAATTTTTGGAATTGTGACTGTGAAATATATTTATCCCTAGCTTTTTTAATCTAGAAGTAACATCTGATGGGCTACTATCAGATCCTGAAACTTTATATCCTGAATTCAATAGAATTTCAGCTATTCCGCTCATGCCAGCACCGCCAATTCCGATCAGAAATATATTTTTTATCTTTTCCACTACTTTTCGGCTACCTCATCATAGATTTTTCTTTCTGGGCTCTTGATATATGCCTTATATGCGTTTTCTTTCATTATTCGTAATTTATCAATTTCTATTTTTTTTATGTCGTTTAATATCTTAATCAAGTCTTGTTCAAGATTTTTGTTCTCTTCTATTAAAAATCCCGCATTTAAGTCTTTTAGTTGCTTTGCGTTAAAAAATTGATGATTGTCAATCGCCCAAGGCAAAGGAATGAAAATCCCTAAAGAACCAGAAGCAGATACCTCTGAAACTGTCAGCGCTCCGGCACGACAGATTATAATGTCTGCCCATCCATAATATTCATGAATATTATCGATGTATTCGATTATTTCTATTTTATTTTTATCGTTAGTGTATTTCTGATAAGTGATTTCAGTCTCATCAAAATTATTTTTTCCGCATTGATGCTTAACGAACAATTCTTCAATATTAAAAAGAGCTTTTGGCAAAATAAGATTTAAACTTTTAGACCCTTGACTACCGCCTAAAATCAATATTTTCATTTCAATGTTCTGCAAAAATTTATTTTTATTTTCCTTATACAAAGTATGAAAATTTGGACTTACAGGGTTTCCAGAAAGAATTATTCTATTTTCTTCTTTTGAAATTTTTTTAAAATAATTTTGTGTCTGTTTGAAGCCACAAAAAACTTTTTTTACTTTTTTGGTGCTTACTAAAAGTCTAGATACTGAACCAGGAATAGTATTTTGTTCTTGAAGATAAACTGGGCCTTTAAAGTAAAAAAATGCAGCTAAAGAAACATATCCGCCAAAAGCGATTAATGGAGTTTCTTTTTTATTAAGGGTTTTAAAAGGCCAGATTTTTACTAAAAAATAAAATCCTGTTAGTAAAAAAGCAAGAAACGCTTTTAATTTTGAAAAAAATGATTTGCCTCTAAAGCCAGACAGAGGAATTTTTATAAACTTTATGTTTAAGTTTTCTGCAATTTTTTTTTCTGGTCCTCTTGATGTGCCTATCCATACAACTTCGATTTCTTCTGAAAGAAATTTTTCAGCCATTATTTTAGCTGGATATACATGGCCTCCTGTTCCTCCAGAAAGGATATAAATCTTCTTTATTTCAGACATTTAAAATTTTGTTTTTATTACTAAAAGATTCAGAAATTTCAAAATTAATTCTTAAAACCAATGCCACTAAAGCAAACATGAGCAATAAATTTGTTCCTCCAAAACTTATAAAAGGAAGAGTAATGCCTTTTGTTGGAAGCATTCCACTAGATACGCCTATATTGATAAATACGTGAAGAGCTATGCAAATTCCCGCTCCATAAGCGATATATGAACCTAAATAATATTGCGCGTGTCTTGCTAATCTTCCTATATAAAAACATTTAAAAATTAAAAAGGAAAAAAGCATAACTAAAAGTATACAAAAAAGTAATCCCATTTCTTCGGCAATTATTGCGAAAATAAAATCTGTCTGAGCATCGGGAAGATAATGTAATTTTTGAAGACTTTCTCCAAGACCTACACCAAACCAGTCTCCTCTTCCGAAAGCAATCAATGAATGTGAAAGTTGCCAACCCTCTTCTTGATAAGTTTCCCAAGGGTTCATGAAACTTAAAATTCTTTTCATTCTCCATGGGACAGCCAATATCATTACTACAAAAACAGACATTCCTAACGAAAAAATAAGCAAAAGATGTTTCATAGGGGCGCCGGCAATGAACATGATACTCAAAGCAACCACAAAAATAACGGCAGAAGACCCTAAATCCGGCTCAAATAATATGAGGGATATTGCCATGACTACTACTAATATCGGCTTCCAAAAACCTAACCACTTTTCTTTAAATTCCTCTAATCTTCTAGAACAATAAGAAGAAATATAAATTATCAAAGCGAATTTCATCAATTCTGACGGTTGAAGTGAAAATCCAAAAATTCTAATCCATCTATTGGCGCCATTAACCTCCTGTCCAATGATAGGCATATAGACTAAAAAGAGTAAAAAGAAAGAAATCAATAAAATTTGAATATCTATTTTTGACCAAAAACTTATCGGAAATCT
>CEOP01181702.1_pt1 | contig 12304 bp, 11 predicted proteins | sample 361301 | NCBI WGS metagenome assembly CEOP01 (sample SAMEA2619548, study PRJEB7988) | marine metagenome | biome: marine biome (ENVO:00000447); feature: deep chlorophyll maximum layer (ENVO:xxxxxxxx); material: "saline water (ENVO:00002010), including plankton (ENVO:xxxxxxxx)" | depth 55 m
ATCATCGCATGAAGGGATAAAGCTTCTAATTCTACTATTTTTATAAAAGATTCTAAATCTCCCGATTTCATTATTGGTAATAGTGAATCTAAATTTTTTGATGCTTGAAGGAATCGATTTTCAGCAAATGGGTTATTATGCATTAAATCATGGCCTTTTGAACTTGATACAGATTTTGTCCCTTTATCAACCAAAAGAATCGTGTCTTGGTAGGAATTGAATATTTTATTTAATCCGTCGCCAAAACTAATTGCAAAATGATTAGAAGAATTTTTTAAAGTTTTATTTTCTCCCCAAATAGTAACTGGTCCTTGTATACTTCTAGAGGCACTGCCTGAACCTAATCGAGCAAGAAAAGATGCTTTCTGGTAAAAAAAAGCCTCGCTCATTTTAGGGAATAAATAATTCTCTAAATCCATTAAACATAGTGATAATGCAGCCATAGCAGATGCTGATGATGCTATACCACTGCTGTGAGGAAAAGAGTTATTGCTTTTAATTATTAATTTATAGCCATTAATCCATGGTATATAGTACTCTATATTTTTAAAAAATGTTAAGAGTTTAGGATTAAAGTCTGGCCTGAGGGTGCCATCGAAAAAAAAATCAAAATCAAAATTTTCTGAATTTGAAGGCTTAAAATTCACTGAAGTTTTAGTAACACTAGAGGAAAGTGTAAAACTTAACGAAGGATTTTTAGGTATCTGTATATCTTCTTTACCCCAATATTTAATTAAAGCAATATTACTTGGTGCTTCCCATGATGTTATGAAGTTGACCGGAGCAGCAGCTTTAGAAATAAACGCGTTTAAATTCATACGGTCTATAAAGATACAGCTTCAATTGTAATGTTTTGTTCCATATTTATTAGAAATAATATTTTTCTTTTAGCTTTACTTAACATGAAAAAAAATAGATCACAGCTTTATATCGCATCCCTTCTAGGAATAATAATTTCTTTAGGTGTTGGATTCTTTTCTAGTATTGTAACAAGAGAAGCAATTCCAACATGGTATAATGGGCTATCCAAACCTTTTTTTTCTCCACCTAATTGGCTTTTTGCTCCTGTATGGACACTTTTATATACACTTATGGGGATTGCTTTAGGAAGAGTCTGGTATTTTGGAAGAAAACATAGATGGGGTAAAACTGCGCTATATCACTTTGGTGCTCAATTGGTTTTTAATGGCCTATGGTCACTACTTTTTTTTGGTTTAAAAAATCCTTTGCTTGCTTTAATTATTATTTTCATCTTATGGGTTTTAATTGAAAGAACTATTTTTTGGTTCCGACTTGTTGACAAAAAATCAGCTTTTATGCTATATCCTTACTTAGCTTGGGTTAGTTTCGCTACTATTTTAAACTTCAGTATAGTATACTTAAATTAATTATTGGATTTTGGTATTCGCTCAGGAAAATCTGTAATAATTCCGTCAACTCCAAGGTTTCTTATGGTTATTAAATCTTCAATTTTATTAACTGTCCATGGAAATATTTTAAAGCCAGCTTTGTGAATTTTTTTTACATTGTTTTGATTAAGAGTTTTAAAGTCGGGGTTTAGTGCTATAGCTTTTAACTCTAATCCTATGGGTATTGCATCTAATGGGTCATCTTCAGTGAGAATAGCAATTGGAACCTCATCATTATTTTGACGGAAAATTTTTAGTTCATTCCAATCAAAACTTGAGATAATAATTTTTTCTGGTGACCAAGTTTTACTTTTAAAATATGTCTTTAAAAGCTCACTTGTTTTTTTTGCAGTAGAACTCCCTTTTAATTCAATATTCAAAAAAACTTGACCATTTATTAAATCTAAAACTTCATTGAGTGTGGGAATAGTATAACCATTTAATAAATCGATACGCTTTATGGAATCTAAATCTAATTCTTCAACATACCCTGAAGTATTAGTCAATTTTTCTAAAGTTTTATCGTGAAAAACAACTAATTCTCCACTGGCACACTTAAAAATATCTATTTCAATTCCATCTACACCAAGCTCTATGGCTTTAGCTATTGAAGGTAGTGTGTTTTCAGCAATGTGACCTTTTGCTCCTCGATGTCCAATTATAAGTGGTTCTTTATTTAGAGTGCAAGATGTCATTGTAAAAGTTAAAAAACATAAAATATAAAGATTTTGACAATTCATTTTAATCTTAAATTTTGGTAATATATTTTTATAATTAACGATTTATTAATTTACAAGAATCCAAAACTCCCACGGTTTCATGTCATATTGATATGAAGATGAAAGTCTTTTCGTTTTAAAATCCTGATAACGTTTAAAATATCCATCATAGGGTAAACTAAATTGTGCATAATCCTTACTTAAGTTGGCAATAAATAAGAGGGTATCTCCTTCATTTTCCCGCTCAAAAGCAAATATTTGATTATTCTTAGAACTTAATATACGCTTATAAGAACCGCCAGATAAACCAGATGCTAATGCTTTGTGATTATTTTTTAATGCCCCTAGTTGCTGTAATAATTCCATAGTCTTTCCTGCTTTTTTAGGAAAACTATCTTTTTCAAAAAAGTGTAATCGCTTACTGAGATCATACTCTTGACCAGAATATATTAATGGCATTCCAGGAATGGTATAATTCATTGCCATAAAAGTGTGGCCTGCATCGCCATAACTTTCTTTAATTGTTCCATTCCAAGAATTTTCATCATGATTAGAAACAAAATTAACAAGTATATTTTCAAGGCCATAGCGTCTTATTGTTCGAGTTATATGACGTGAATAATCAATAGCATTTTTTTGTCCTTTGGCGACCTCTTTGGACAAATGATGTCCTGGCCAATCGTAAGACGCATCAAATTTTTTTACCAAGCCTAGGCCACCAGGATGATATATATCCGTTTCAGCTAAAAGAAAAACAGGCTTTATCTCCCTAAGAGCAGCAAAAGTCTTATCATAAAATTCCTTAGGGACTGCATAGGCCTGATCTATACGATAGCCGTCTATATTAGCTTCTTTAACCCAGTATAACATAGCTTGCCTTAGTGCTTCTCTCATTTGCATATTATCGTAATTTAAATCTGCTACATCGGTCCAACCAAAAGATTTTCCTGTTCGAAAGTCTATAGGATCAATAATTTCGCCTTTTCTGTTTTTAAGATAATAGTCACTATGCTCTTTAATCCAAATATGATCCCAACCAGTATGACCAGGAACCCAATCTAAAATAACGTACATTCCTAGTTGATGTGCTTTATTAACAAGAGATTTAAAGTCATCAAATGTTCCAAACTCTGGGTTGACTTTAGTATAGTCTGAAACAGCATAATAGCTTCCTAAAGGACCCTTACTTTTTGTTTTGGATATGGGATTTATTGGCATCAACCAAATAATTTTAACTCCCATTTTTTTTAATACGGGTAGATCTTCTGCAAAAGCATTAAAGCTTCCTTCATTGGAATACTGACGTATATTAGCTTCATAAAGAACAGCTTTAGAAATAATTTCATTATTTATAGGTGTAAACGGTGTTGGTTCAATTGTTTTAACTTTCGGTTTTCGAGCTTCTTCAGCTTGATTTTGACAAGATAAAATCAGAAAGCTTAATATTAGAATACTTTTTAGTTTCATAGAGCTAGTTCAATAATTAATGTTGTTTCCGAAGGAATATTTAGTATTTCTGGCAATTTAAAAGAATTCCCGGAGTTAACTTCATATGCTTTTGTTCGTCCCGAAATTCCTTGACTGTAATTTTTTAAATAAATTTTTTGGTCTTTGAGATTGTTATTAATAACTACCATCACGCGTTCATTATCTGTATATCTAAAATAAACATAAACGTCTTCACGAGGAACATAGTGTAAAGTTTTCCCAATATGAATTGCCTCATTAGTTTTTCTCCACTGGATAAGTTTCTTTGTAAAATTAAAGTATTTTGATTGCCTCGAAGTTCTACCTTTCTCACTGAAAGCATTTTGTCTATCTGTCGGCCAACCTCCTGGAAAATCTCTTCTGATATCTCCATCGCCAACTTCTTTTTTTCCAGTCATACCAATTTCAGAACCATAATAAATTTGGGGAATTCCTCTAAGGGTCATTAAAACACTGAGAATTTGCTTGTAATTTTTAAACTCAGGGTAATAATCGTTTATTCGGTTGGTATCGTGATTCTCAGCGAAAATAACAACATTATTTATATCTGGATATAAAAAATCGTTTTGTAAATTTTTATATAGTCTAGTAGTTCCGTGTTCCCAATTTGAATTATTTTCTTTAAACATCTTGACTAAAGCATCATTTAATGCAAAATCCATAACACTAGGAAGCTTAGAATCAAAATTTTGTATTGCTGCAATTGGACTTTTTTCTTGCCAAAAAGAAAGATGAATGCTATTATGCATCCAACCTTCACCTACTATATTAAAATCAGGGTATTGATTACGTATTGCTTCAAGCCAAGAAATCATCGGCTGAGAATTATTATAAGGATATGTATCTACTCTAAAACCATCTATTTGAGCATATTCGATCCACCAAATCGCATTTTGAATCAAGTATTTTAGAAGATAGGGGTTACTTTGATTAAGATCCGCCATTGTTGGTACAAACCAACCTTGAATTAATTCTTTTTGGTCTATTTCCGAAGCATAAGGATCTGAATGAATTTCTTTTCTATGATTAGTATTAGTGTACTCGTCAAATTGGTGAATCCAATCTGAGGCAGGTAGATCTTTTATCATCCAGTGTTCTATGCCCCAGTGATTGGTTACATAATCCATGATTAACTTCATCTGTCTCTTGTGTAGGGCATCTGCTAAAGATCGATAATCTTGATTAGTTCCAAAACGTGGATCAATACGATAAACATCGCTTTGGGCATAAGTATGATATGAAACTTCAGGGTCGTTATCTTCACACATAGGTGTAGACCATAAAGCAGTTACTCCCAATTCTTCAAGATAATCTAGTTGATTAATAATTCCTTTAATATCTCCGCCATGACGTCCGTCTTTATTATGTCTATTTGGCTGTTCTATAACTGAAGGGTTTGCATCATTGGAAAAATCTCCATTAGAAAAGCGATCTGGCATTAATAAGTAAATTACATCCGATGAATTAAAACTTGGGATATTTTCACGTCTTTCACGATTTTTTATTTCAAAATTGAAGGACGAAAAAATTTTTCCTTGTTTGATCAAATTAAATTTTAATTTACCTGCTATATGTTCTGATATATCAAGATCAACGAATAAGTAATTTGGATTTTCTACTCTACTTACATCGATTCTTTTCGAAGAGTCTAATTCAAGATCGTATTGGGATAAATTTTTTCCATATAACATCAATTGAATTTTTGATTCTTGCATTCCTTCCCACCAAAATGGAGGTTCTATTTTTTCAATTTGTGCGAAATTGGAAAAAGATGTTACAAAAATAATTAAGTATAAAAAAAATTTCATCTAATTACTATTAATTAGGGAGCCATTACAATATATAATTAGGTCTTTATTATTATGTTTCACACTTATTTTTTCTTCGGAAGCTTCTACTTTTACTATAGTACCTCTGAAATTAATTTTGAACGAGAATGCTTTCCAAGCATCTGGAAGCATAGGATTTATATGTATTTGGTCATTAATAACACGAAGGCCACCAAATCCCTCTATAATACTCAACCATGTTCCGGCCATACTGGTTATGTGAAGACCTTCTTCTAATTCATTATTGTAGTCGTCTAAATCTAAGCGAGATGTTTGAAGATAGAAATCATAAGCTTTATCTTTTTTCCCTAAACGCATTGCAAGAATTGCATGAATACAAGGAGAAAGTGAAGATTCGTGTACTGTTAAAGGTTCATAAAAATTAAAGTGCCGCTCGAGAGAAGCTTTATCAAATTGATCCTCGAAAAAATAAAACCCTTGCAACACATCAGCTTGTTTAATAAATGGAGATCTTAGAATTCGATCCCAAGACCAGTGTTGATTGATAGGACGTTGATTTTCATTTATTGTACTTGCAGACATTAAGTTTTTATCTAAAAAATTATCTTGTTGCAAGAAAATATCCTGGTATGGGTGCTTTGGGAAATACATATTGTCTGAAATATCTTTCCATCGATCTGCCTCAACGTCTCTCCAATTTAATTTAGACTTGATTACTTCCCAATCGTTTAAAAATTGATCTTTTACACGAACAATCTGCTCAAGAGTATACTTCAAACACCAATGGCAAATAAAATTTGTATACCAGTTATTATTAATATTATTTTCATATTCATTAGGTCCTGTCACACCTAAAATAACAAAAGCCTTTCTAAACTCTGAATAATTGACACGTTGTGCCCAAAATCTAGCTATCCCAATTAGTACCTCAAGACCCATCTCTGGAATATATGATTTATCACCGGTATATCTTTCATAATTAAAAATTGCATATGCAATAGCGCCATTTCGGTGAATTTCTTCAAAAGTTATTTCCCATTCATTATGGCATTCTTCACCATTCATTGTAACCATAGGATATAGTGCAGCACCATCAGTAAATCCTAACTTTTCTGCATTCTCAATAGCTTTTCCCAGTTGATCATATCGATATTTCAATAAATTTCGTGCTACGTTTTGATTTTTTGTTGCCATATAAAAGGGTAGGCAAAAGGCCTCTGTGTCCCAATAAGTACTCCCGCCATATTTTTCTCCAGTAAACCCTTTAGGGCCTATATTAAGCCTAGCATCAGCACCATTATAGGTTTGATTTAGTTGGAAAATATTAAATCTTATAGCCTGTTGAGCTTTATCATCTCCTTTAATCTTGATGTCAGATTGATCCCATATTTCATTCCAAGACTGAATATGTTCTTCTGCTAATTTATCAAACCCTTTAGATATTGCCTTTGAAACTATCTTTTGTGAAATATTCTTAAAATCATTAAAATTATGATTCATTCCATTAATGTAGCCTCCAAATTTTAAAATTGTACAACTGTCTCCTTCAGCCATATTATGTTTTTTCTTTTGGCTAATAATTTGATTTTCTTCTGTAATTGTGAAGTTTCCAATTGATAACCCATTATTGTCAAAAAGTTGAGTTTGAGCATAAGTAGCTACATCAAAATTTGATTTAAAAGTTTTAGACTGCAAAAGCAATAATTCTTTTGAAATAATTTTAGTCTTGTGATCCCAAAAAGGATCATCCCAATTGGAATCATAGTTTTTAATATCACCATCAACAAAGGAATCTATCTCTATTTCTGCATTACCTTTTATCATGGTAATTTGATAATTTATTACTCCCAAAGAAGACTCTACCATTGAAAGAAAGCGAGTAACATTAACAGCAACTTGAATATCAGTAGAAATTTTAAGCTTGAAAGAACGCTTATAAATTCCTCTTTTCATATCAAGCTCCCTTCTAAAATTCGATACTTCAATACATCTGTTTAGATCTAGTGGAATTCCAGCTATTCTGATATTAATTCCAATCCAGTTTGGAGCATTCAGAACTTTTGCAAAATATTTTGGATATCCATTTTTCCACCAGCCAACTTTTGTTTTATCAGGATAATATACGCCACCAATATAACTCCCTTGATAAGTTTCTCCTGAATATTGTTCTTCAAAATTAGCTCGTTGTCCCATAAAACCGTTACCCAAACTAAAAATACTTTCGCAAGCCTTTACATGACCTTGATCAAAGCCGTTTTTTATGATTTTCCATGGATCTACTTTAAAGTTCGATTTTTTCATAAAGACTTAAATTAGATTAGAACAATTTATCTAAATCATTTTGAATTAAGGTTAGAAAATCTGGGTAACAAAAATCTTCATTTGAAAATTTTTCTGGACTCCCAATTGCTACAGCTGTCATCCCCGCTGCTTTTGCTGACTGGATTCCTGCATTGGAATCTTCAAAAACTAAACATTTCTCTGGAACAATACCAAAATTAGAACTGGCCTTTAAAAAGACCTGAGGATGTGGTTTACTTTTTTCAACTTTATTTCCATCGATAATAACTTCAAAATAATGGATTAGTCCTAATCTTTCAAGTATAATTTTAGCATTTTTGCTAGCTGAACCTAATCCAATTTTAATGTTTTTATTTTTTAATAATGATAATGCTTCAGAGATTCCAGGTAAAATATCTTGTGGATTAATATCCTTAATATATTCTAAATAGGTCAAATTTTTTTGAACTAAGTATTCTTTAAATTTTGAGGTTTCTATATTCTTATTTGCCATTTTTAAAATCATATCCAGAGAATCTGAACGGCTAACTCCTTTTAATTTTTCATTATCAATCTGAGTAAGATCATAATTTAAAATGGATGCTATTTTTTTCCAAGCAAGAAAATGAAATTTCGCTGTGTCAACTATAACTCCATCTAGATCAAATAGTGCACATTGATGCTTTTTCATTATGAATTAAATTTTGAATTAATTTTCATTCATTCAGAAGGAGCTAATGTTACGCTAAGGTCATTTAGTTCTGGCGTCAAAAAAATTTGACAACCCAAACGGCTATTATCTTTAACATTAAAAGCTTCAGCAAGCATTGCTTTTTCATCTTCAGACCGTTCTGGAAGCGAATGATTGCTAGTGATGTAACACTGGCAAGAAGCACAAAGAGCCATTCCTCCACAAGTTCCTTCGACGGGGAATTCATATGCTTTACAAAGCTCCATTAAATTAAGTTGCATGTCTGTAGGAGCAGTTAATTTATGTTGATTTCCTTCTCTGTCTGTTAACTGAATATTGATGTTTTGATTCATCTTATGACGGATCTATACTCGTAACAGATTCAATTTGGGGGAGATGTTTTTTAATTGTTAATTCAACTCCTGTTTTCAGAGTCATTTGGTTTACACTGCAATCGATACAAGCTCCGTGAAGTTGAACATTTACGTGCTTATCGTCTTCAATAGAAACTAAAGAAATGTCTCCACCATCTGACTTTAAAAAAGGCCTGATTTCTTCAAGTGCTAATAATACTTTTGATTCTAATTCATTGGAATCCATAATCATTATTTTATTGCTTCACATCCTACTAAATTAGTAATTTCTACCGCTTTAGTGGGTGGTAAATTTTTATTTCTAAAAATAACTTGTGAAACTAAGTTTTTTGTTATTTGATTAAATTTGTCAGAAATAGTCGTTTTTTCTTGAAGAGAAGCTGGACGACCATAATCTGATGCTTCACGAATACTTTGAATAATTGGGACAGAACCAAGGAAAGGAACTCCTTTATCTTTAGCCAAATATTCAGCTCCTTTTTCACCGAAAATATAGTATTTATTTTCAGGTAATTCCTCAGGAGTGAAATAACTCATATTCTCTACAACTCCTAGCACAGGGACTTTTATGCTTTCTTGTTGGAACATTGATATTCCCTTTTTTGCATCGGAAAGGGCTACATTTTGCGGAGTACTCACTACCAAAGCTCCACTTAATGGCAAAGCTTGAACAATACTTAGATGGATGTCTCCTGTCCCAGGTGGTAAATCGATCAGCAAGAAATCTAATACACCCCAAGAAGCATCGAAAATCATCTGATTTAAAGCTTTAGCGGCCATTGGGCCTCTCCAAATAACAGCTTGTTCAGGTTTTGTAAAGAAACCTATTGAAAGGATCTTTACTCCATAATTTTCGATGGGTTGCATTTTAGATTTTCCATCTATCTTTACTGATAGCGGCTTAGATCCTTCAATATCAAACATAGTTGGTATTGAAGGTCCATATATATCAGCGTCCAACACTCCAACTTTACATCCCATTTGTGCCAGGGTAACAGCTATATTGGATGTAATAGTAGACTTTCCTACCCCTCCTTTTCCAGAAGAAATAGCAATTATATTTTCAATTCCAGGTATAAATTTACCTCTAATTGGATTTGACTGTTGTTTAGTAGCTACAACTTTTATATTTATATTGATCTTAGCTTTTTCATATACCTCTTTATGAATTGTTTTTAGAATTGTAACTTCTAATTTTTTCCTAGCTTGTAAACTTGGATTTTCAAGTTGTAAATCAATATCAACCTGATCTCCAAAAATCATCACATTAGTAACAATACCTCTGTCAATAATATTCTTTCCTTCACCAGGCAAAGAAATTTTTTTAAGTGCATCAAAAATTGCTTCTTTTGTAATTTTCATATTTAAATTAACTATTACAAATATAACGCTAAGGATTAAATATCTATAGGTAATCTAATTAAATAAGAGGTAGTTCCTGCTGAGGATCCCAGAAATATTTATCTAAGTTTTTGATCTGGTTTTCTTCTATTTCTACGCCTTCGCTTTCTAAAAGTTGCTGCATAAGATATGAACCTCCAAAATGATGCTTGCCTGTCAATAAACCAATTCTATTAACAACTCGATGAGCTGGTACAGTCATATCATTATGAGAAGCATTCATCGCCCAGCCAACCATTCTTGCACTTCGAGCTGTTCCAATATATTTTGCAATTGCCCCATAAGAAGTCACTCTTCCGAAAGGTATTAGACGTACTACCCTATAAACTTTTTCGAAAAAAGAATCAGCTTTATCCATTTACAAATTAAACTGAATGTAAGTGATAGCTTTATTTTTGTCTAAATACTGTTGTTCATAAAAAGTCTGTATTCCAGTAGCCTCTTCAGGTGCGTCACTATTGTTGTATATGTCATGATGGGCGTATTTTATCTTTCCGATTTGAGCAACAGTTGCAAGTGTATAGCCGAATAAAAATTCACTGTCGGTCTTTAAATGTAAACTTCCTCCAGGAATCAATATTTTTTTATAACATAAAAGTAAATCAGGCCTGGTTAGTCTATGCTTTGTTCTTTTATATTTAATTTGAGGGTCTGGAAAAGTAATCCATATCTCATCAATTTCAGCCTCTGAAAAACAAGCAGTTATAAATTCAATTTGTATTCTAAGAAATGCTGTATTTATTAATCCCTTTTCAAGAGCTGTCTTAGCACCTCTCCATAATCTAGCACCTTTTATGTCAATTCCAATATAGTTTCTATTCGGGTTTTGTTCTGCAAGATGAACGGTGTACTCACCTTTACCACAACCTAACTCCAAAACAATAGGCTGATTATTTTTAAAAAAATCAGAACTCCATTTTCCTTTTAAAAAAAAAGCATCTTTCTGAACATCAGATAATTTGGGTTGTATTACGTTAGGAAATATTTCGTTTTCCTTAAATCGTTTTAATTTATTTTTACTACCCACAAGTTTTTTTATAAAAATAAGAAATTTTACTCTTGAATTAATTGTGTCTTATCACCCTTTGGTAGTGTAAAGGAAAATTCAGAGCCAATATTTGTTTGACTTTCTACAAATATTTTTTCATTATGTGCATCGATAATATGTTTTACAATTGACAAGCCTAACCCAGAACCACCTAATGTTCGGTTTCTAGTTTTTTCTACCCGATAAAAACGTTCAAATAGTCGTGGTAAATGTTTTTGCTCTATACCTTCCCCATTGTCAGAAATTCTTATTAGAATTTTACCTTTTTTTAATGAATCAATACTTACTTCTGTAACACCACGATCAACACCATATTTTAAGGAATTTATAATTAGATTAGTTATTACTTGTTGAATCCTTTCTTCATCCGCATAAACATATATTGGTTCAAAATATTCATCATTTATTTTTAACGTAATGTTATTTTTTTTGGCCCTCATTTCCAATTGTTCAAATACATTTTTTATTGTAAAAACAATATCAAATGTTTTAAGTTCCAAGTTTGCCATACCAGATTCAAACTTGGTAATTAAATCTAGATCTTTAACAACATAAGTAAGTCTTTCAACCCCTTTAGAGGTACGCTTTAAATATTTTTTTATTATTTCTTTATCGGTCACGCCTCCATCTAAAAGAGTTAAAATATAGCCTTGAATTGTAAAGAGCGGGGTTTTTAATTCGTGTGCAATATTTCCAATAAACTCTTTCCTATAATTTTCTTGATTCTTTAACATTTCTATTTCCAAATTTTTATCAGAATTGATCTTCTTAAGATTGTTAGTAAACAGATCGATATCAGATGGTTTTTTTATTTCATAAGAAGATGAAGTAGGTAAAAGTTTTTTATAAATCTCATTTAATCTTAAGATTACTAAGCTTTCGAAACGATAAAACAAAAAAATATATGAAAAAATTAGAATGCTTAAAAAACTAAAAATTGAAAATTTAAAAATCTCTTCACCATTTAAATCAAGAAACATAAAAGCCATTATTATGAAAACAATTACACAAAAAAGTGAGATTGATATAGATAAATAAAAACTGACTTTATTTAATTTTAAAATACTCAAATTAATTTCTTTAAGGTTGAATGAATTTGTATCC
>CEOP01046003.1_pt1 | contig 12296 bp, 8 predicted proteins | sample 361301 | NCBI WGS metagenome assembly CEOP01 (sample SAMEA2619548, study PRJEB7988) | marine metagenome | biome: marine biome (ENVO:00000447); feature: deep chlorophyll maximum layer (ENVO:xxxxxxxx); material: "saline water (ENVO:00002010), including plankton (ENVO:xxxxxxxx)" | depth 55 m
GGATTTACTTAGACGTGATATTAGAGATATCCAAACAGTAACTCAAGTTATACAAAACTTCTATGCTAGTAGATGATTAACCACGTAATCTCGCTAGAACATCATCGATATGATCTATCTTTTCTCTTGCTGATTTAAGCCTGTCAGCAGCATCCGCTATGTCTTCATCATCTTCAATGACTTCAGACAGTGTTTCTGTTTTAGGTTTGAATGCTTGAGCGAGTGACTTTAATTCAGTAACAATCGCATCTACTTGTGTATCAGAAACCATTACTCCAGGAGCCACTCTTGGGATTTCTGATGGAGATAAGTGGCCTAGTTCGGCTCCTATTATTCCCGCTGATGCAAGGATACGTGGCCTTAGGTCACTGGTATTGACCTCATATCCTCTTGATTCTAGGAATTTTATGATTAGAGCTTGCTGAGCCTCATGGAACTTACCTTCACTCGATTCAAGTATGGTTTCTACAACTTCTTCAAATGATTTAATATTTCTTTCAAGTCTGTCAATGGTTCTTCTTTCTCCACTTGAAAGGTGAATTGCACCATGATGTAGAATTCTCAAAACTCTATTTCTTCTTGCAATATTAGGGTCTTGAAGTGCTTCAGCCTCATTGATATCAACATGTAAGTCAAATAGCGCATGCAACCTTCCTGATATACTTGGAATTCTCAAGTCTAGTTTCATATTCCTGCCAATTTCTTCAAATGCCATTCTAGCCTTTACTAAGTCTCCTTCATGTAGAGCAAGAGTATTACTTAATTGATTTCTCAATGAACTTCTAGCATTCTCAAATTCTCTGACTGCTTCTCTCTCTCGCCATGAGTTCGGCATTGAATTAATCGAATCTTTCTCATTCTGTGTTTGGAAATCCAACTCCATTATACGATTTCTAATTACATTTCTAATTGCTGGCTCATCCACTTGGAAACCAAAGTCTGAGAATTTAGAAATAAAAGCTTCTAAATCTTCTTCATCACTTGACGAACTAACCATCAAGAAATCTCTTCCAGATGCTTCAATTTCAGCCATACGAGATTTAACTTCAATCAGAGCGGCTTCGACTTCTAGGCTATTGACCTGCATACTATCTTCGGTAGGAGTTTGTATCATAGAAGGGCTTTCAGTTTCTTTTTCTATATTTTGTTTAGACCTTAGGACTTCATCTATTGATTGAGCGACATCGGGGAGAGTTGTATCATAGCCGTCGCTTGAAAGGTCATTTCTTAGTTCAGTTTCCTGTTCAAATGTCCAACCTTCTGGATGTTGTGATACAAATTCTTCAACTGATGTTTTCATACTATCCTCTAATTCAGAATTGATTGTCTCAGTTTCTTCAGAAGGAGAAGGTATGGTGGCAATGTTTTGAGAACTCTTAGGTCTTCTAAGAGTTTTCTTGACCTTACCCCAAGAGCCTTGTTGGGATGCCAAAACTCCTGCAACTCTAACAAGTAATGATTGCTTGTCTCCAGTTAGAGGTAATTGTAAAATTTTACACAAGTCATGTAATTGATTCTTATTCAAAGAATCTAATTTCTCAGGAGTCAATTGTTTAGGATCTTCATGCAGATGTAAGTATAATCTTTGGCGACGTTCTCTTATTGAGCCAGACTTTTTAATTCCAAATACACCTAGAATCTCACCTATGTCTTTATTTTTTAGTGACTTGATCTCTGTTCTTCCCAAATCCCATTCATCTAAAATCAAATTCGCAATTAGTTTTGCTCTAAGAGATTCCACAGGCCCATTTTTGGGCATTTGATAACTTGTAGCAATCTCTTTTAGGCGGTCAAAACGAGCTTGATAAAGTTCGTTCAATAGTTCACCTTTGCTAGTCAACATATCACCTTATTTCTCTATGCGTTCAAACCAGTATATGTGTCTTCGGTGTCGAATCAGATAAAATTGCTCAATTTCGAGGTATGTGGGCTCAATCGAAATGGTAATTTTTAATATTTATATTACCAATTATTTGAAGGGTGATAACTATCAGCGTGGATTGAGGAGAAGCGCATGGGTCGAAGTGTAAAGTCTGCCAAATCTTCAATCAAAGAAACCTATCAATTGATGGATTCTTTGCAAGAAACAGTTAGAAATGATATAAAATCTAACATTTCTTCTTTCGAAGAATCACTCAGAACAAGGCTTATTGATGCTGAAAATGCCATCATTGAATCTTCAAGAGCTAGAGAAGCAATGGTTGCAGGGATAATTACTATGCGCAAGAGTATTGAAAAGGCTCAACGGAAATTTTCTCGAAATAATAACGTCGAAGATTTGAGAACTACATTACTCGAAGTAGCAAAAGATATTTCGAGGCTGAAATTGGCTAATGACAAAATATCAGATTCGATTTCAATGGTTTTACATCCAAATATGTCTGCAGTTGAAGCAGTTGAGAAATTTGCTTTTGATTTACAAAGATTCGCCGGCTCATGGGAAAGAATTGGTCGTGAAATAGACCAATCAATAAGCGAATTATGTGATGATCAAGAGCCTTCTGAATTGGTTGAACTCGAAGCCTTCATATCAAAGCAAGGCTATGATAAATTGATTCAGAGTCAAGAAGATTCAAAGCCCTCTGGCGTAGAGTCTGAATGATTTTCTAGGTTCAATATTGCTCCTCTTGCATCTTTATAATTTTCAGGCATTCCATAGATGACACGAGTTAATTCTTCGTGGTCTTTTTGCATTACTTCGATAAGGAAATTAAATTCTTTTAGCAGATTAACCATCCCCATGTGCCCTTTTTCTAAAGGAACAATTCTTTCACACATAGCAGTGACTTTACCGTCGCTACTAAGAGTCTCTATTGCCATGTGGATTCTAATTTGAGAATTGATAGGTTTTCCATCAGTCCCTATCATTGAATCTATAGTTGCATCATCTTTACTTCGTTTTGCTTCCCTTAGAATAGTTCCTATTTTTCTCTGTTCCACATATATTCCTACAATTGGAAGAAGAATCTCATCCAGCGATTCATAAAGACTTGATTCAAGTTGGTGACAAATTTCTGCTGCCTCATCGTTCATTGAAATTATATGATTTGAAGGGAAACCTTTTCTGGATACCAGTAGCGTAAAGCCATGTAATGGAGGAGGTATAAAGTGGGTTCTTTCAGGATGATCTCTATGCAATCCAAGAGTATGCCTTCGAGATTTGAACTTTAGAGAACTGTGAAAACTTCTCGTTGTAACAAAACCATCAATTAAGTTATCTTGGCGACATTCTTCAAGCCAAGCAATAGTATCTCTATCATCCATTTCTTCCAGTTTGGGATTATTGAAACTAGAGATAAATTGTGACGAAGAAATTATTTCTAAATCATCTCTAAGCCTAGATAATTGTCTAATAATAAGTAAATTATCACAAATTATTTTCGCCTTGGAGACCAAATACTCAGGCTTATCTTCACTGACTAAAACCCAGGTAGGCTCTCTTCGAGGCAATATTGCTGAAATCATTAGTTGCTCATCATTATGCTCTTTCCAATCCCAAGCACTCATTGCAACTAAATCGGCATTGCCTAGTTTCAATTCTGAAATTGCAGTCTCAAGATGAGGTAATTGTTTCAAAACCAGGTCAAATTCTTTCGACTTTTGTTCAACCATCTTTTCGACATGAATTCTGACACCATCTCCATTAGAAGGAGTAGCAAGAATGGTTAACCTCTCCTCTATTGTCATCATTTCACCTCGGCTAAGAATGCTCCTAGCGTTCTATGGGCGTAGACCATTGGTTAAGAAGGACACCCTACCACGAGGTAATATGTCGCAGATTTCCGATAACCACTTGAACCGCTTCGAGGAGTTAAGAAATGAGATAGAACAATCGCTCGAGGAGTTGATTGCATCGAGGATACATTCAGGTGAAGTTGTAGAACTTGCAGGTAAGATGCTACTTGCTGGAGGTAAACGACTTAGGCCAATTATGATGTTTCTTGCTTATGAATTGGCAGGCGGTAAAAAACCGCAGGAGTTGATGTCCCTGGCAATGGGATTCGAATTCTTGCATACAGCTACATTAGTTCACGATGATATCAATGACCAAGCAACACATAGAAGGGGAGTACCTACAATTCATACAGATTATGGTTTAGCAAAAGCAATTATTGCAGGAGATTGGTTATTCGTTCAAGGATATGCACTTGGCGGTAGGTATGACCAAGAAATCGTAACTATAATTGGAAATTATTGTTCAGAAATTGCTGTTTCTGAATTTTCACAAATCGACCATGTCAACAATCTTAGAACAACTCCTGAAGATTATTTGAATATTGTAAAAGGAAAAACAGCAGGTCCTTTTTCTGGAGGTTGTCATGCAGCAGCAGTTATTGCAGGTGCATCAGAAGAAGATAAGATTGCACTTTCCAATTTTGGAATGGAAATAGGAATTGCCTACCAACTAGTTGATGATTTATTAGACCTAAAAGGAGATGAATCTATTGGAAAACCCCGTGGTTCAGATGTTTATGAGGGTAAAATGACATTGCCACTAATACACTCTCTAACTTTGCTTCATGGCCCAAATAGAGAAAGATTGGCTGAAATTATAAGTAATTTTAGTTATGATTTATTTGATGAATTAATTGAATTATTAGAAAAGTCTGATAGTTTTACATATACTGAAATTCTAATTCAGAACCATTTTGATAGGGCAGTGAAATCATTAGAGAGGTTTTCAGATACTGATGTTAGGGGACACCTTTTCGCTTTATCCGAGTATATTACGAAGCGAAAAACATGATTCCATCAATGAATAAAAATAGAATAAGAACGTTTTATTGATAATTATTTCCGGTTGGTTCAAGTGTTGAAGAGTATACAGCGTTATATGCGCCGAGAGGTAATGCTTGATGATGACCGGGCAGTAAGTCCTGTTATTGCGACAGTTTTACTTCTGGCTATTACCGTCATGCTATCTAGTATGGTATTTGTTATGATGCAAGGTGCTTTGACTACTGTAGAGAAGTCTGAGCCTCAAGCTTCAGCCAGTACTAGGGGATTATCAAATGGATTCCATGTAGTTAGATTAGCAAGTTTAGATCAAAGTTTAGACCCTGCTAGATTAGAATTTCAACTAATTCCACTTTCTGACCAAGGTAATGGAATTACAGGTTTTGTCGATGATACTGATGTTTACGGAGTAATCGGTTCAAATGTATCCTTCCATGACAGAGATGCTGGTTACTCAGTGACTAAAGGCGACTATTTTGTTATAGATTCCAAATCAATAGGTTCTGATGATGGTGAATGGAAATTTAAGTTGATAGATTTGAGTTCAAACACTTTACTAATCGATATTCAGTTGACTGCTATTGATTATTAGCCACCAATGTAGGACATTTCTACAGGAATTCTTTCTTTGGTATTCTCTTTTCTTTCTTCGGAATACTTGTCATTTCTATTATTCCAAATCTTAGTTATTGCATTTGAGATGTCATGTAAATCAGCATCCATTCGCATCATACTTAGAAGATCATGTCCTTTTTCCGAAAATAAACATGTGAAGAAATGTCCATTTGAAGAGATTCTAGCTCTAGTGCATGAGCCACAGAATGGGGAACTAATCGATTCGATAAATCCAAAATCATATTCTTTATCCAAAATAGTCCATTGTTTAGCAACTTCTCCGAAGTAATTAGAATTCTTTTTTACCAAAGGGCCAAATTTTTGTTGTATGATTTTTCTCATTTCTGAGCCAGTAATAACTGAATCTAAGTTCCATGAATTGGTTGTACCAACATCCATAAATTCGATAAATCTAATTGGAATATCATAATTAATTGATTTCTCTATGAGAGGTATCAACTGATTTTCATTCAAATTTCTCTTAATTACAGAATTAATTTTTACTTTTAATCCTGAATCAATAGCTGATTCGATGCCATCTAAAACATCTTGAACATCATAGTTAGAGTCTGTAATTTCTTTGAATAGTTGTTGGTCTAATGAATCAAGACTTACTGTAACTCTATCCAAACCACTTTGCTTGAGTAACTGTATATTCTTTCTAAGTAGGACTCCATTTGTCGTCATTGCAATATCAAGTTCATCATCTAAATCTCTAATCATCTTAATTAGTTTAGAAATATCCTTCCTGATAAGAGGTTCTCCGCCAGTTATTCTTATCTTCTTTAGACCTAGAGGTAAAGCAGACTTTATTACTTGAATTATTTCTTCATATGAAATTATTTTTTCTTTAGGGAGGAATTCATATTTAGAATCAAAATGCTCTCTAGGCATACAGTAATCGCACCTAAAATTGCATCTATCAGTAACCGAGATTCTAAGGTCGCGCAGTGGCCTACCGAGAGAATCATTCAATCTCATTGTTATTTCTAAGCGTAGTAGGTTATTGAATTGTTTTACAAGGTTTGATGTTAGATGATTTCTTGGATTGCTCATGGGCAATGAAGATAAGACTTCATCGTCAAGACAATTACACAATATTTCAATTGGCGATGAATTAATATCAGTTGGAATTAAAGTTCATAATAAATCGATGAAATGGCAGTTACCTCCTTCTAAGAGTCATGCAATAAGGTCACTAATTCTAGCTTCTCAATCTGATAGTATAACTACAATTACAGGAATCGCAGATTGTGGAGATGATGTCACTTCAATGAAAGAATGCTTGATTCAGTTGGGTGTTTTAATAGAGCATATAGATTCAAGTGGCCAAATTATAGAAATGGATGTTGAAAGTGATAATTCTGAGTTCGAATCATTAAGGATTCACGGGGTAGGAAAAAACGGCTTTTCTAAACCAGATGGATTATTGAATGTAGGTAATTCTGGTACAACTCTTAGATTAATCGCACTTTTATGCTCGAGGTTTTCATTCACAGTTACTATTGATGGTGATGAAACATTAAGAAATAGAGATACAGAAGTTCTTTGGGATTCAATTAAGCAATCAGGAGTAGATGTATCATTCCTAAATCTCGAAAATCGTTTACCTGTTAAAATGAAAGGCCCGTGGTTTAGTAAAATAATTGAACAAATTAATCTCGATGTTTCTAAGTCTAGTCAACCTTTATCTGCTTGGATGATTGCTAGTTCTGGATTAGAAAGAATGATAGAAATAAATAGAATTGGGACATCAGTTTCTAATCGACACTGGAATCTCAGTTTACGTATGTGTAACCAATATGGATCAAGAATTATTCTAAATGGGAGTAAAGTCAAACTTTCTCCTTGGAATGTAGAATTGCCAAAGATTGTAGAAATTCCAAAAGATGCTTCTATGGCAAGTTTTGCTATGTTAGCATGCTCATGCCTGGGGCATGAAGTAGAACTTATTGGCTGGCCTAATGAGGAGGATTCTATAGGGCATGAAATACTAAAAAATAAATCTAAACAATTAGGTTTTTCATGGCAAAATAAAAAAATCAAATTTATTGGTACACATTCTTCTATAGAGGTAGACATAACCGATTCTAATGATTTAATTACTCCGCTCAGTGTAATTATGGCAATTGGAGGTGGAGGAGTCATCAAAGGTGCTTTACATACCTCGTTTAAGGAAAGCAATAGAATTCTTTCAACACAATCATTATTGAAATCTTTTGGAATGAATTGTCAAATTACAAATGATGGAATCTCAATTCCTGGGGGGCAAAAACCGACAGCACCAAATGAAATTGTTGATTGCTTTGGCGATCATAGAATTTTCATGTCTGCATACATCTTGGCATCTAAAGTAGGAGCTAATGTTAGAGGAAAAGGACTCCATAAGGTTGCAGATGAACTTTTCATAGAGCGATTTGAATCGGAAGATTAAATCATCCATGGCGGCCAAAGTGGTGGTCTAGTGAATGAATTGGTAGTCTTAGAGCAGTGGGTCTGCCATGCACACATGCCCAAGGATTCGGTATCTTTCGCATGTCATCAAGTAATCTTCTCATCTCAGAAAGAGTTAATTTTTGATTTGCCTTTACTGCACCTCGACAAGCATTTAGGAATGCTAGATGGTCTTTCCTATTATCTACAGTTTCTAGAGGTGCACCATCTTCAGAGCAATCTTGTAGAGTGTCAATTAAAAATGGAACAACATCTTCGCCTTTGAGTAAATTTGGAGAGCAAGTTAATTTCCAAGAACCATCTTCCATTTCAAATTCAAAACCTACTTGCTTTAGTCTGTCAAATGAAGATTCTAGCAAGGTTTTTTGTTTAGCATCAAAGTCTAATTCCATAGGTTCAAGACGTCTTTGACTCATCCAAAGTTTCTCATTATATCGTAACCTTTCAAAACGTATTCTTTCATGTAATGCGTGTTGATCTATCAAGAGTAGTTCTTCACCCGCTTGAGCAAGAATATAAGAATCAGCAAATTGTGCTAGAGGTTCCATTTCAGGTAAATCATTAATCACCTTTTCAAGAGGCAATTCATCATTTGGAGAAATTTTCTTACCTATTCTAGAATAGCGATGTAATTCTCTTTCAGCAGAAGATAAAGCAGGTGAAATAGGATTTTCCTCCATACCTGGAAGAATTTGTTGAGGTGTTTCTGATGAAGAGACAGGTCTAGGTTTTTCAGTATCTTTTGGGGTTACAGCTTCACTTCCATGGAGATTTAATTGTGAACCTGCAGCAATCGCCCATGAGGGTATGTTTTCATCATTCGATTTCTCTATAGAAGGGAGTATTGCAGTTGCCACTCCCGCTGCTTCAGAAATATCCGGTTTTGAGTTATTTTGGGAGAATATATTTGCAATCGGCTCAATATCTTGAGAGTTTAGACCTTGTAATTCTTTTATGCCACCCGCTGAATCAGGATTTGTAGGAACTTGTTCTAATGTATTAGATATCGCTCTTTCCAATCTTTCCAATACTCTCCAAGAGTGTTTTAGGCGAACTTCGCGCTTAGTTGGATGTACATTTACATCTACTTCATCAGGTGGTATTTCCAATGATAAAACAGCAATAGGGTGCCTTCCCTGCATAAGTCGAGTTCTGTATCCTCTCCTTATCGCTTGCTGAAATGGTCCTGATGCAACTGGCCTTTCATTGATTAAAATGTATATGTCATCGCCTTTACCTCTAGTTATATCGGGAGTACTAATCCAACCTTTCCACTTTTCATTTCCTGGAGCATCATCATCTATTTGTGGAATTTTTAATTCAATCAATTGATTTGCTTGCCTTCCAAGAATATCATATAATCTATCTGCTAAGTTTTCACTTTTTGGGACATCAAGTATTGTTCTTTCATCATTGACTAGTTTGAATCCTGTTTCAGTATTAGCCATTGCATGAGATACAACTACATCGACAATTCTTGAATTTTCTGTAGCAGGTCTTCTCTGAAAAGATAGTCTTGCAGGTGTATTTTCAAAAAGGGCTTTTACTTCAATTACTGTTCCTTCGGCCATACCGTGCGGCTCAACGTTTTTCTTTTCTCCAAATTCCATTGTAATACTGCGCCCTTCACAGCCTTTTGGCCTACTTGCAACCAATAGTTTGGAAACAATTCCAATACTAGCCAAAGCTTCACCTCGAAATCCGAGTGTGTTGATTTTCTGTAAATCTTCAGCGGATTTCAATTTAGAAGTGGCATGCCTGTCCAATGATAAACTAAGGTCTTGCTCTCTAATTCCGCCTCCGTCATCTTCAATTTTAATTAGATCAAATCCACCTCTTTCAATTGTTATTTTAATTTGTGAACAACCAGCATCAAGGCTATTTTCAATTAATTCTTTAACAACCTGAGCAGGTCTTTCAACAACTTCTCCAGCAGCAATATGTCCTATCGTATTCTGGTCCAATTGGACAATGATATTTGGTTCGCTCATAGTTATCCCTCACAATTGCTCTCTTAATGTTCTTAGACGATATAAAGAATCATGAGCATCCTTTGGTGACATGTTATCTAGTTGAGAACAAATATTATCTAATTCTTCAATTACTTTCTCATACTTATCTTCATGATTTTCGCCTACTGATGCTGCAGCAAGGTAACCCATTAAACTCGATTGACCTAAATCTCTAGCCATAGGAGCGCCTGATTCTCCAGCCCTTGCTCCTCTTGCTTGTTTTTCTAAGAACAGTAAAAGGTCTGACGCTCTTTCTACAACATTTCTTGGTAATCCTGCTAAAGCAGCAACTTGTACTCCATATGAATCATCACAAGGTCCATCTCCAACAGTATGAAGGAACTTCAATTCTCCATTGCTTTGTGCGACTTGAACATGCACGTTCTTAATTCGCTTTATCTCATCCTCTAATCCGATTAATTGATGATAGTGGGTAGCAAAAAGACTTCTTGCTTGAATTCTATTACATATATCCTCAGTCATCGACCAGGCTATAGATAAACCGTCAAAGGTAGAAGTTCCTCGACCTACTTCATCTAAAAGTATCAAGGAATTACTTGTGGCTCGCTTAAGAATATGTGCGACTTCAATCATTTCCATCATGAATGTAGACCTTCCTCTTCTTAGATCATCACTTGCTCCAACTCTAGTAAAAACTCTATCCACTAAGCCAACTTTAGCCTTTGATGCAGGCACAAAAGAACCCGATTGAGCAAGAATAGAAATTAGTGCAGTAGTACGCAAGTAAGTCGATTTTCCTCCCATATTTGGACCGGTTATCAATAAGAAATTCTTTTTATTATCTAATTGTATATCATTGGGGACAAAACCTCCCTGTTGTTCTAAAACAGGATGTCTTCCTTGTTCAATTTTCATTATTGGTTCATCGATAATTTCAGGTCTTACCCATGAACGCCTTTTAGCCACAATTGCAAAACATTGTAGCACATCAATAGAGGCAACTTTACCAGCAATTTCTGCTAATTGCTGAGCATTACCTCTGCATTTATCTCTTAGTTGTCGGAACATACGATATTCTAATTCCTTCACTTTAGTGTCTGCAGTAAGCAGTAAATCATCTCGCTGAATTAGTTCATCAGTAGTATACCTGGAACCATTTGTCATTTGTTGCTTTCTTTTCCATTCTTCTGGAACTTTATCCTCATGAGTCTTTGTAACTTCTATGAACCAACCAATTTGTCTATTCATTTTTACTTTAAGTGAAGGAATTTCTAATTCTGTTCTGAGTTTCTTTTCTAAATCACTGAACCAAGAATGTCCTTTAGAGGTAGTATCTCTCAAAATATCAATTTCCTTACTATAACCATCTCTGATTAATCCTCCATCACGTAAACTAAGAGGCGGGCTATCAACCAAAGTACGCCTAATTTCCTCTCCCATTTCATCTAAGCAATCTAGGTTTGAAGTCAAATGATTTAGTAAAACATCATCGGTTTGTTGACAAATACCTATCACAGCAGGCATCCTTTCTATCGCTAAAGAAGTTGCAAGTAAGTCTCTAGCATTTGATCTATTGTATGCTAATTGAGTTGCTAACCTTTCCATATCTCTCAAACCTTTGAGAGCATCTCTTAGTGAGTCTATACGCTTTGAAGAACGGAATAATGCATTAACAGAGTTTTGCCTTGACGAGATTGATTCGATATTAGATAATGGTCTTAAAATCCAAGTTTTCAACAATCTTCTACCCATGGCAGTACGGCAGAAATTGATACTAGAAAGCAAACTTCCTTCGTATTCTCCTGAAAGTGTAGACGTCAATTCAAGATTTCTTAGAGTTGTTTGGTCAAGTAACATATTTCCCTTTTCTTCAATAATTGAAATATCTCTCAATGGGATGGAATCGGCTATGTGGACAGTTGCTAAATAATCAGCAGCAAGTCCTGCAGCAGCGAGTGATAAAGGAGCATTATCTAGGTCAAGATGACCTAAATCTCCCACTTTCATAATCTCCTTCAGTCTATTTCGTCTTTTATTTTCCGAAGCATTGTGCTGACTGATTACTGTATTTTGTAGGTGAGTAAACATATTACAAAGAGTGGAATCTTGTGAATCTTTAGAGGATATTACTATTTCAGCAGGATTCCATCTTAGAATTTCATCCATGGCTCTATTGTATCTATCATTTCCACTCCAGGTACTGGCCCATGATTCGCCGGTTGAAGCATCAATTACTCCCATCCCAAGTTGTTCTTTGCCAAGAACAATTGCAGTTAACAAAGAACGTTCTTCGCTTGATAATAGGGATTCTTCGTAAAGACTCCCTGGAGTGTATACTCTAGTTACTACTCTTTCGAGAAGTTTGGCTCCTTCTCTAAGTTCACTTTCTTGTTCAGCTACTGTGACCTTAAATCCAGATTTTAGCATCTTTCTCAAATTATCTTCTAAAGCATGCCAAGGGAAACCAGCCATGGGAACAGGGTTATCGGCGTTTTTATCTCTAGCAGTTAGTGCCAA
>CEOP01032829.1_pt1 | contig 12294 bp, 5 predicted proteins | sample 361301 | NCBI WGS metagenome assembly CEOP01 (sample SAMEA2619548, study PRJEB7988) | marine metagenome | biome: marine biome (ENVO:00000447); feature: deep chlorophyll maximum layer (ENVO:xxxxxxxx); material: "saline water (ENVO:00002010), including plankton (ENVO:xxxxxxxx)" | depth 55 m
TTAATACCGGCAGTCTCTCCAGGTTGAATATTTACTTTTTTAACTTTGAAGCTTTGAGACTCTGCCCACATAACATACATTCTCATCAAAATACTTGCCCAGTCTTGGCTTTCAGTACCTCCTGCTCCAGGATTAATTTCAATAATTGCATTCATTTGGTCCTCCTTACTCGAAAGCATTTTCTTAAATTCCAAATCTTCAAGTAATTTAAGAACCTTTTTATATTCTTTAGTTATCTCATCTTCAGTTACCTCACCTTCAATAAAGAACTCATTTAAAGTCTGAAGATCTTGTAGAGCACTATTCAGGATATCAAAGGAATCAATCCAGGTATTATTTGTACTAATTTCTTTTAATATCCTCTCAGCTCTTTCTCTATTATCCCAAAAGCCTTCAGCAGAAGAAATGTCCTCCCTTTCCTTAACAATTTTTTTTCTATTGTCGTAGTCAAAGATAGCCTCTTAGAGCAAAGGTTCGCTTCTTAATAAGATTTATATGGTCTGTATTCATAATGAAATTGTTTTTAACCAGTTAAGCTCTTTCATATCTTTTCCAAATTTAATATCACTCAATTTACTGAGTAAAATATTTGAGATAGAATTTTGAGTAATTTTAGGAAGATTATAATTTTTATTATTGTGACCTATCATTTTTATTGGAGCAATAGTGGCTGCAGTACCAGCACCAAATGCTTCTTTCATTGATCCATTCTGTAGGCAAGTGATAACTTCATTTACAGAAACTTTCCTAACATGAACATCTATATTTAATAATTTTGATAAATTAATTATACTATCCCTAGTAACTCCATCCAAAACAGTGTCGCCAAGAGGGGGTGTAACTAATTTATCCTCAACAACAAAAAATAAATTCATTGTACCAGATTCTTCTACAAATTCATGGGATTTACCATCAGTCCATATCAGCTGATGATAACCATCTTTCTCTGCTTTTACTGCTGGATATAATGCTGCTGCATAGTTCGCCGCAGTCTTTGAATATCCAACACCTCCAGAAACTGCCCTCGTATATTTTGTTTCAATTTTAACATTAACTGGCTCAGAATAATATCCTCCAGCCATTCCACATATTACCATAAAAGTATAATTATCTGCAGGTCTTATACCAATGTAAGGGTCTAAAGCAAAAGATATCGGTCTAATATATAGAGAGTTCTCTTCTCCTTCTGGAACCCAATTATGATCTATTTTCAATAACTCCTCAATTGAATCAATAAAAATATTTTTAGGTATAGTAGGCATACACATTCTCTCAGCACTCTTATTAAACCTCTCATGATTTTTTTCTGGTCTAAATATTAAAATTTTTCCTTTACTATCACGGTAAGCTTTTAAACCCTCAAAAATGGTTTGACCATAGTGCAATGTTGTACATGCTGGTGATAAGGTAAGGTCTTGAAAAGGTTGAATTCTAAAATTTTTCCATGATCCGTTATTATAATCACATATAAACATATGATCTGAATAATATTTACAGAAGCCTAAATTTTTATAATCTACTTCCGAGATTTTAGAATTTTGAGATTTAGTTATATTAATGTCCAAAACTTAAACTTTAATTTTTTTTATCTGAAGAAATTAATCCATCCTTTAATCTAACAATTCTTTTTGAATATGCAGCAATATCCTCCTCATGAGTTACCATAATTATTGTATTACCCCTGTCATGAAGCTCTGTAAAGAGATCCATTATACTAAACGAAGTCTTACTATCTAAATTACCCGTAGGTTCATCGGCTAGTATTATACTTGGGTCGTTTACTAGAGCTCTTGCGATGGCAACTCTTTGTCTCTGTCCACCAGATAACTCATTAGGTTTATGAGTTGCTCTATCAACTAGATTAACATCTTTTAGTGCTTTCATAGCCATTTCCTTTCTCTGATCATAAGGATATCCTGCGTAAACTAATGGTAAAGAGACATTATCGAGTGCAGATGCCCTAGGTAGCAGGTTAAAGGTTTGAAAAACAAAACCAATTTCTTTATTTCTAACATCGGCTAATTCGTTTTCACTCATATTACTAACATTTTTATTATTAAGCTTATACTTACCACCAGTAGGTGAGTCTAAACATCCAATAATATTCATCAAAGTAGATTTCCCTGAACCTGAAGCGCCCATGAAAGAAACATACTCATTTTTTTTAATATCAACACTTATAGTGTCTATAGCTTTTACAACCTGAGTCCCTACCTTATAGTGTCTAGAAATATTACTTACTTCAATAATATTTTTCATATAAATAATTAATTTCGTGTTTTAATTATAGATGACAAAGTAAACAAATTTGCTCGCATTTATAAAAATAAAAATATAAATAAATAATGGAAATATTTTTTGAATTTGAGACTTATATAGCTTTACTCACCCTAACAATTATTGAGATAATATTAGGTATTGATAATATAATTTTCATATCTATTATTACTAATAAAGTTGAGAAAGAAAGTAGACATAAGGCGAGGGTTTTAGGTTTACTACTTGCTCTTGTTCTAAGAGTTATTATGCTTTTTGGTCTGACCTGGTTTATAGGATTAACTGAGCCTGTGTATATGAATATAAGTATTAAAGATATAATCCTATTTTTAGGAGGTGGGTTCTTAATATTTAAAAGTGTACTTGAAATTTCACATAAAATAAACGGGAATTTTGACGAAAAAATTATCTCTAATAAGTCTGTAAGTCTTTCTTCAGTCATTTGGCAAATTGTAGCTATTGATTTTGTCTTTTCCGTTGACTCTATTTTAACAGCAATAGGTTTGACAGAAATACTTCTACTGATGGTAATTGCAGTAGTAATTTCAATACTTTTTATGATATTTTATTCCTCAAAGATTAGTGATATAATTGATAGGTATCCATCTCTTGAAATTTTAGCTCTATGTTTTCTGATTCTCATCGGATTTACATTGATTTTAGAATCAGCACATATAGACATCCCTAAGGGTTTTATTTATTTTTCACTTTTTTTCACTTTAGGTGTAGAACTAATTAATATTAGATTTAGGAGGGTGAGTCTCAAAAGAATAAAAATTAAAAAATAATTTATTCCTTAATGATCTTCTTCATCGTCTTCTTATCACCTTGCAAAAGCTGAACCAAATACACCCCGTCATTTGAGTCTATTATATCAACCTGGTGCGATGAATTAGAACTTTGGTTATCTAGAACATTTGTGTATACGCTCCTTCCAAATATATCTGTGATTCTACAATTTACATCGCCTTGCCACGTATCGTTAAAATCTATCCTAAACTCTCCTTTAGTAGGGTTAGGATAAATAGAAATATTTTTATCTAGCTCTGTAAACTCTATGCCTTGTACAACAGGAGGATCTTTCTGAATATAAAGATCATCTACCATCCATCCCCAAGACACCGTTAGATCATCAGAGAACATTCTAAACCTTACCTTAACTGTATCTCCAACATTAAAGTGTGGAGCGAAGTTAATTTGCCTATCCCTGATAAGATCTGGACTACCAAATGCACCTGAATTATATGCATTCCTCCATGCAGGGTCAGCATCAGAGTCGTAACCATCAATTAGTTCTTTCCAATATATACCGTCTTTGGATGCTTCTACGATGACATAATCCCAGAAACCATAATCGTCAAATGACGTACCTGGTTCTCCTGTCTCGACAAGAACGATTTCATTGAACTTAATAGAAGGAGTATAATCGGTAATTATTATAGGGATGTTAAGTGTGGTGTGGACACTATACCCATTATCGTAACCTCCTGCAACACCTGACTCGTACGGGTGCTCCGTGTGAAGCTGTCTTCCAGAGAACCCTCCTTGAATACCTATCCTAAACCTATCAAGCCCAAACTCATCTCCAACAAGATCACTAAAAGTTGTACTAAACTCGGTCCTTGGAGCAAGCGTAGGATTTAGAGTAATTTCAAATTCATTGGAAGGATATGATACACCGTCCTTGTACCCAAAAGCCTTTAATGTGTAGTCGCCTTTATCATCAACAAAAAACTCAAAATTAGAAGAATCTGACTTTGATATGTTTAGAACAGAAATACGTTCCACATTATTAGCATTAATTACTAAAGAATCATAATTAGATTTAATATTTAAGTTAGCAGCAATTTTATAACTATCTTCTGATGCTACCTGATATGCACTAAATATAGATGGAGGAAGAGCAACCGGCTTAGGTATGTAATTTTTTAATTCTTCAATGGTAGCTGTCCATACTCCCCTACCGTGGGTTGCAATGACTATCTGACCTTGATCTTTTAATTTTAAATCCCATATAGTTACAAATGGTAAATTAGATTCTACTAGGTGCCAACTTAAACCAGAGTCAGTCGACTCCATTAATCCAACCTCGGTACCTGCCCACATGATTTCAGTATTGTGAGGCATAACTAAAAAACTATATACAGGTACATCTGGAAATCCATTAAGTGATTTAGCATCCAATGCTCCTGAAAAGCCACTTAAATCTTCCCATGATTGTCCTAAATCTTTAGTCTCTAATATTTTTGCAGCACCAGACATACCAAAAAGAATATAAGCAGTAGAATCCTCTGTAGGATGAGAATATATGCCACTTACTCTACCTAAATTGGAAAAATTAGGTACAGACTGATAGGTTTCACCCCAATCTTTAGACAAAAATATATTTCCTATTCCTGACATATAACCGCCTGCCCAAACAAATCTGGGATTGGCAAGGGATACCTCAACATCAGTTCCACTCCAAAAGCTAGTACTCCAATTGCCTTCAATCTGTTTAGCTTCCCAATTTTCACCAAAATTGTTGGATTTCATGACACCATAATCTGTTACAGCAAATAAGACATCAGGGTCTTGATAAGAAGAAGATAATCTTGTTATAAAAGGATCTGATCCTTGTAATCCAGACTGAGCATAAGTCCATGATATCCCACCATTTATAGACCTATAAAAATTATTACCTTGTGAACCACCAATTAATTTATTAGGGTCAGTGTAATGAGCTATAGCCTCAAAACCATCACCTCCGATTTCAAATGACCAATTAGTTTCCTTATCTGCAGACTTATTCCTAGGAGATAAAAAAGTTCCATTGTCTTGAGAACCACCAAAATACTGATCATATCCTATTACTTTATCAGCACCATAAAACTGAGTCGTATTATAACCACCTGCAGGCTGGTACCAATCATTAGAGGATTGACCTGAGACCTTAAAATCATTATCAATAATACCTGGATCTCTACTAGAATTAGTATAATAAATTCCACCATCAGTTCCTAAATAAATTCTGAATGTACTATCCGAATCAACTATGGTTCCTAAATTATGGTGATCAACATGAACGTTTTGGTTTATACTTTCTAAACCTCCATTATCATAGAAATCAGTCATAAACTGGACTTCTTTTTTTAATGTTTTATATGAAGTTGAAACTGATTCAATTTTGATTGAAGCATTAGGTAAATTATCAGGATTCCAAGAGACATTACTTGTTAAATATGGCCAAATAAGAAATAATGATTTATAAATTTGACCCCATTGTTGAGTGATTTCAGTTTGAGACATTGAAGGGTCATATGGAATATTTTGAGGGAATATATATTCTCTACTATCTCCATACTCTTGAGTAATATTAAAGCTTCCATCATTCTTATTATCTCTAAAAGATACTGTTATCTGTTCTGGAGGACTTGAAGAAATATTCCAGACCTGAAAAGGCACATCTACGACATCTTCGTAAGTATAATATTGATGAGATACACCAGATATTGATCCTTCAGGAACTGAAAATCTGTATGCTTTCTGGGATATACCAGGACCAAATCTTAACTCTACATCTATTAAATCAGGAGAATCTGCATGAAGGTTCCATTCTTCATTAAATCCAACAGCACTCCCACCCCAAATATTAACTAATTGTAGGAATTGAGATGTATTATTTAAGGTAACTGTAGTGGTTGAACCATCAAATTTAACACCAGGATCAGATAATATTGTAGCTTTAGAAGCGTCCCTTCCAGCATAATAAACAACACTATCATTATATGGATTCACAGTTATGGTATTATCAAACCATCCCTGTGCAATCAACCAATCATCACTTGATCCATCATCATTTTTAACTAAATTCCATGTTACTCCACCATCATAACTAACTTTTAAATAAGATGCCGCATCTCCATCAATTGAAGCATAAAGTGTGTAAGGATCTTGATAAGATACAGCTAATTCAAGCCTTCCAAATGATGCAGATCCTCCACCTGCCAAGATACCATCTTCACTGTCATAATCTATGGTTCCTGATAAATTAATTCCACCTGGATTAGTCCAGGAGCTTCCCCTATCTATTGACCTTAAAATTCCAATTCCTCTAACTGCAGCATATTGAATATTAAAGTCAGAAGGAGCAGCAATTACCTGTTGAATTCTTCTTGTAGATAAGGCAACTTCTGTCCAATTTGAACCACCGTCAGTTGTTTTCCATATATGACCATCTGCATAATAATCTTCTGTAGTTGAAGCAATTACAATATTTGGGTTATCAGGATCTACCAATAATCTACTAACATTATTAAATTCTTTTAAAACATATCCATTATTTTCTCTTGGAGACACGTTTATCCAATTCTTTCCTGAATCAACCGACTTATATACTCCAGCACCTGTTATATCTTGTACTCCACCAACCCAAGCGACACCAGTTGCAGCGTATAAAACATTAGGTTGTGAAACACATTGATCTAGCCATGATATAGCAATACTTTCCATTCCATTACTAATTTCCTCCCAGGTTACTGATTCATTTGTTGTCTTCCAAACCCCTCCTCCAGTACTTCCTGCAAACCAAGTATTACCCGTAGGATCAGATTCATCAACTAGTATAGGACGCGTCCTGCCTGGTACATTGAATGGACCGCGTTCATTAAATAATGCATTTTCTTTAGCATATGTATTGGAGAAATTATTTTGACTATTAGAATTAATTCTAGAAAACCTATTCGAATTTCTTGATTTTAGCTTAATTAGCTCAAATTCCTTATACCCTGGCTTATACCTTGAAAACCTTGGGTTATCATCGATATTTTCTCCACCATGTTTTATAGCAGATAGATAGAATGAGTATTTTTCTGGACCATCGTATCTGACACCGTTTTCTGTGATAGATTTAATTTTTTGTGAAGGGTCTAATGGCTTTTCTTTAATCTCATTATTACAAGAAAGCAAGAATGTTGTTGTAAGGAAATAGAAGAGTATTTTATTCAATCTTAGTTAGTTTATATAATCTAAAGTAATGAAAATATAATTACATAATTTTACGAAAGAAAATTAAATATGACTGATGATTTTATAAAAATAATTTATTCCTTAATGATCTTCTTCATCGTCTTCTTATCACCCTGCACAAGCTGAACTAAGTATATACCGTCATTTGAGTCTCTGATATCTACCTCATGTGAAGAGTTTGAACTAGAATTATCTAAAATATCTCTAAAAATACTTCTACCAAATATGTCTGTTATCTTACAGACTACTTCACCTTGCCAAGTATCTTCAAACTCTATCTTAAACTCACCCTCTGTAGGATTAGGATATATAGAAATGTTCTTATCAAGTTCTGTAAACTCAATACCTTGAACTACAGGAAGATCTTTTTGTATGTAAAGATCATCTACCATCCAGCCCCAAGAAACAGTCAAATCATCAGAGAACATTCTAAATCTTACCTTCACAGTATCTTCTATATTAAAGTGTGGAGAGAAGTTGATGTCTCTGTTTCTTATAAGGCTAGGGTTACCAAAGGTTCCAGATTGATATGCTGACTTCCAAGATGGGTCCGCATCGGAGTCGTATCCATCAATAAGTCTTTTCCAATTTTCACCATCCTTCGAAGCTTCAACTATAACGTAATCCCAATAGTTCCAGTCACCATAGGAAGAACCGGGCTCTCCAGGTTCAACAAGAACTATCTCTTTAAATCTTATGGATGGCGTATAATCGGTAATGATTATAGGTATATTAAGCTGTGCATGAACGCTGTACCCGTTTTCATAACCACCAGCAGTACCTGACTCATAAGGATGCTCGGTATGAAGCTGCCTTCCCTCAAAACCGCCTTGAGTACCTATTCTAAATCTATCAAGACCAAACTCATCACCAACAAGGTCACTAAACGTTGTGCTGTAATCCGTTCTAGGTTCAAGAGTAGGATTTAATGTTATTTCTAAAATATTTGAAGCATACGGTACACCATTTTTATAACCAAATGCCTGTATAGAATAGTCTCCTTTTTGATCAACATTAAAAATTTCATCCTTGGTTTCTACTTTAATTGAATCTCTAATAGTTTTCCAAACCGTTCCATTAGCAGTAATCTCTAAGGAGTCGTATACTGATTTATATTGAACTGTTGTATTTATAATGTATAGTATTTCATCCTCAATTTGTTTAGGATTTGTTATGAATGGGGGAAGAATTACAGTCTTAGGTTCATAGGTCTTTAAATCTTCAATTGTTGCTGTCCATATACCTCTACCGTATGTACTTATAACAATTTGACCCTGATCTTTAACCTTCATATCAATTATCCCTACGTATGGTAAATTAGATTCTACTAGGTGCCAACTTAAACCTGAATCAGTTGATTCAACAATACCAATATCTGTACCTGCCCATATAATATCTGTGTTATGAGGCATAACTAAAAGACTGTGGACAGCTACATTAGGAAAACCCTTTGAAGATACAGAAAGACCTGAACTTACATCTCCAAAACCTGTTATATCATTCCATGACTGACCTAAATCTTTGGTCTCAATAATTTTGGTAAATCCATAGAAACTAAATAGAACGTAAGCAGTAGAGTCCTCAGTTGGGTGGGTATGAATAGCAGAAATATAACCCATATTTGCAAAGTCATTTACTGGATTAAATGTCTCTCCCCAATCAGTTGAAAGGACAATATCAGAGTAATTCCCCATATAACCGCCTGCCCAAACAAACCTTGGATTAGCTAATGAAACCTTTACATCTAATATATTCAGTTGCTGCCAATTAGTAGTAGAAGAATTTGCTTCAGTCCATGAATCTCCCCAGTCAGGAGATTTTGAAATTCCAGTATTACTTAATGCATAAACAACATCAGGATCTTGATTTGGTGAATCATACCGAGAATGAAAAGGACCATTATTATAATCTGGAATGTTAGAAACGAAGAACCACTCCTCTCCTCCATCTATTGACCTTATAGTTCTATAACCTTGTGATCCACCCATCATCTTATTTGGATCTTGAAAGTGAGCTAAAACCTCAAAACCATCACCACTCCATATATATTCATATATAGAAGTGTCGGACCCTGTAAAATTTTTATTTGATAAGAATGTACCATGATCTTGAGCTCCCATTAGATACTGATCTTTTCCTTTAACTTTGTCAGCTCCCCAAATCAAGGAGGTATTAAATCCACCGTGAGGTTCTCTCCAATTATCTGAAATGATACCAGCTATATAGAAATCATCATCAACGATTCCTGGGTTTTTAGATGGTTTTGATATATTAACACCACCATCAGATCCAATAATAAAGCTAAATGTAGAATCTACCTCATTAATTATATGATCAAATAAGTGATGGTCAACATGTACATTTTGATTTAAAATATTGGCATTATAGGAGTCAGTTACATCAATTAATTCTTTCTTCAAAGTTTTATATGTGGCATCTATATTTTCAATTTTAACTTTAGAATCAATTATTGAAGATGGAACCCAAAATTTACCATTAGGTAAGTATGGCCATAGGAGGTGAGTTGTTTTGTAAGCATTACCGTATTGTTTTTGTATCTGAGACTGAGACATTGTAGCATCATATGGAATGTTTTGAATAAATAAGTACTCTCTACTCTCATTCACATCAGTTGTCAAATCGAATCTTCCGTTATTTTTATTATCTCTAAAAGATACTGTTATCTGCTCAGGTGGGTTAGATGATGTATTCCATACCTCAAAAGGGACATCAACATAGTCTTGGTATGTATAATACTCTAATAGGACACCCGAACCTTGACCCTCTGGAACTGTAAATCTATATGCCTTTTGAGTCTTACCAGGACCAAATCTAATTTCTATATTTTCAAACTTTGGATTAAAAGAATTTTCTTGCCACTCAGTACTATTGTTACCCGGACTTATTCTAGAACCGCCCCAAACATTATTGATCATAAAATGATCACCGGTGTTTTCGGTTACAACAGTAGTAGTTGATCCATTTGAACCTACTCCGTCATCTGGAAGTAGTTTAGATCTTTGCGCCATTTGAGAACCATGATATACTATGCTATCATTAAAAGGATGAATCATTAAAGAATTTGCAAACCAACCTAGACTATTTAACCAGTCATCAACCGACCCGTCTTCATTTCTTAAATAATTCCATGATTTAGCTCCGTCATAGGATACATAAAGTTTTGAGAATCTATTTCCTAGAGCACCTTGCTGATAGTTTTGAGTTGTGGCCATGTAAAGGATATTTGAATTATTTCTAGAAACTGAGATTTCAAGTCTTTCAAAATTAGTCTCATAGGATACTTCATAAAGACCATCTTCATTATCATAACTTATACCACCCAATAAACCAAGGTTTCCAGGGTTAAACCAAGTTTTTCCACCATCTATTGACTTTAAAACTCCGAGCTGGGATACTGAGGCATATTTTATTTTATTATCAGAAGGTGACGATAATAATTGAGTTACTCTTTCATCAGGGTTACTTGTATACACATTTCTCCAAGTATTTCCGCCATCTTCTGATCTATAAATTGAACCTCTACTACCATCACCAAACCATCTAGAACCAGGCCATGTAGCTACATTAATTATTGCGTCATTATCCTTATCTATATCAATTCTACTAATAGATCTAAACCTAGGATCCACATTACCTAAAGAGTCTTTTAGTGAAATATTATTCCAATTAAGTCCACCATCTATTGTTTTATACAAACTACCTCCACTAAATCCTGCACTAGAAAAATTCCAAGCAGCTCCAGCACCTGCATACATTGTATTGTGATTATATGACGACTGTTTTATATCAGTAATGTATGTGTTATCTAAATCTGGAGTAATGTGTATGTAAGTAGCCCCTCTATCAGTTGATTTCCAAATACCACCACCTACAGCCCCCACAAACCATGTATTTCCTGATGGATCAGACTTATCTACAACAAGAGACATAACTCTACCAGGTACGTTGTAAGGACCCCTATTTTTAAAAGTAGCATTTTCTTGGGCATAATTGGAGAATGAACTGTTTTTAGATGATCTGCTTACTAGAGAGTACCTTGCTTGATTTCTCTTTTTCATTTCTCTTAAAACCCTTTCATTATTATCAGGAGGGTAAGGCTGATATCTGGATGGTTCTGTTAGAAATGGACCTCCATGTTTTTTTATTTCAAAAAGGTACATAGCCTTATCAGGACCTTCAAACCTAACATTTTTTTCTAGTAATGATTTTTTATCAGCTTTACCACTTGGTAAAACGAGGTTATCATTCTTATCTAAAATTGAATTATTATAGGAACATGATATAATTAGAAGAAGTGGTATTATGTATAAAAATCTCATTAATTACTAAAATAATATAGATTATCTATATAAAAGACAATATGATGTTAAAATAGTTCTATTAATTAGCGCAGAATTCTTTAAGCCTTCTGTTTTTTCCAGGCTCTCTAAGTTTTTGAAGTGCTTTTTCTCTAATTTGTCTAACTCTCTCTCTAGTCAATCCCATAACATCACCTATTTCCTCTAAGGTATATGGATTATCAAACCCAATTCCAAAACTCATTAAAACCACATCTCTCTCTCTAGGTGTAAGCGTAGAAAGAGCTCTCATAGTTTCAATTTTAAGAGAATGATTGAAAACTAAGCCAGTATCAGTAGGACCCTCTGAATCATTTTCAAGTACATCTAGTAGTGAACCTGAGTCATCCTCTCCAAAAGGCGCATCCATTGACATCTGTTTAACCTCCGCACCTAATGTACTTCTAACCTCTGTTGTTTTCATGTCAAGATTTTCAGCAATTTCTTCCTCAGTTGGTTCCCTCTCATATTTCTGTTCTAATTCTGCATATGCTCTCCTAATCTGATTTATTGCCCCAGATTTATTCATAGGAAGTCTTACAATTCTAGATTGTTCTGCTAGGGCCTGCATAATAGACTGCCTAATCCACCAAACAGCGTAAGAGATAAACTTGAAACCTTTTGTTTCGTCGAATTTTTTTGCAGCTTTTAT
>CEOP01176185.1_pt1 | contig 12291 bp, 7 predicted proteins | sample 361301 | NCBI WGS metagenome assembly CEOP01 (sample SAMEA2619548, study PRJEB7988) | marine metagenome | biome: marine biome (ENVO:00000447); feature: deep chlorophyll maximum layer (ENVO:xxxxxxxx); material: "saline water (ENVO:00002010), including plankton (ENVO:xxxxxxxx)" | depth 55 m
ATGACAAGCTAAGCAAGGAGGAGTGTCATCATCAGAATCTAAAACATTTTCTAGTACACTAGCTAAATTACTATTGTTGTTCGTAACAGAGAGCTGTTTTTTCACTTTTTCATTATGTTTTTCAATAATTTCGTCTTTTCTTTCAAGCAACTCAGTCAAGGTCTCCTTTCCAGTCCAAGTAAATTGCTTTTCTGAAGCCGTTGATTCGAAACCTACTTTATTTTCATAATCTAGGGCTTTTTGGAATAAATCAGGATGTCTCTCTGCTAGTTGCACCCATTCATACTGTCTTTGAAAAAAGCAGAAGTAACAACCAGATCTCGTTCTCCACTCATAATATTTTGGAAGTCCAAGACCTGAGTCTTCAAGTATTTTAAATACATCATCTCTTGTTATACCGTCTTCTTTAAACGGATAAACCGGCTTTATATTTTTCTTTGATGAAATATAACCCTCTCTATTCTCATCAGCACGAATTCCAATATATGATACTGCTTCATCTTCTCCAACCCACATCTCAAATGGTTTAATTTTTAAGTTTGGTGTACACCATCTGAGCTGAGCTGAAGGAAGTAAGCCTTTGTTTACCCACATCCAATGATCGAAATCTCTATCTGCATTAAGCATGTCTATTGGTTTACCTAAAAGTATTTCTAATTTCTTAATATATTCATAAGTTTCTGGAAGCTCTTTACCTGTATCACAGAAATAGTATTCCATATCAGGAACTCTGTCTTTCATATAAACAGCTAATGCTGAGGAGTCTTTACCTCCGCTGAGTCCTAATACATGTCTAACCATTTTTTTTCTTAATCTCTTTTTTAGTTTCTTTCTTTGAGTTTAACTCTTTTTTAAGACTTTTTTTCTCTCCAACCATATCACTGGTTAAATAGGCAATTAACTCTTCATAAGAAAACTGGTTTTTATCAACTAAGTCTTTAACTTCTTCTAAGGAGGTCTGTAATTCTTTTTCAAACTCTTGATTAATATCTACAATTTTATAATCTTCATTTCCTTGCTGATCTGTAGTTGTTATGCGAACTGCTCTATACCCCTCTTTAGCCTTTCTTTTTTCAACATACAATGACTCAATTCTTAAGATTTTGTTGAATAACAGCCTGTAAGATTCTTTAAAGTTTTTAAAGTCATCATCATCCCATGTAATAGCAGGTCTACCTGAAGTTGCTAAGGCTATTGCTGACAACCAGTCTTCTCTGTTGTAGGAATCTTCCTGAAAGTACATAAACAAAGGTTTTAAATTTTTATCTATATTGACTTCAGATAATCTATTTGAAATAACTTTTAACTCAGCTCTAACATCACTAAACTCTTTAATTTTTGTTGGTAAACAATCTCTAAGCACTTTTTCAATGTCCTCTAATAATTTAGGATATGAATTTGTTACTTCTGATAGGTTTTTTTCAAGTTTTTTTGCGAATTTTTTCACAGTTGCTTCAGAGACAGTCTTTGACTTTAGAAAAGAGTTCATTCCTAATGCCTGTGGCATTTTTTCAAACAATAATACTTCTGGCTCTCTACTCATTAATACAGCATTTCTTAATTGTTGAGCATCCTTTGAAATTAGTTTTGTTTTGCGTGAGTAATCAGGAAGATTATTAAAACTTCTTACAATTGGTGCAATAATACTGAGTGTCGACGCATTTCTTATGTTCTCTAGCTCTTTAAGGCCGAGGTCTTTAATTATGATATTTGTAATTTCATCAAGTTTTTTATTATCTTTAATGAGTCGAATAAAAAACTTGTCAGGTCTTTTCAACATTTTTTCAATTGTTTGAATAGTTAAATCAGGTACATATTCATTTTCCTGATAAACCGCAATGCTATTTTTATTTATAAAAAGATAAACAACTAAGAACAGGTCAATTACACCCTCTCTCATTCCAAATGGAGGAAGAAGCAACACTTCTCGTAGCTTGTCTAGTGTAATTTTTTTATTAACTTTCTTTAGTTCTTTATCTAGAGTTTTCCATGCAGTTCCTTTGAACCCCTGGGATTGAAATTTTCCATCTAAATCTTTTTTTGTATTAGAAGGTTTTTTTAGTTTCCATTCTGAATTAGTTTTGTCGAAAGTGTGAAAGTTTCCAGAGATTCTATTAAATATTGAGTAGTACATGGAGACTTCTGGACCAAAACCTTCTAAGTTGAAGTTCTCTTTTGTTGGATATGTAATCATGTGTTCTAAAAGGTTTCTTCTAGCTGCTGTTCCTTGTGAACTCAATTTATTTTGCTGAAGCATATCATTAAATAAAATAAAATTGTCTTTGTAAGTCTCGTCAGATAATTTTGAAATTGTTTCTGATAGATCTTTTGAGGTAGTAATTTCTGTTTTTTTATCTTTTATGTACCATTTGACTTCTTTACCTAATAGAGAGTAGAAATCTTGAAGATATGAATTTATCTGTAAATTTATATTTACAAATCGTCTTTTTAATTCAAGTGATGCAACTTTGTCTATGTCATAGGTTTCTGTATTTTGAATTAAGTGTTCAATAGCAGCCCTTTCGATTGCAAGTTCTCTTATTGGGCCTAAATTTTTAGTAAAGCCTCTTAAAATAGGCTTGTTTGAATTTGTAACCGTAGGAACATCTTTTACAGCGAGTTCTGAGGTTGAAACTATTAGAATTAATCCATCAAACTTATGATTTTCTTTTAACAATTCTTTAAGTTCATCTTTAGATTCAATTAAATAAGTTTGAAAAAACCTAAGTATTCCGTAATTGTGGAAGTGCCTAACAGCTACAGCATTAGAGAAGATTTCAGTTGATGGAAGAAGAGATTTTAATGGTTCAAGAGTAAATTTATTTCTAACTGTAGATAGGGTTTGCTCAATATCAACATCAGAACCTTGCCAAAGTTTATACTCTTTAGAGTATTTCCTGTAGGTTACTATTTTACTTTTAACAATCTCTTCAATTTCGTTCTTTGTTTCTTTTTTAGATTTATCAAGTGCGAACGATAAGTAATCAATATTTGTTTTTATATCATAAGACTGTGAGAGGATATTTAAACCTGCTACAGCCTCAATAAGCAACATATTTTCTGACTTAGCTTGAGATAAATTATTGATAATTTCTGCAGTTGTAGGATCTACATTTCCTAAGGTACCTTCTTGATAGCCTTTTGTTAGAAAGAAATTGCACACATCAGAAAACGTAATATATTGCTTACCTCTTTGTTGGAGAATTTTTCTATATGAGCCAGGTTCATCACTCAAAATAAATGAAAAAAGTGACCTATCACTTTGCCCAAATCTATTTGAAAAGTCAATTAAAGCTATTGCTGCTAAAGGATGGAAGTTAATTAATTTTTTAATTCTTGTTGTAGATAATTTAATTAACTTTTCAAGACCAGCTTCTTTCCACTCTTTAGAGAATTTCGTAGCTAATTTACTGTCAATTTTTTTATTTGTATCAATATATTTTTCAAGTAAGCCACTTAGAACATCTAAATTGTGATCTAGTCCCTCTAAAAATGAGATATCTTCAAATCTACCGTGAACTTTTGCCCATTCTTTTTTCTGTGTAAAAGAAAGTGAAATTGAGTAGTCAGTAAATGACATGTGTTGAAGTGTTATTAATATTGAGTTTTTATTTTTTGAAGACGAGATCTCCTCTGCGATTAGCTGCATTAAATAAAGATCCTCTGACTCAGGTTTTTCTGCTGAAAATTCTAAAAACTTTCCGAATTCATCAATAATAATTAACAGTGAAGATGTCTTCATAATTTTCTTTAAAAGCGACATCACATTTGTAGTAGTCCACTTTTTTGGTTTTGAATATTCTGTGTTTTCAAAATGCTCTAATAGTGCATCTCCAAAAGATGACACGAGGTCCCTTTTTTCACCTACAACTGGAACGTATACAAATCCTTTTGTTGATACTCTGTTTTTAGTTCGTACTTGTAATAATTTATCGTATAGATGTTTATTGTGTTTCTCTAATTTCTTTGCACTTGTTTTATAGTTAGTAGAGTTAGCACTGCCTAATAGAGACCGTAATAAAATAGCAAAGCTTGATTTTCCTGTTCCGTAAGGTCCTGTTATTGAAAAAGCTTTTGTAGAACCTCTATCATTTACTGAATCTAAAATCCTGTTCAAAGCATCTGCAGATTTTTCAGAAAATATATACGCATCAAGCAAAGGAAGGAAGTCCTTGGAGTTTTGAATATTTGAAGATTTGTTAAAGGTTTGACTCATCATTTAAATAAACTTTCTAACGACAGCTTTTCATAATTGTTAATTTTCAATGTCGATGTTCCTAGGGTTTGATCTAAAACTATACTTCCTGGTTGCTGTTTAAGAAAGTCTTCTAAATACTCTTGTATTGAGCTACCAGATAATTTAAATATTCTTCCAGGAGAATTTTCATCTACAGCTAGTCTTCGAACTGTAACTGATTCCAAATTATTTAGTGCCATATACTCCTTACATGCCCACACAACTACCTCAGAAGTAAGGCTTGGTTTTTTTCCAACTATAAATTCGTATTTACTGCTACCTAAATGTGTAAGAAGCCCTAATTCTGAAAATGGAGAAATAAGTCCTTCATCAAAATTATCTTTTTTGTTACTTGAGTACATTCCGAAAAAACAAAGTGCATCTTTCTTTATTGAGCCAATTGTGTAATTACCAAGAATTTCTTTATTTGCATTAGAAAATTCATCAATAAATTCAATTGTTTTATTAAGAGATAGTTCGTTTGATGGCATGTGATTTAGTATCGCATACCATGAAACTGCCGAAGATACTGGTTCCAATAATTTCCAGTGAAGAATCCAGAGGGTCCTGATGTCCTGTAAGTAAAAATCTAATCCTTTAGACCCTATGAGGCTTTCGCCAAAGTCAGTTGTTTTATAATCACCTCGTTGGGCTCCTTCATCATCTGAAGGCTCGATAAGTTTTAAAGCTTGCAACCAGTATTTGATAGAAGATACCATGTTTTTACCAACACCGATATAAATGCCTGCTTTTTCATCGCTAAAAAAACTGCCGTTTTCCTTTACTGCATGAAACCCTCTAGTTATCCAACCATATCTTGGGTAAAAGCTTTGGTGCCTTCCATAAGACTTAATAAATTTGTCAATTAAAAAAAGTTGTTGGTCCATATCAAATTCTCTCTAAATAGTCTTTTACTGCGACAGTTATCATGTCTGTTGCATCTTTGACTTCCTCTTTTGTAGTAAACCTACTTAGAGATATTCTAATCGTTGATTGCGCCTCTTCTAAACTTAAACCTATTTCCTGAAGCACATGCGAAGGGCTTGGGGTTGCTGATGTACATGCTGAACCTGTAGATACAGCGAGTTCAGGAACTCCAGCAATTATGCTAGTTGCCTGTATGTCTTCAAAAGTAATGCTTATATTTCCGGGGTGACCTGACAATTCGTTTTCAAGCACACCATGTTCTTTTTTGAAAATTGGAGAACTCGGCCTCATTCCATTTATAGAATATTTCACTTCTTCAGGGAGTTTGTCAATTAATTGCTCTTCAAACTCAATACGAAGTTTTTCAACTGAGATTCCACATTCGTTTTGAACTTTTAAAGCCTCTGCAAGTCCTACTATTCCTGGTACATTTAGCGTTCCGCTTCTTAAGCCTCTTTCATGATTACCACCATGAATAATTGGAAATAGATTATCTTGTGTTTTTTTATTAGCTATTAATAATCCGACACCCTTTGGTCCGTGAAATTTATGTGCTGAGACTGATAACATATCTACTCTTTCTTGTAGCAAACCGATTGCTCTAAGTTCATCTTTATCATGTGTTAAGGACTGTGTTGCATCAGTATGAAAAACAATCTCATCAGAAAGAACTTCTAAAATTTCATTCAAATTAATGTCTGTACCAATTTCATTATTTGTTGAGATAACAGAAACTAGTTTTGTATTTTTATCAATTCTTGATTCGATTTGCTCTGAAGTAACCTGCCCAAATCTATTAGGTTGGATGTAAATTGTCTCATTGTTAGGGATACTATCTGCTGCGTCTAATACTGCTTTATGTTCTACAGATGTTGTTATTAAGTTTCTATTTTGAACTTCATGAAAAATACCTTTTAAAGCTAAATTAATTGATTCAGTAGACCCACTAGTAAATATGATTTCCTGGGGGTTTCTGTTAAATAGTTCTGCAATTAATTCTCTTGATTCTTCAACAACATTTTTTACCTGAATTCCTAGTGAGTGCGTGTTGCTAGAAGCATTGTAGAACTGATCTAAAAAGTACGGTTTCATTTTCTCAAAGACCGCTGGGTCAACCTGTGTTGTTGCGTTGTTATCTAAATAAATCACACTTATATTTTAGTTAGAATAAAAGACATAAAACTATTATATGAAGTAATGAATACAGTAAACACGTTAATTGAAAATAGCGGAAAAACAGCAATAAAGAGATACTCATTTTCAAGGCCTGTAATTTATCTACTAGAAAACAATTTATTAAATTTAGAGACTTCTTTTTTTGACTATGGGTGCGGTAAAGGTGATGACGTAAAGCTTTTAAAGAAAAAAAAATTTAAAAGTACTGGCTGGGATCCAAATTCATTTAAAGAAGAAAAGAGGATATCAGCTGATGTTGTAAATATTGGATACGTAATAAATGTTATTCCTGATATTAAAGAACGAGTTAAAGTTCTAAAAGATGGATGGAATTTATCAAATAAGGTTCTATGCGTTTCGGCAAGATTAAATAATGAAAAATCATTGCTGATTAATCAAAAAGAGTTCCTAGATGGTTATGTAACTGAGAAAGGGACTTTCCAAAAGTTTTATGATCATTTTGAGTTGAAATTATTTATAGAGTCTACATTAAACAAAAAAGCTATTGCTGCAGGACCTGGTGTTTATTTTATTTTTAAAGATGATCAGCTAGAAAGCAAATACAAACTGAATAAGTACAAAAGCTATATTCATGTTCCTAAGTCACTAAAAGTTGAGGTTCTTTATGAGGAAAACCAAGAACTTTTTGAAAAGCTGAAAGATTATATTTTAGAGAAAGGAAGGCTGCCAAAAACAAATGAGGTTTTTGAAGAGAATAAATTAATTGAAAAGTTTAAAAGTTATAAGTCTGCTTTCGATATTTTAAATAGGATTTATCCGAACTTAGATATCAACGAGATTGCAAAAAAAAGAAAAGAGGATTATTTATTATTCATGTCATTAGAAGCTTTTAACGGAAGAAGTAAGCTGAATACACTTCCTGTTGAAACTCAAAATGATATCAAAGAGTTTTTCAAAAATTACAAAACTGCAAAACAAGAATCGGATAAATTATTATTTTCGATTGGCGACCCTTTAGTAATTAGAGACAAGATTAACAAATGTGCCGTTGGTAAAAAAACTCAAGAGGCTCTATATGTACATATTGACGCAATAGATAATATTGATTCCGTTTTACGACTCTACGAGGGTATAGCTCGACAGTATTTAGGACAGCCAGAAGGTAATATTGTTAAATTTCCTTATGACAAGAAATCGATTTCCTATCATAATTATCCGGATTTCGACAAACATCCACATCCTGAGTTGAAGACAGTAACAAAAGTAGATTTATTAAATCTAAAAATTATAGATAAAGACTTTTCAACAAGAGAAAATCCACCAATTTTGCACAGAAAAGAGCTATTCATAGGCCTATCAGATAAAAGGTATAAAAAATTTCTTAAACTAACTAAACAGGAAGAGGAAGCTGGCTTGTATGAAGATACTTCAAGAATTGGTACAAAGTATTTCTGGGAAGAGTTACTTTTAAAAAAGAAGCTTGAAATTAAAGGTCATAAATTAATATATAAATAATGGCAAAATTATATCCACACCCTGAACACTATTTACCAGAGTACAAATCTGAAAGACAGCTATATAGGGCTGTTCAGTCTTTGAATAATAACTGGAGTGCATTCTTTGAAGTAACCAGAGGTACTGGAAAAAGAGAAGCTGACTGTTTATTAGTGCACCAAAAGCATGGTGTTTTCTCCATTGAGTGCAAAGGTGGTAAAAACTTCAGGATCAGAAGTGGGAAATGGTACAGATTAGATGGTGGCTCTAAATACGTAGGTGACCCCATTTCTCAAGCAGATAATAATAGAGGCGAGGCGTTAAAAATTCTTCGTTCTATTGGTAAATTTCCTAATACTTTTAACGTTGTCTGTTTACCAGACGTGAAGGAGTTCGGAGAAAAAGTTGAAAGCAAATATGCCTTTTCAAAAGAAAATATCATTATTAAAAATGACTTGGAAACTCTAGAAGAAAAGTTATTAAGAATATCTGAATCTGACAAAACAAATCCACCTGGTTCAGGACAAGTAATTGATGAAAATTCTTTAAACCAATTAAAAGATCAATTAGTGCCTTCACTTTATCTACCAAGTCTTTCTGCAGTTAAGTCTGAAAAAGAAAAAGCTGTCATTAAATTCGATAAAAAACAAATACATAGATGGAGAGATTGTCTAGCTCAGCATGCTCCTAGTGTAGTGGTTGGTGCTTCTGGTACTGGAAAAACAATCTTAGCAAGAGCTTTAGCAAATTATAAATCTACAAAAAACTTTAGAACTTTACTTATTTGTCGAAACAGGCTGCTCAGTGGTGAAAACAAACTTCTTTTTAAAGAGAATCCATTAATTGAGTGTTTCTCATACTTTGAACTTATGTTTGATGTAATAGAAGCCTCATCCCTTGAAGAGCTTGAAGGAAATGAAACTTTACTTAAGTTTAAAGAAGCAATTAAAAAAGGGGTTGATTTACATCTAAGCATGAAAGACATTGATTATAGATATCTGGAAGAAAACTCAGAAACCTTACTAAAACATTATTTTGGAACATTTGATTCAATAGTGGTAGACGAGGGTCAGCAATTTAGGCTTGAACAACTTAATGCATTAAGAAAACTTCTCACAGAAGAAAATAATCATAGTTTTAATATATTTGCAGACCCCTTGCAGTCACCTCATGAAAAGTGGAGGCCTCCAAAATGGTGTTTTAAATTTCCTAATCTAAATATCAATTATCGAAATACTCAGCCAATAGTTACCTACATGTCAAAAGTACTAAATACCCAATTACCAGAATGTAAATTTGAAGGTCTTGAACCGAAATTTATATACTCCAAAAATGAAGAAAAATTCAAAGACTTATTAGTTCAGGAATGGAATAACTTCACTACTAAATCAGAACTTAGCCCAGGTGACATAACAATTCTATCTCCTTCTAGAAGCTTGCTTAATGAAATTTATGAACAGTTAGAGGCTAATTATGAAAAAAATAATGTTAATAAAAACTCGACAGTCTTGTCTGGTCAGTTTAGAACTGTTGATGAATTTACAGGCATGGAATCACAAGGTGTAATACTTTTATGGCCAAAAAGTAAAATTGGGAAATTTGAAGTAAAGCAACAAAAAAGAAGAGCTTATCAGGGCATTGGAAGAGCTACTGATAAAATCTCTATAGTTTCATCTCAAAAAGAGTCTGAACTTTGGAAATCCATGAATTAATGTCACATTTAATTTCTATAATTAAAGTGTAATGGTTAATGTGGGGACAAGGGTTCAACAAGCAATTAAAGAGATTCTTGAAGAAGAAACCTGGAAACACTTAAAAACAAACAACAATTTCGGCAAGGTCTTGTCTATTGCCTCATTGATAGAACCTTATGACCCAGGACCTGATCCCTGCTATGAAGACTGTAGAGGTATGTGTTTTGGCTGTTACGATGGTTACACATTTTCACTTGATTGGAGAGATTATTCAAACCTCAGAGAGAAAAAACCATTTAGTTTAATTACAGATCACGAACTATATATGTTGATTGATTCGATAGATGACAAAATACATACATGTGATGAGTGGTGTTCGGAATTTATTTGCTATAAATACGAAGGTGCGAGTTGTAAGACGTGGTATTGTGAAAACTTATTTCTTAAGAAGAAAAAGAATATTAAATATTGCTCTTCATGTAGAGGTCTAACATATTAGTCTTGAGTCACATAATAGACATTCGTAATCACAAAACTAATTGAAATAAAAATGTAATTTTTTTAAGATGAGAACATGTCTTTCTTTAAAAAACAAAAAATTCAATTATCAGAACAACAGCAAGAGGCAGTTGAATTTATAAATGAATTTGCAGAAAATCAATATGATATTTTGATTATTACTGGAGAGGCTGGAAGTGGTAAAACTGAAACGATTAAACAAATTTTTTCAACTAATACAAAATTTGAAAACAAATATGTTTCTGCACTATCTGGAAGAGCGGCAGCTGTTTTAAGGAATAAAGGAATTACAGAAGCTACAACTATAGCTTCGCTTTTATATGGTAAGCCAAATTTTTCTTGGGAGAGAAGAAATCTCAATAAGGAACAAAAAACTAAACACCGTTTAAAGAATTTAAAAGGTGAGTTGTTTATTTTTGATGAAGCGTCAATGATTCCAGATTTTTACTCCGAAGAAGGTGGTTGGAGCCATAAAAAAGAAGAGGTAGAAATCGAGACGATTGAAAATTTAATTAAAAATAAAAATAAAGTTGTTTTCGTTGGAGATATTTATCAACTCGGTCCACCTATTTCTAAAAGGCCTTTTTCATATTCACATTCAAACGCTGTAAATCCATACTTCTGGGAAGATAAAGGTTTTAAGGTAAAAACTATTGATTTAGATTCAACACATAGACAAAAAAAAGATTCCCAGCTTTTATATTTTGCTAGAGGAATAATTTCTGAAAATTCTCTAATAGACCCTTTCTATGACCAATCAGTTCAAAAAATAGAAACGGATGAAGACGTAGTCAGCCTATATATATCCGAGTTTAAAAAAAATAATGAAATAAAAATTCTATCTTATTTAAATGAAGATGTTTATCGATGGAATGCAAAAATAAGAGAGCAATTATTCGACATAATATATAAGGACAACAGACAAGACAACAGCGAGTATCGAATAAATGAAAATCAATTTTCAGAAAAAGTAGAAAAAATGGTTTTAGAGAATGAAGTTTTAATGGTCACTGAGAATAATAGATATTACGATACAGAGCTCTTAAATGGGGACAATATTTTAATTGAAGAAATAATCTCAAAACCTTATAAAGGTGAGATTGTGGAAAGTTTGCCTGTCAAGATATTTAATAAATCAGGAAATGCTACAACTGAAAAGTTCGAAAACTTCTCACTTACTTTCTTGGATGTGAAGTTAAAAAAAGTTGATGCCAGTGCATATGAAAATCAAAATCTTACTGCCAAGATTATTCTTGAGACTCTTGAAACTCAAAAATTAAAAAATAATCATATTAGAAATCAGAGAACAAATATTATAGAAGCATACTTAAGAGAAGACTTTGAAATTAGAAATAAAGCTGCAATTGAGCAAATTCTTAAAGGTAGTGACAAATATGACCAAGAAGAAAAACTTCAAAACCTCTATGAAAATGATCCATTTTTAAATTCATTGAAAGTAAGTTATGGTTACGCTTTAACGACTCATAAAGCTCAAGGCGGTGAATGGGAAAAAATTATTGCTGATTTTGAAAGCAATCTATCGCATAAAGATACCCGTTGGGCTTATACGTCGATTACAAGAGCTAAAAAAACTATCTTTATGTATAAATATCCAGTTGTTAAAAGCTCTTCAAGTCCTTTAAATTACGTGAGTCCCTTCAAAGGATTTATGGATAATTTAAAAAGTATATTCTCTGCTGAAAAAAGTAAAGAAAGACCAGAAACAGTCTCTTCTAGAGAAAAAGAGCTTGAATTAGAAATTGAAAAACTAAAAAAAGAATTAGATAAAACAAAATCAGAAACTTCTAATCTGGCTGATAAACCAAGATTTAACACATCATATAGAAAAAGTAAATACGAAGGGCCAACAAATGATGAGGGGCTTATAGATACAGATGTTGCTTACAAACTCAAAAGTTGGAGGTTAGATAAAGCAAGAAATGAGGGCAAACCTCCATTTGTAATTTTGCACAACAAACACATAAACTCAATAGCTCATTTTTTGCCATCTAACATAGAAGAACTAGCCGAGATAGAGGGAATTGGGAATTTTAAAATTAGTGAGTATGGACAAGAGATTTTAGAAATTGTAAATGGAGAAAACATTGAGGTTTTTAATATTAAAGATATTGACTAATTTTCTTTAAGATTTAAAAAATTGAAAAACTAAATATCATTTATAAACGTATCTTGAAAACTCTGCCTATTCACTAACTCAACAACAGAATTACTTGTAACTGCAACTACTCCAGATTTAGGTACACGGTTATAGTTACTTGCCAT
>CEOP01024791.1_pt1 | contig 12276 bp, 13 predicted proteins | sample 361301 | NCBI WGS metagenome assembly CEOP01 (sample SAMEA2619548, study PRJEB7988) | marine metagenome | biome: marine biome (ENVO:00000447); feature: deep chlorophyll maximum layer (ENVO:xxxxxxxx); material: "saline water (ENVO:00002010), including plankton (ENVO:xxxxxxxx)" | depth 55 m
CCCGACTCTCTTAAATCAGCTAATTGAGGCTGCTTATCATCTCGCTGCTCAACTGCTCTGGATAGCTGAGATAAAGCTAGAACAGGAACAGAGAGTTCCTTCGCTAAAGCTTTTAATCCTTGAGTAATTTCAGAAATTTCTTGAACCCTTCCTTCATTTTTATTAGAGCTAGATCTCATTAATTGTATATAATCGACAACAACTAGACTTAGACCAAATAATCTTTTTATCCTTCTTGCCCTATTACTTAGTGTTGCTATTGTTATAGCTGGTGTCTCATCAATAAATAATGGCAGATTATAAATATTTCTTGAGGTTTCTATGTACCTGTTAATTTCTTCTTCAGTAACTTTTCCTCGCCTGATATCATCTGATTTTATTCTAGCTTGCTCAGATAAAATTCTTGTTGATAGTTGTTCTGATGACATTTCTAAAGAAAAAAAGGCAATTGATGAGCCTTCTTGTCTTTTTAAAATATTTTGAGCGGCATTATAAGCAATATTAGTAGCTAAAGCCGTCTTTCCCATTGACGGTCGACCGGCTAAAATAATTAAATCAGACTTATGTAGACCTCCTAATTTTTCATCTAAATCTGTTAAACCTGTAGGAACTCCAACAATACCTTGATCATTTTTCATTGCCAAGGTCGCCATCTCAATAGTTTGGTCTAAAGCTTGATTAAATTTTAAAAAAGATTGAGAAAAACTTCCTCTTTCGGCTAAATCAAACAGAGATTTTTCAGTATTTTCAATTATATTTTCAGCGTTTTGCTCTTGAGAATTTGCATTAAGTGTATCACTGGATAATTTGTCTGAAATTTGAACAAGCTCTCTTCTTAAATACATCTCGTGTATAATTTTTCCATAATCAACTGCTTGTTTTACAGATCCAGAAAACCTTGTAAGCTTTACCAAATACTCAGTACCACCAACATCTGCGAGCATATTATCTTTTTCAAAAAAATTCTTTAATGTGATTGGATTAGCGATCATGCCTTTATTATTTAAACTTTCAATAACTTCATAAATTTTAACATGTGCAGGATCGTAAAAAATATTTGAGTTTACTAAAGTTGATATTTCATCAATAATGTCATTGTTGACCAATATAGAACCTAGTAAAGCTTGTTCGGCTTCTAAATTGGAGGGCTGTTTATTTTCTAAATTATTTTGAACTGGCTTGATTTCTTTCATTCAAGCATATTAAAAGAACGTAGTTTCCTATAAAGTAAAAAGTTACACACTTTTTCTTCATCACTGTGGAAAAGTTATTTTGATTGAATCTTATCTATTTTAATAGAAATATTTGCTTTTACTTCCGAGTGAAAATTGATCTCAGCTTTAAATAACCCAATTTTATTCAAGTTGTCTTTTAAAATTATTTGAGAAGGCACAACTTCCGCTTTAGATTTTTCTTTTATCAAATTAGAAATTTCTTTTGGTTTTATTGAACCATACAAATCACCATTTTCCTTACTTTCTTTGTGAAAAGTAAAAGTTTTGTTATTTACTAATTTAGAAATTTCAATGAACTTATTTTTAATTTCGTTATTCTTTTTAGTTAATTCATCCTTTTTTTTATTTACAAAATCTCGATTTTCTTTGTTAGATCTTAATGCTTTACCCTGTTTTAATAAAAAATTTCTACCGTAACCATTTTTAACAACTACTTTGTCTCCGATATTTCCAAGATTAAGAATATTTTCCAATAAAATAATTTCCATTATAATAAACCTAATATTTTAGCTTTTTTTATTTCTTTAGTTAATTTTTTTTGTTTACCAAAAGAAACAGATGTAATTTTAGATGAAACAATTTTCCCATTGTCACTTACATATTTTTTTAACAAACTTAAATTTTTATAATCAACTACGGGTGCGTTTTTGATTGATAAAGGACATTTTTTCGAGAACTTACCATCGTTTTTTTGAAAAAGACTTAATTTATTTAAGGAGTTTGAACCCCTTTTTTGAAATTTTTTATTTTTTCTTTTCATTTTTATTTATTTCTTTTTAAAAAATTCGTTTTTAATATCTAATACTTTATATTTTACAATTAAATGCCTAATAATTGCATTGTCTAATTTTACCTTTTTTTCGATTTCAGTAAGAGTTTTACTGTTTCCTTCAAATTTAAAATGAATATAAAAGCCTTTTTTGTAATTCTTAATTTTTTTTGCTAAATTAAGTAAACCCCATTCTTCAATTTTTACTATTTTACCAAAAGAAGAATTAATTATTTCACTATATTTATCTTTAATTGTTTTTAAATCTTTTTCAGCAAGATCCTGTTTTGCTACTAAAGTATTTTCGTAAAAAGCCATATTTTAATATGTATATTAAGTTTAATTAATTATTTATAAAAATTGGTTTATACTATAATGATAAATTATAGCAATACTAATAATTGTTGATTAAACTTATATAAATGAGCGCATTATTATTTCCAGGACAAGGATCGCAATTAGTAGGAATGGGATCTGAACTTTACAAGAACTTTGACCTTGTTAAAGATATATTTAAAGAAGCTGATGAAAAATTAAGCTTTCATATATCAAAGTTAATACTCGATGGACCTGAAAATGAATTACAATTAACCAAAAATACTCAACCTGCAATTTTAACAGTAAGTTACTCAATTTTTAAAGTACTAAAAGATGAATTTGATTTTGATTTTAGTTCATTTAAGTATTTTGCTGGTCACTCACTTGGTGAGTACAGTGCGTTAGTTTGTTCTCAATCGCTAAATTTTAATGATGCTATATATTTACTTCATGAGAGGGGCAAGGCAATGCAAGAAGCAGTACCCTTAGGAAAAGGAAGCATGATAGCAATTATAGGGATGGGCGTCAGTGAAATATTAGATTTATTAAAATCATACAATAACAACAATGGTGTTTGTGAAATAGCAAACGATAATGCAGAGGGTCAGGTGATAGTAAGTGGAAATAAAGAAAATGTTTCATCTTTACAAATTTTACTAAAAGAAAAAAAAATAAGATCAATACCTTTAAAAGTAAGCGCACCTTTTCATTGCTCTTTAATGAAAACTGCTGCTGATGTTATGGAAGAAAAAATAATCAATACAGAGTTTAAAAATCCGAAATTTAAAATTGTAAACAATGTTACTGCCCAACCAGAGGATAGCCCAGATATAATCAAAAAATTATTAATTGAACAAATTTTCTCTACAGTAAAATGGCGTGAAAGTTTAATCAATATGTCAAAAGAGGGTGTAAAGGATTTTATAGAAATTGGTCCAGGTAAAGTATTAAGCGGAATGGTAAAAAGGACAATAAAAAGCGCGAATAGCTTTTCAATTAATACAATTGCTGATATTAAAAATTTTAAAAATGAATTTAAAAAATAAAAAAATTTTAATTACTGGCGCAACAGGAGGAATAGGAAATTCCTTAGTTGAAAAATTTTATAATTATGGCTCATCAATAGTTGCAACTGGAACTAATGAGGAAAAATTAAATAATCTTAAAAAAAAGTATCCAAACATATTGATTGAAAGATTTAAATTAGACGAACATGATAAGATAGAAAATTTTATTGAAACTATTACAAAAAAATTAGATGGATTGGATGTGTTGGTTAATAACGCTGGTATTACTCTGGACAATTTATCCATAAGATTAACAGAAGAACACTGGAAAAAAGTTTTAGATGTCAATTTAACTTCAACTTTTTTAATGTGTAAATATGTTATTAAAAAAATGCTTAAAAACAAATATGGAAAAATAATCAACATCACCTCCATAGTTGGTCATACTGGAAATTTAGGGCAGGCTAATTATGCAGCATCAAAAGCTGGCATAATAGGTTTCTCAAAAAGTTTAGCCATTGAGTATGCGAAAAAAAATATAAATATAAATTGTGTTTCTCCAGGATTTATTAAAACAGAGATGACGGATAAAATTAATGAAGAATTTAAAAAAATTTTAATCAGTAAAATTCCATCTGGTGATTTAGGAACTGGTGAAGACATTTCTAACTGTGTGGCTTTTTTAGCCTCCGACATGTCAAGATATATAAATGGGGAAACAATACATGTTAATGGTGGAATGTATATGTCTTGACAATTCTAATTAATAATTTATTAAGAAATTAAACAAATAAGAAAGGATTTCATGTCAGATAACATTAAAGATAAAGTAAAAAAAATAGTAGCCGATCATTTAGGGATTGAACAAGAGAAAGTTACAGAGGAAGCAAGTTTCATAGATGATTTGGGAGCAGATAGTCTAGATACCGTTGAGTTAGTTATGGCCTTCGAAGAAGAATTTGGATCTGAAATTTCAGATAGTGAAGCAGAAAAAATTTTAACAGTTGGTGATGCTATTAAATTTATCGAGAGCAATTCAAATAAATAGGTCTTTTTCTGATGAAACATGATGGACAAAACATCATGGTAATTTTGTCATCACCATCAGGAGTTGGCAAAACTACTATTACTAAAAAACTGCAACAAAAATATAAATCTTTCACAATCTCAGTTTCACACACAACACGGTCGCCAAGATCAAACGAAGTCAACGGAGTTGATTATAATTTTATTTCATCCGATCAATTTAAAAAATTGATTAGTGAAGGAAAATTTTATGAGTATGCTAAAATTTTTGAAAATTACTACGGAACACTAAAACAAAATGTAGACACTACTATAAAAAAAAATGATATTATTTTTGATATTGATTGGCAGGGCACCAAACAACTTTCTAAATTTAAAAATTTAAATTTATTAAAAATATTTTTGATCACAGACAGCAAACAGGAACTTAAGAAGAGATTAATAACAAGAAAACAAAATTCAGAACAGGAGATACAAAAAAGATTTAATTCATTCGATGAAGATATAAAACATTGGAATGATTATGAATATATAGTTATTAATAAGAATTTAGATGTATGTTTTAAGCAAATTGAGAGTATAATTCAGTCTCATAAAAAAAATTATTTTCAATTCTCGAAAAATTCAGCAATTTCGTAATAAATTTCTGGTTGTATTTCAGAAGGTCTTTTTTTTAAATTTAAATTTTTTATTTCATTTATTTTCTTATCGCTCAAAATTTTTTTAATATTTTTATTAATCATTTTTCGTTTGTTTGAGAATAAAACGTTTGTAATTTTTTCTAAAGACTCAATTTTTTTTATCTTAAAATTTTTTTTCTTTGCTGGTTTGAATTGAATTACCATAGATGTAATTTTAGGTTTAGGAGAGAAACTATTTGATGAAACAGTAAATTTTTTTATAACATCTAATCTATAATTTGTTATTATAGATAATCTGCTATAATCAGATGTTAAATATTTACCAATAATTTTTTCTCCAAGTTCTTTTTGAAACATAAAAATTAAATTATTATATTTTGGAGGCCAAATTTTGAATTTTAGAATTTTTACCAGAATTTGTGAAGAAATATTATATGGTAAATTTCCAACTATTGTTGAATTTTTATTTAATATGTTTTCTAAATCGATTTTCAACACATCATCATTGATAACTTTAATTCTTTTTTTATCTGAGTACTGTAATTCAAGTTCTTGTGCTAAACGATTGTCTTTTTCAATTATTGTTAATGACCTTGGTTCATGTCGCAAAATTTCCTTAGTTAAAGAACCTCTACCAGGTCCAATTTCAACAATGTGTTTATTTTTTATTTTTAATAAATTTATAATTTTTTTTACGACATTTTTATCAACTAGAAAATTTTGGCCTAGGGATTTTTTTGCAAATATCATTTATTGAAACTACTTAAAAAACCAATACATTTAATCAAGCTAGTAGGATTAGCTTTATTTTTTCCAATCAAATTAGTTGCAGTACCATGATCAGGAGACAGTCTTAAATATTTCAATCCAAGTGTTAAATTTAATGCATTAAATTTATATAAAGCTTTGAAAGGGGCTAATACTTGATCATGATACATTCCTACTAAAACATCATATTTAGAAAAATCTTTAACAAAAACTGTATCAGCTATTAGAGGTCCTGCCACAGATATTTTTAATTTTTTAAGTTTTCTTAGGGCGGGTATAATTTTTACAACCTCTTCAGAGTTTGTCCTATATTCATCATTATGAGGATTTAAGCCTAGAAGACCAATTTTTGGTTTTTTATTAAATATCTTTTTAAATTGTTTATTAATGGTTAATATTTTTGAAATAATTATTTTAGAGGTGATCTTTTTTGAAACATTTTTAAGATTTATATGAGTAGTAATTGGTGAAACTGAAAGATTTTCATTATAAATTAACATGACTTCTGTATCTTTTTTAACTCTACATTTTGAAGCAAAATATTCAGTTACACCTAGGTATTTTTTATCTAACAATTTTTTATTTATTGGGCAATTTACGATTCCACTTACGTTTTTTTTAAGTCCAAAATTGTGAGCTAAGTTCAGTGATTCCCTTATAAATCTAGATGCATCTGCTCTCTTAACATTGAAAGCGTTTGTAAAATTAAGATCAACATTCACAATTTTAAGAGTGTTTGCATTGATATTTTGTTTGATGCCATTAACTTTAATTAAATTTAAAGAGTAATTTAATCGATTTAACTGAGCTTTAAATAAATCAAAATTTGTGATGACGTAAATTTTTTTTTTATCCTTATTTGATAATTTAACAAAAGTTTTAAATATTAATTCAGAATTTATACTATTTGGATCACCACTAAGAATTATAATATTTTTTTTCATTTATATTCAATCAAACTATTATTTTTTAATTTAGATAAATAACTTCGAGAATACAGATTGAAGAGTTCATTTTTCTTTTTATTTAATATTCTCTCTTTTAAGATTTCTTTATTAATTTTTTTTGGGTCAGTAAATCTTTTTTTGTTAAGTTTTAAAAAAATTAGATTATTTTGTTGTAATATAGGCTCAGATATAGATCCGATAGACATTTTTTTTACAATATCTAAAATTTCTTTAGACAATGATTTGCTGTTTATCCAACCTAGATTTCCTTTATTATTTGAGGACAGAGATATACTGTGTGTCATTGCAACTTTTTCAAAACCTTGATAATTTATCAATTCTTTAAGTTCATATGTTTTTTTTTTAATTAAGTTTTCATCTAAACTCTCTAACGAAATTTCAATTTCTGATAAATTAAATTCTTTAATTGTCTCTTGATTGTCTAATACTTTTTTTATTTCAGCATTTAAAATACTTTCATCAATATTTATTTTATTTGAATATTTACTGTATATTAAATTTTGCCACTTTAGTTCAGTTTCTACTTCTTCGACATATAAATCATAATCAATGTTATTTTGAGTAAATTTTTTTTTTAATTCATTTATATTTGAGTCAGATATTTTCGAAATATATGTGTCCAATTGCTTTTGATTAATTTTAATAGGATATTTAGATAATTCAATTTTTTTAAGCTCAATAATTAGCAAAGAGTCTAAAGCTGATTTTTTAATTAGGTTAATATTTTTTTGATTTACTTCAGTATCGGAAAGCATCAATAATCTTAAAACTTTATTCTTAAACTCATAATTAGTTACTATGTTATTTTCAACTTTCATTAAAATTTTATCATTTATTTCACAGAACAAACTCGCAAAAGAATTAAATAATAAAAATAATAAAATTAAAAAGAACTTCATTTATTAATTGAAGGTGTTATTAAGCTTTCAAAAGGTAACAATGTAATTTTAAACATTAAAGAGTTTTCAGGTTCCATTGCAGGATCATTATAAAATTCTCTTCTGTAAACAAGTCCAGCTCTTAAACAATCATTAACATATTCATAACTCAGATTATAAAATTCAGAAGAATTTTTTATTAAATTTCTTTTGGTTTCAAAAGAGAACTGTCCATTTTTTATATTATTTGAGCTTATTTTTGTTTTAAAGTATTCTTGATTTCCTATATGTTTTTTTTCTTGTAAGAAGCCAAAATCAAAATCTATTTTGCCTAAATCAATTTTAGCCCCAAGTTCACTGTAATTTAAATCATTGTAATTTTGATCTAAGGCAAACTCATAATTAAGTTTGATATTATTGTTGATATTGTAATTTACTTTACCAACTAAATCAGAGAGCTTTTCGTCCAAACTTGTTTTACTAGGCATGCTTTTATTCTCTTTCTCATTGATTATTTGAGCTATTGAAAAGTCAAACTCATTATTTTTATTTTTGTAATTATAATCAAGTCCTAAAGCAGCATTTAAACCTGTTTCAAAATTATTATTATTTTCAAGTCTGTTTAAACTAAAAGCACTGATAGTATTTAATCGTGAGCCGTTCTCTTCATCTCTCATACTGCCAGGGGCGTATCTAAGCAACATTTTAGGTTTTAAAATATGCTCTTTATCATTTTGACTTTTTAGTAACTTCAGTTCGGATAAGTAACCAATTGCTCCAAATAATTCGCTGTTCGGATCATCTTTGTAAGTATCTATATTTTTACTTTCATAACTTAAATTTTTAATATTCGCAAATAATTTACTTTTAAGCCCTGAGTCAAAGTTAAAATCTTTAAAATTCCAAAATAGATCATTAACCAAAAATTTTGAAAATTTATTGGTGTCGTAGTTATGAACTTTTAAATTTGATAGCAAATCAAGACTACCAAATTTTTTATTACTAAATATATTTTTATCGAGAGTTATTTCAGGAAATATATATTCATATTTGTCGTTATATTCAGATTTAAGTGTTTCATAAATTGTGGAATTAAAACCTAAAAATAAATCATCACTTTCATAAGTATAATTAATATAACTTTCTAAGTTATCTTTATTATAATCAGCTAAACTGGAGTCTATTTTATATAATTTTAAATAGCTATCATCAGATACATCTTGAACAGATATATCTAAATTTCCAATCGAGTTTTTATTAAAATTAAATTTTTTGGTAAATTTTGAAAAAAAATGAGATTTTCCTCCAGCTTTTTTAGTTGAACTAGTTTTTTTAAATCCTTCTGATATTCCAGCATCGATATAAAAGTTAGAATTTCTAAAAGCTTGATGATACTCTCCTAAATATAGAGGATTTTCTGTAGCAAAAATTCTACTAGTAAATGTGAAGTTTTTATCATCATTTACATCGAAAAAATAAGGAACTGAAATTCCGAAACCAAGATTATTGCTATCCGAAAAAGACGGTACTAAAAAACCAGATCTTCTTTTTACTGTGGGATCAGGATGAGCTAATTTTGGTAAATAAAATATTGGAATATCGTAAACTTTAATTAGAGCATTATCATAGTAGATTGTTTTTTTTAAACTGTCATGAAATAATTTTGACGACTGAATTGACCAAGGTGGACATTTATCATTATCTCTATAATTACATGATGTAAAAATACTTTTTTCAAAAGTTTTTGAATCTTTTTTTATCAGAGCTGAATTAGCAAAAACTCTAGGTTTATTATTCTCATTTAATTTAAAATTATCTTGATTCAAGTAAGCTTTTATATCTGTTCCTAATATTTCTTTTTTATTAGTATCAAGAAATAATTGTGAAAATTCGTATTTATTTTTTTTTAAATCTTCGAACGAAATGTACCCATTCGATGTAAAAATATTTTTTTTAATGTTATAATGAAAATTATCTAAATTAATTAAATTATTATCAGGGTCTTTTATTTCTGATTTTTTGGATGATTTTATGAATTTATTTTTATTGTCAAAAATTATGTCAAAACTAGAAAATTTGTATTTATTTGATGTTATGCCTTTAGTAAGCCCAACACTTTTAAAAATTTGTTTATCTTCGTCATATTCTGCCTGATTTGTTTTAATAATATTATTTTTAGCATCAGTTAGAGAAACATTGTTTTTTAAAATAAAATATTTATTTTTTTTATTATACTCTGCATATTCTGTTTTTATTATTTTTCCATCTGATGTTTTAATTTCGACATTACCTTTTAATATTGAAATATTATTATTTTTATCTAAAGAAATATTTTTTGATTTAATCTCAATGCTGTCAGCTAGCAAGGTATTATTGAAGAAAACAAATATGATTGCAAATATTAATTTATTTTTCATTAATTTGAATTACTCCGATAAATGCGAAAAGGCTTAAAACTACGACTGGAACCCAAACAGAAACAATTAAGGGTATTCTATCTGTTTGACCAAGAGCAAGAGAAAAATCTTTGAAATAAAAAACAATCACAGAAACAACAATACCAATAATTATAAATTTGAAATTATCAGATCTTTTAAGTGTATTTAAAGTTAAAATTGATGCAAGAGCTGTCATTACAAATAAAAAAAATGGAATAGTTAGTAGAGAATGTAAGTTTTGGTCTAATAATCTTTCATTATATCCGTAATCTAATAGTTTATTATAATTTAAAGTTAATTCTATAAAAGACCTGGTATCAAAATTCTTAAATAAATTATTAATTTTTTCGTAATTGTAATTTGAAGTTAGTTTATAAATGTCTTTCTTTTGAACATTATTTTTCTTATCAGGGAAAAAAAATGTTGGATTATAAATTAACCATTCATTATTTTTAATGTTAACTTTTTTTGAACTTATTTTTTCAATTAATTTTGATTTTTTGTCTAAATGGTAAATAGTTACGTTTATTAAATTAACACCCTCAGTCTTACTAGCAGCTATTATTCTTTGCTTTGAGTCAATACTTTCTTTTATCCATAATCCATTTCTGTTAAAATTTACCAAGTGCTCAACATCTCGAGAGTAATTAGATTTTGTTTTTTCATAATATTTATACATTGATGAAGTGATAGGGCTTACAAAAAACAATACAAACCATCCAAAGACAAACGCAGTGAACGCAACGATAAAAAAAATTTTAAAATTAGAGTAACCAAAAACTTTTAAAGTCAGAAGATCTTTGTTATTTCTTATTTTAATCATAAACCACATACTTGATAGAAAAAAAATAAAAGGTAGAGCTTTTATTATCATACTAGGTATGAACATCCCCGTAAGAATAATTGGTGTAATTAAATTCACATCAATATTTTTAAAAAATTCTAGTTCATCAAACAAATTAAATATTATCCCAAAACAAAAAAAAATTGAAATAAATATAAGTACAGTTTTAAGATAGTTTTTTAAAATATAGTTTAAAATAATTTTATTCATGTGAATTTTGAAACTCTAAATTTTAAAAAAAAATAAAATAGAAAAATTAAAATCAAGGGCAAAATTGTATATACTGCTGTTAAATAAATATTTTGACCCGTAAATTTTACAGCTATTTCAGTGAAAAGCAGTAACGAAAAGCTGTAAAAAAATATTAGATTTTTATTTAATATGATTTTGTTAGATCTTAATAGAAGTAAAGCTGAAATTAAAGATATCACTGGTATATAAAATGGCGTTATAAATCTTCTTGTTAATGTGGGAATTATCTCTCTCAAAAAATCTTCATCACAAAATTCTTTTTGTGTAGAAGACTTCAAAAAACATTTCATAAGTTTTAAAGTAGAAGTTTCTTGTATCTTATCTTTTTTAATTGTTGCTGAACTTAAATTAGAAAGATTTATATTTAATTGTTCGAAAGTTAACATTTCATTTTTTTTTTCTTTATTTGTTGTGATGACTTGGCCGTTAACTAAAATTAAGTTTTTGTTATTTACTATACCCTTGGATGCAATAATAGTTGTACTGTTAATATCTGTTTTGTTGGAAGATAAGTTTTTTAAATTATTTCCAGCATCATATAAAAAAATGTTTTCTAATTCATTGTTATATTTTTTTCCTACAATAAAAGTAAAACCTTTAAATGAATCACTAAATTGTTGTGCTTTAATTGTTGGTAAAAAAGAATTGAAATTTTCATAATTAAGTAATTGTCTAGACTTACCTAGCAACAATGGAGTGAGAAAAATTGAAAAAATTAAATAAAATATTAATACAACAACCGAGGTATAAAATACTAAATTTACCAATGCTATTTTTTTTACACCCGCCGTCCATAAAATTGTAAACTCACTATCATTGATATGTTTTAAAATAAATATAGTTAATGCAAGTAAGAATGAAAACGGTATAAATTTTGGCGCTATCCCGAATAAATTAAGGAAAGAATATCCAAAATAAATTGTCAATGGATATCCACTCTCAACAATTAAGTCTAGAAAATTTACTGCTCTTATAGTTAATGCTATTAAGGATAGACCAAATAAAATTAATAAGAAGGTTTTAAGTATTTCTATAAAGTAGTTTAGATAAATTTTGTTTTGAAGCATGGTTGTATTTTGTATATTGATAATGCATTCATTAAATAAATTCAATCAATGGTTTAATTTTTGTA
>CEOP01457837.1_pt1 | contig 12269 bp, 12 predicted proteins | sample 361301 | NCBI WGS metagenome assembly CEOP01 (sample SAMEA2619548, study PRJEB7988) | marine metagenome | biome: marine biome (ENVO:00000447); feature: deep chlorophyll maximum layer (ENVO:xxxxxxxx); material: "saline water (ENVO:00002010), including plankton (ENVO:xxxxxxxx)" | depth 55 m
TAAATTTACAGATTTATACAATCTGTCAATTGCATTTTTAGAGTAAAATAACACATTCATAGAATTAACTAAATTTGTAATTAAAGGCAGAGATCTTAAAGCAGATACACCAAAAATAGTAACAACCACTAATGCGTAGCTTTCCTCATTTAAACTATAAATTAAAATAGCCGTAAAAATTAATATTATAGCGATGAAAAATTCAATCAAATACCTTACAAGAACTAATAAAAAATTGTATTTGATTAATAGGTTAGCATGTTTTTTCAAGGAAGAAGAAATATTTTCAATAATAAATTTAGCTTTATTTAATACTTTAATTTGCTTAAATCCTATTAAGCCATCTTTAAAACTTCTAAAAATTTTTTCTGATAAATCATTAGCCGTGACCCCTAATTTTGAAATTTTTTTTGAAAATACGAATTTATTTACTAAAAATAAAAACATAAAAACAAAAAAAAGTGCAAAGAAAATAACATCATTAACCAAATAGAGCATAATAATAATAAGCAAAAGTAATATTAAATCGCTTATTAATTTTAAGCCAACGTGTAAAAGATTGCTGAATTGATCTGTTAAAATAGTTAATTCATTATATGAAGAAGATGAGTCTTTATTAACAAAATCTAAATATTTTAAATTTAAATAGGTGCTAATAAGTTTTTTTCTTAAATTATTAGTTGTGTTAGTAGTGAAATCTAAAATTAAGTAATTTGCAGCTAGTTGAAAAAAAAATCTAGCAATTAATACAATAACAATAAAGCTAGCTAACGAATTTATAGAGGATGTTTCTATACCCAAACTATTTAAGAAGTGAAGTACTTTACCTAGGCCGGTACCTTCGCCGATTTGAAAATTAGTTAAATAAGCTAAGAAGCCTCCTAGTAAACTAATACCCAAAACTTCAAAAATTGATGAAAAAAAAAATAATAAAAAAAAACTAATTAAGATAATTTTTTTTCTATCGATTAAAAAAAAAAACTTTTTAAAATACTCCATTTTTTTTAAGAATAAAAATTTAATTTTTTTAAAATTTTTTCTATATCGTTTGAATTTAAAAAAGTTTTATTATTTTCACTATTATAAGACATATTATTTGGAAACTTTTTGACTTTAAATATTTTTTTGTAAAAAATTAAATTTCGATTATAATTTATTTCAGGTAGAATGGCATAGTATTTTCCAAGATCTATAGTGTTAAAACTTTCATTAATTGAGATTAATTCCTCACTAATTTTTTCTCCAGGTCTCTTGCCAATTATTTTAATTTTTTTTTGAGCAATTATTTTTGCTAAATCTAAGATTCGCATACTTGGAGCTTTTGGTATTATAATTTCTCCTCCTTTTGCATATTTAATACTCCACAAGACTGTATCTACTCCCTGGTCTAGAAAAATAGAAAATCTAGTCATATCTTTGTGAGTTACAGTCACATATTTTTTTTCTTTAAACTGGTTTTTAAAGAAAGGAATTACAGAGCCTCTACTTGCCAAAACATTTCCATATCTTACCACTGTAATACTTAGTTTGTTAGTTTCACCGAACATATTCTGAGCGGCTAAAAAAAGTTTGTCAGAACAAAGTTTCGTTGCCCCATATAAATTTATAGGTGAGCTTGCCTTATCCGTAGAAAGAGCTACAATTTTTTTTACGTTATTGAACAAGGCTGCCTCCAAAATATTTTGCGCGCCAATAACATTAGTTTTAATAAATTCAAACGGATTGTATTCGCTTGCAGGAACTTGTTTCAAAGCAGCTGCATGTACTACAATATCTATTCCACGAAAAGCAATCATTAACCTGTCTTTGTCTCTGATGTCTCCTAAAAAATATCTTAAACACTTAATTTTAAGTGGATCTAAATCTCTTTGAAGTTCAAATTGTTTTAATTCATCCCTTGAGAACAGTACAATTTTTTTTATTTTTGGGTATTTTTTTAATATAGTTTTTACAAAAGCTTTTCCAAAAGATCCGGTTGCTCCCGTTATCAAAATTGATTTATTATTTAACATAAACTTTTTTAGCATATATTGTTCAAAAAATGAACACTAATTTGTTCACTTTTTGAACAAATTAGGGCACTTTAAGGCTAACTAAATACCCATATGTAAAATTTTGCAAAAAATGTAAAATATCAGAAAATATAGTAATTAAAAATTTTTTTATCAAAAAAAATCTAATAAATTTTAAACAGAGGTAATTGGTATACCTTCTTTATTTAAAATATCCTTTATAATTTTATTGTTTGAATCGTATCGCATTACACCGTGCTGATATGGTAAAACTTTTTCTTTCCAACTCTTCTCATCAACTGTTCTTAAATTTTCCAAAACTTCTAAAATGTATTCACTATTTCTTACGTTTGACCAAAAAAAACCTCGATCTTCAATTTTTTTTGGCCAGCACCAGGGAAAGAATCTAATATGGTCTGGGTGATCGTCATCTAAATTTCTATCAGCAATAGTAAAGAACGCTGTGCGATATCCTAATCCAAAACACTCCATTAAAAATGTAGAGTCTTGCCCCACAATAATAGTTTCTTCTGACAATTTATTATAGTTTGAATAAAAATCATTTTTATTTTTTTTAATATAAGTAAAATCTTTAAAAATACTTTTGTAAAAATTTTCTTCCTCCAAGAAATTAGTCCTTGAAAGTACTTCAATCAAGAAATTATTTTTTTTTGCAAATGCAACAATATTTTTTAAAATAAATTTTGATACTTCATAATATTCTCTAATTGAACTTTTCTTGTAATATTTTTCCAAATGTGCTGGTGACCATGACGATATAAATTGAATTTTTGAAATTTTTTTAAAATTGGGTTTTTTTAATGAGTTAGCAATAATTGATCCAGTAGAAATTACCTCACACGATATTTTTTTTTCTACAAATTTTTGGTAATAGTCACCAAAAACAAAATAATAATCTAATCTATATTTTTTTCTTGTATCCAAAACCTTTATTTCATGTTCATGTCTTTTACCATTCATAATCATCATAAATTTTGTACCTGGAATTTTTTCTATCAAAATTGAAAAATTTATTAAAGTATCTATGAATGTTAAAACAACTTTTGGTTTTATATATTTTATAAAACATATTTTATAAGAATTAATTCCATACTTAAAAAAAAAAATAATAGAATAGATTAGTATAGGGATATTAATACTTTCATTTCTTACATCGAAGACTGAAAACTTTGTTTTACCTATAATTGTTTTTGTAATTTTATCTACACCTGACCTATCTAAAATTAAAAGATCATTTTTTTTTGGCAAAAGCCATATTTTTTCTGAAAGAATTAGACCAATAATTTTATTTAAGATCTTCTTTAGTATCGATATCAATATATTTTTCTTTTTTGTTAATTTCATAAAAACACACTTTTTTTCCTACCATAGATTTTTTTAAGATTGTTTTCTTTGGCCTTAAAATGTCAACATATCCAGTGTGCATATAAATTTCTGGTAAAAACTGCCTACCGGCGGAGTGAAGTTCCTTTTTAGTTTCGATTAGTGGAATTGCTAATTTTCCATTTTTTTTCCACATTTTATAAGGTGTATTTTTTGCAATTTTGAATGATCTCAGTGCAGAAAATGATTTATTTTTTTTCATTATCTGAATTGCTTTATTAACTAAATTTAATTTTCTATAAGGGCTCGTAGCTCTAAGATGGATAATTAAATCAATATCCTTGTTATATTTTTCTAAATACCAATCATAAAAATGATTTATTACCTCAATGTCTAAAGAATTATCTTTTGAAATGCTTTTGGGTCTAAGCAAAGGTACTTTTGCCCCATATTTTATTGATATGTCTGCGATTTTTTTGTCATCTGTCCAAACATATGTTTCATTAATTATTTCACTTTTTTTTGCCAATAAAATTGTATGAGAAATAAGAGGCTTACCTTTAAAGTTGATAATATTTTTTCTTTTAATTCCTTTTGATCCTCCACGCGCAGGTATAATAGCAATTATATTCAATTTAATTCCTCGCGAGGTTAACAAAATTTTTCATATAGAACTCTAGCATTTTTAGGTTATCTGATTTATCACTTAAAGATCTCAATCTTGGATCTATATTTTTTTTATCATCAAGGAAATATTTCATTTTTTTTGATTTTTTGTGTTGATCAGTTCCAACATACGGACTGTAATAGTGAACCGTAATATTGTCTGGATCTAAATCTTTGTTAAATTTTATTGTTTCTTTTATTTGTTCTTCGTTTTGGCCTGGTAACCCTATGATATTATAAGTTGTACGTTTAATATTGTTTTTTTTAAGAATTTCAAACGCTTTTATAATCCTATCTTGGCCTATAAATCTATTAAGCTCTTTGCTTCTAAAGTTTTCATCGGCAAGCTCGATTCCCATTCCAACACCATCTACTCCAAGATTTTTAAGTAATTTTATAGATATTTCATTAATTCCCTCTGGCCTTGTTTCAATATACAATTTAAGATTTAAAGGATTTGCTATTAAAAGTTTTTCAAGAGAATTTAATATATCACGATTTATTGTAAGAAAATTTGTATCCTGACATCTAACTAAATCTATTTTAAATTTATTTTTATAAAATTTTAACTCTTCATAAACATTTTTTGCACTTTTACATCTTAAGTAATTCTTAGCTTTAACTAGTGCACCATTTTTGGTTTTTTCATCAAATCCATAATAATTTTGAATAACCGTTTCTACGCAGTAAGAACAAGTATAGATACATCCTCTTGATAGCTCGTAATCAAGAGCTTTTATCACTTTACCATTATAAGCTCTAAAAAAAACCTGAGGATCAAATATTTCGTAGTCGTAAAAATTTAAAACATCTAAATTATTTATAATATTTTGTCTTGGATTAGCTATAATCTTTTTATTGTCCTTATCTAGATATGTGATTCCTTTTATAGATTTTAATTTATTTTTGTCATTTAAATTATCAATAATTTCTAATAAAACTAATTCTGACTCACCTGATATTAGATAATCAATTTTAGGATATTCTTTAATTAAATTTTCTCTATCACCAGTTGCCTGTATGCCACCAGTAATTAATAATGCATTATGACTTATGCCTTCAAGTAACTCATATCCATATTGTAAACTTACATACTCTCCCTCACCGTTAATATGTGAACTTAATCCAGACCAAAATATAATTTCAGGATTATAATTATTAATTAAATCCTGAAGATCTTTTTTGGGGTTGGTATCTTTAAAATTAACGTAATCATCATAATCTGTTCTTTTGTACTGTTTATTATTTGTATTCGTTTCTATTTCATTATGAGACCAACTATTATAAAAAGTACAATCAAACAATTTTACGTCGTGTCCTTTAGACTTTAATAATCCACTATGTGAAGCAATCCAAATATGAGTAAGACCTCTTCCCCATTTATTAGTGTTAATGAATAAAATTTTTGTCATTATTTAAAATTTATTTTTTTATTAAGATATTTTCTACTTTTTCAAAGATATAATGGCCAAGAAATTTTTGAGCTTCCTGGATGCGAGCTACATTTTTTTCATTAATAAGTAATTCAATTTTTGCCATTTTTCTTGCTTTACCACCACTATTTCCAAGAATTGAAATTGTATTAACGTTCATTTGTTTTGCTTTTTTTAAAACCTTTAAGATATTTTTTGAATTTCCTGAAGTTGATAAGATAAGGAGTATATCACCGTTTGAATATAGACCTTCTAAATTTCTAGAAAAAATATTTTCAAAACCCAAATCGTTACCACAAGCAGTTACAGCTGAAACATCTTGAGACAAAGATATAACAGGATAAGACCTCCTGTTTATATTTGGTCTAAGTCTAACTAAAAATTCAGTTGCCAAATGCTGCGCATCAGCATTTGAACCTCCATTTCCACAAATTAAAACTTTTTTTCCTTTTTTCAAGCAATTTGAAATTTGTTTAATAATTTTAAATATAATTTTCTCGTGATTAAATAAGTTTTCAACGGTTTTAACATTATGATTGATTTGAAATTTAAGATCATTTTTCATAATGATATTATTTTATATGAGCTCTTAATTTTTTTGCTATAGGTGCCTCAATGTCTAAAATTTTCTTTGTTTTAGGCCCATTGATTGCAACTTCAATTTTTCTAACACCTCCAACCAAATCTTTAAAAGCTCTTGGAGATAAAGATGCTGATTGATCGCTTCCATACATCGATCTATCAAGAGTAAAATGTCTCTCAAGAGAAGTAATATTCATAGCTGAAGCCGCATAAGAAATCGCTAAACCTCCTTTTTCGTGACCGCTGTAGCCAACATCGCAACTAAATTTTTTTTTCAAAATATTAATAAAATTCAAATTTGCAATTTTATCATCAAACGGGTAGGCCGAAATACAGTGCATTAGTTCAAAAGAACACTTATTTTTTTTAAAAATTTTAACTGCATTTTCAATCATTTTCATAGTAGACATCCCGGTGCTTATAAATGTATGTTTTTTCTCTTTTGCAACTTTTTTTAAAAATTTTGTGTTAGCAATCATTGCCGAAGCTATTTTATTGTATTTGAGCTTATATTTTTTTAAAAATTTTAAACTGTTGTCATCCCACGCAGATGCAAACCATCCAATTTTAATTTTTTTACAAAATCTATCAATTTCATCAAAATCTTTTCTATTAAACTCAAGACCTTTTTTTTGGTCACGATTTGTTTTTCCCCAAGGACTTTCTCTATAGGCGTCTAAAGCTTTTTTATCGTATACTAAATTTATATCTCGTTTTTGAAATTTGACAAAATCTGCACCACAATTTTTTGCTTCAGTTATCATTTTTTTTGCTAAATTCATATTACCATTATGATTTATTCCTATTTCAGCAATTATAATAATCTTATCTTTTATATTCATTGTTTTAATTTATATGTTCAAAATATGAACACTATGTCACAAATTGTTAAATTACAAGAAAAAATTACTTACCATTCCTCTTGCTAAATTTTATAAGTGTGTCGAATGTTAAAATGCCTTCATTATTTAGATGTCTTAAACAAAAAAAAATTGCCTTCGCATCATCAACAGCTAAATGTTTTTTTAAACTTTCCCCTCTATTGATACCAACTAATTTTGGAAGATCAGAACTTATAGCCTCATTTTCATCTATATTTAATAATTTAGCAATTAAAGGTTTTATATTTATAATCTTATCTAAAAAAGAATATTTTTTATAATTTATTCTCTTTTCTTTTAGGTCTTCTTTTAAAATTACCTCATCAATTCCATTACTAAAAATAAATTCTGTATTTTTAAAAAAAAAATTAATTTTTTCTAAATCTTTATCTTTTAAAAAATTAGATGAATTTATTTTACTTTGACTAATAGATGTTAATTTTTGAAAGTAAGTAGAGAGTTTATTTTTTTTAGGTTTAAAGAAAAAACTTTTTTCAAATATCTTATTTTCAAATTTTTTATTAAATTTAATTGCTCCTATATTAATTATTTCTTTTTTTTCCCATTCTAAAGACCAGTTTCTTTTAAGAGAGTCTTTCCAAGACGTAAATTCTAAATCAATAATTCCTAAATCATCAAATCTCAATTTATAATCCTTTAGCTGTGTAACCCCCGTCAATTTTAAAATCTTGACCAGTTACATAAGAAGATTTATTTGAAATTAGATATTCAATTATTCCCAGTACGTCATCTGGCTTTCCCCATCTTTTAAGAATTGTTTTATCGATTCTAATTTTACTTTCTTTTTTATTTGCAAAACTTTTAGCAGTCATTTTTGTTTTTATATAACCTGGTGATACAGAATTAACTCTTATTTTAAATGAACTATAATCTATGGCTAATGCTTTAGTTAAAGAAAACAAACCACCTTTAGAAGCTACATAACCCGGATTATTAGGAAAACCTAAATGACTACTTAAACTACATATATTAATTATTGATGGATTTTTTGAGACTCTTAATTTATTCTTCAAAATCTCAGAAAGATGATAAGGCACGTTAAGATTCATATGTAGCACTTCATTAAATTTTTCCAAATTTTTTTTTTTATTCGATTTTGAAATACCAGCGTTATTTATCAAAACATCAGCCTTTTTTATTTTGTTTATTGATGTAGATAAATTCTTAAAATTTTTTAAGTTTGTTTTTATAAAAATAAAATTACTATTTTTAATATTTGGTCGTTTTCTACAAAGACCATAGACCTTGTTTTGTTTTATTAAATTTTGAGATAAATATAAACCTATTCCAGAAGATGCGCCTGTTATGACTATATGTTTCATTTTTAAAAATTAAGCTAATTTTGTATGATTTTGCACAAAAGTAATTCATTTACAAGATATTAACCTAAAATATCTTGCTATATATTGTTCAAATGTTGAACATAGTTGTTTACAAACTTTTTTTTTTAAATAATATGTTCATTATTTGAACAATTATGGCTTTAAAAGAAGAACTATTTAAAACATTACGTAAACTACATAATCATCCTAACTCCTCACAAAGGGATTTGGCGGATGAGCTGGGGTTCAGTCTGGGGAAGCTCAATTATTGTTTAAAAGCTTTGAAACAAAAAGGTCTAATTAAGATGAATAATTTTAAAAAAAATAAAAATAAAATTAATTATATATACGTTCTTACTCCTAAAGGAATATCGGAAAAAACAAAACTAACAATTAATTTTATGAAAAGAAAGATGAAAGAATACGATGAACTTAAAAAAGAGTTAAATAAAAAATTTAAATGAATATTTTAATTACAGGTGGGAGTGGATTTATAGGCTCTCATGTAGCTGATAAATTAAGTGAAAAAGGTCATAGAGTGACAATCTACGACTCAGCAAAAAGTTTATACCTAAAAAAAAGTCAATTTTTTTTTAAAGGCAATATCTTAAATTTTAAATTAATGGAAAAAGTTGTAAAAAAAAATGATGTTGTTTATCATTTTGCAGGTCTATCAGATTTAAATGATGCTATAAAAAATCCATTGATGTCAGTGAAACTAAATATTCTTGCTACTGTAAAATTGCTAGACCTGTGTATTAAATATAAAATTAAACGATTTGTACACGCCAGTTCTGTTTATGCTAATAGTAAAAATGGAGGATTTTATAGAAGTAGTAAAAAAGCAGCTGAAGAGTATATTGAAGAATATAAAAATATTCATAAATTAAATTTTACAGTTTTGCGATTTGGCTCTTTATATGGCGCAAGATCAAAAAGTAATAACGGATTAAACAAAATTTTAAGTAAAGCAGACAAAAAAAATCAAATTATTTATTCTGGCACTAAAAATTCGATAAGAGAATATATTAATGTTGAAGATGCAGCGAGAGCTTGTGTGCAAATCTTATCTAAAAAATTTGTAAATAAATATATTATTATCACAGGAAATAAAAAAATCAGAATTAATAAATTATTATTCTTTATTAAAAATATTATAAAAACTAAAAACCCCGTTCGTTATTTAAAAGCAAATAAACATTATCAAGGTCACTACACCTCAAATCCATATACTTACAAATCGATAATGGGTCAAAAATTGAACATTCCTAATCAAAGAAAATTTTTTAATGAAATTAAAAAATATTTTACTAATAAAGGATTTATATGATCTGCGCTTTAATGATAGGTAGAGCCGGTAGTACCGGATATCCAGGTAAAAATGTTAAAAAAGTTTTAGGGAGACCTTTATGTGAATATCCACTTTTAGCAGCTAAAAAATCTAAGTTTGTGAAAAAAATATTTGTCTCCACAGATTGCCCTAAAATAAAAAAAATATCTAAAAAATTTAATGCAGAAATTTTGGAAAGACCAAAAAAACTTGCAACAAATAAAGCACTTGGAGAAGATGTTTACAAATTTGCTTTTGATCAAATAAAGGATCAATTAAAAGCAATTAATGAAAAAATTACCTATTTAGTCCTTCTTATGGCGAACGCCCCTACGATAGAATCAAAACTTATAGATAAAGGTATTAGCATTTTAAATAATAATAAAAACTTTGATTCAGCAGTTACAACTTCCGTTTATAATATGTGGAGTCCTTTAAGAGCTAGAAAATTAAGTAGAAATAAAACTTTAATTCCTTTCGTTCCATTTAAAATTTTTGGAAATCCAAAAACCTTAAATTGTGACAGAGACTCGCAAGGAGATGTTCATTATGCAGATATGTCAGTATCAATTGTTAGACCAAATTGTTTCAATAATATGAAAAATAATTTATTACCTCAAAAATGGATGGGCAAAAATATTGCACCCATCGCCTCTGAAGGAGGTTGCGACGTTGATTATGAGTGGCAAATCCCTATGGTGGAGCATTGGCTTAAAAAAAAAGGTTTTAAGAGAAAATAATTATGACTATTAATAAAATTAAAGCTGATGCTGTTTTGGACAAAGAATATGTAAAGCATAACAGTTTTATTAATTTAAACATCAGCAATTCAAACGAAGAGCAAGTACTAATAAGTAAAAAAATAAAACTTTCTTTAGAAAGTGAAAAAAAAGAAAAAAAACTTTCAACGTATAAAAACAAAGTTTTAGATAAAGTTTTTTATGATTTATTCACTGTAGAAAAAAAAACTAATGAAACATTTAAACTCACACCCAATGTAATAGCAGAAATTCAAACTTTGGATAATGAGCAAATACCAAAATATTTATTTCATAGGTATAGATATGAAATCTATCCGAAGTTAAACAAAGTTGATGATTACCCACCATACTTACAAATTGAACCAAGCTCAATTTGTAATTACAGATGCGTTTTTTGTTTTGAAACAGATAAGTCTTTTACTTCTAAAAAAGGTGGTTATATGGGCACATCTACTTTAGATTTATATAAAAAGATAGTTGATGAAGCTGAAGGTAATATAGAATTCATTTCCTTAGCATCACGTGGAGAACCACTAGTTAGTAAAGAAATAATACCAATGTTAAAATATTCAGAAAAAAAATTTCTAAATTTAAAAATGAATACCAACGCTTCATTGCTTACAGAAAAAATTTCTCATGCTATTCTAAGTGACACTATCAAAACGTTAGTTTTTTCAGCAGATGCAGCCGACCCAGAGCTTTATAAAAAATTAAGAGTTAATGGAAGTTTAGAAAAAATATTAAAAAATATCGAAATTTTTAATAAAATTAAAGAAAAGCATTATCCAAAATCAAAAATAATAACAAGAGTTTCAGGTGTAAAAGTAAATGAACAACAAAATTTTGAATCAATGAAAAAATTATGGAGTGGCTTGGTAGATCAAGTTGCTTTTGTAGATTATAATCCTTGGGAAAGTGTATATTCAACTCCAAAAAATGATATTGTAAAACCTTGTTCCGACTTATGGCGTAGAATGTTTGTTTGGTGGGACGGGAAGGTAAATCCTTGTGACACAGATTATAAATCAGTTTTATCATCAGAAATATTTCCTAAAACTTCTCTTAAAGAAATATGGACAGGTAGCAATTATAAAAAATTGAGAGAAAAACACTTATTTGGAAATAGACAGAAAGTATTTCCGTGTAAATCTTGTACTTTAATTTAATGTTATTATGAAATTAGCAGTATCAAATATCGCCTGGAAAAATGATGAATTTCATAAGTTCTATGAACTGTTGTCATCACTTAATTGTTCGGGCGTAGAAATTGCTCCAAGCAAACTTTGGGGCGATCCATCAGATATTAGCAAAGAAAATATAACTTTATTTTTGTCAGATATGAAAAAGAATAAATTAGAATTTTTAGGATTTCACTCCTTATTATATGGAAGGAAAGATTTACAACTTTTTAAAGATAATGAAAGTAGGATAAATGCTAAAAATTTTCTTTTTAAATTAATAGAACTATGCTCTAAACTTAATGGAAAAAATCTAGTATTTGGGTCTCCTCAAAATAGGAATACATTTAATAATAAAAATGCAGATGAAATTGGAAAATTATTTTTTGATGAAGTTGCAAATTATGCTAAGAAATATGGTATTTTCATTTGTCTTGAACCGCTAGATATCTCAATGACAAACTTTTTAAATTCAATTCAAGAAACAGGAGACTTTATTTACCAAGTAAGAAACCCAAATTTAAAGCTTCATATCGACACTAAATCATTCTTACTTTCAAAAGAAAGTATAGAAAATAACATTATAAAATTTAGTCAAATAATAAAACACGTTCATATAAGCGATAAAGATTTAAACGAGTTAAATGATGATACTGAAATTCACAAAGAGTTGGCAAATTCATTAATTAAAATTAATTATGATGAATATTTATCTTTAGAAATGAGAAGGATTGAAAAT
>CEOP01165965.1_pt1 | contig 12210 bp, 11 predicted proteins | sample 361301 | NCBI WGS metagenome assembly CEOP01 (sample SAMEA2619548, study PRJEB7988) | marine metagenome | biome: marine biome (ENVO:00000447); feature: deep chlorophyll maximum layer (ENVO:xxxxxxxx); material: "saline water (ENVO:00002010), including plankton (ENVO:xxxxxxxx)" | depth 55 m
GTAACTGGTTTAATCAATGACCTACCGGTCTTTCATCAACTTGGTGTTGGGAACGCGTTGCAAGGCGCTGCGGATACTGCAGGAAAAGCGGTCGACGGAATCATCGGCGGCATTGGCAATTTGCTCGGGGGAAATAAGAAAGACAAACCAAAAAAAGATTAATCTGCCCGGAGTAGGTAAACGGTCTCGGTTTATACCCTGTACTTGCGTTTGATTTATTACATCCACGAATCATCGCGGTGAAACCATTTTGGTATTTTTCCCCAAATACGAGTCGGGATAGCCATCAAAATAAACCCAATACCAAAGAGGGTGACGAGTGGTGTAAGTGAACCAGGAATTGCATCAGAAGCAAACACTGCTGTAATGAGTGATGCCACGCCAATAATGACGAGCAATCGTCCCCGAAACGCTACCCACTGACCTCGCTTATCCATGCGCCTGCCACTCCTTGTTGAGCGCATACTACATGAAAATAGGTAATTTGGTGCTTACTTATGGGCAATTACCAAGCATGCCAACAACTGCAAGTACATCAGAAACGTCAATAAGATCATACGGCGCAGCAACTTCAGCGCCATCGCCGCCAGTTCCCCAACCTGCAATCAACTGCAAGACATCACTTACGTTTACGGCACCATCTGCGTTGACATCTTCAACACAAGTAATGATGGCACTACCAATATATGTTTGCCAGCCGGAACTATTCTGTACCTCGCCGATGTACCAAAAGACAGTGTCGTTGTTCGGGTCAACCGTCATGTCAAAATAATCACCCCATCGACCATCCGCACCCGCGTTCCCAACTGCGACAACCGTTGATTGACCAAGTAAACCAAGATCATCGCTTCCTTTTCGGCCCATGATTTGCAAGGTTGGATTTGTAGTGTTATTTGCGGTCGCAACAACTACAGCTACCTCGCCACGCTTGTTTGCCGCAATGGCAGGAAAGAAACTGGACATTGAATTTGGCACAGTCGTGTCGCCACTTTGTTTTAGTGTTGAACTAGCTGTCGGCCAATCTGATACATCAATTTCATACCATCGTCCGACTGCATTTACGCTCGTGCCACTAACTCCATGTGTGGTCCATAAACTTCCATCTCGATAGTGTGAATTCATAATTCTTCCATCAAGTGCACTAATAGTTCCGCCTGGGTTTGGAACACCAGATCCTGGCGTGCCATGGTTTGGCACGGAAACAAATTCACTGACAACTGATGGGTTCGATGGATCGTCGATGTGCGAAACACGCAATTCAGTATTGTTTCGCCGACCAACAAAAAACGCAGAGGGTGCGTCTCCATAATGCTGTGCGCACTGCATGCTTGCATGCCCCGACTGTCGGATGTCTGCAACAACAACCGGATCACCTATAAGCATTGGGGCCTTGTCCATAACGCGGTATAACACACCACCCCAGCCACTTCCACCATTTAAACCAAACAGGTTACCGGTGATGTAGTAATACCCATCATCAAAACCAAACCCAGGATAGTCCACCCAAAAAGTATCGCCACTGCTAGCATCTGTAACCACCGACCATGTTCGGTATTTGTACCAAACACCATTTGGATCATTATCATCACTCACCGCCATTGTGATCCACGATTCATCCGAACCATATTGTTCCAAGGCGAGTACCACAAAGCGTTCCGCGTGTTGGTCGTAAAAACATTTTGGATCAAAGGTGAAACCCCCCGCGCCAACGTCTTCAAAAAAACCAGGGTTTCCACTGTCGTTTAACATCGCAGAAAACTCTTCATTTCCATCTTTGTCATAAAACGCAATCGCCATGTTGACTGTTGCCACGATATGGTTTGGACCAACAGCGAGGGAAGGGTCTGGCGGATTCCAAACGGTGTTTGCAATTGCATTAAATCCGCTTTGGTTGTGAATGGTTGTCGTTGTGTTTCCTATTCCCGCGAGTAACGAGTTTGGGGGACCTTGTTCGTTGAATTGGGGTTTTTTGTGTGCGGGCAAGAATTTTGAAGGGCGGGGGTGTTTCCCCGGAATTGGACCAGTGATTTGATGCCGGTTAGCAAACGTGTTTGTGTCAATGATGGTCGGCGTTGCCGTCCAAAAATCAGGGACGTTGTCCTCAGTCAAATCAATGGTCGGAACATCTTTGGGTGTTACCCATGTTTTTTCATTGGGTCGAGGGCCTTCAGGGCCAGCAATTCTCGTGTTATTACTGACGCTGCAACCGCCAATACAGATAAATGCACTTAATAGTAAGGTTTTCATATTCATAGCGTATACGATATCGTCATGATAGCCAACATTTATTTGAATTCTTGTAGAATAGACGTCTAACGACACGACAAAATCTGTTTTGTATGCAATGAGCATTTTATTATGAAAATATTAGTTACAGGTACAGCAGGATTTGTTGGATCAGCAGTTTCACAAAAACTGCTTGACCGTGGTGATACCGTTGTTGGTCTTGACAATATGAACGACTATTACAGCGTCGAACTCAAAGAAGCACGCTTATTTCGATTGCAACCAAACGATGCATTTTCATTTTGCAAACTAGATGTTGCAGATAACAGTGGAATGGAATCATTGTTTGCCAAAGAAAAATTCGATAAAGTGGTGCACCTTGCAGCACAAGCAGGCGTGAGGTATTCAATTGAGAATCCACACGCGTATATAAATAGCAATATTGTTGGCTTTACAAACATTCTTGAAGGGTGCCGGCACAACAAAGTGCAACATCTTGTTTATGCGTCTTCAAGCTCTGTCTATGGTTCAAATACAAACATGCCGTTATCGGTGCACGACAACATCGACCATCCGATGTCGCTCTACGCCGCAACCAAAAAATCAAACGAACTGATGGCGCACACCTATAGTAACTTGTTTGAATTGCCCACTACTGGGCTGAGGTTTTTCACGGTCTATGGACCCTGGGGAAGACCAGACATGGCGCTGTTTTTGTTTACAAAGGCAATTCTTGCTGGCGAAAAAATGCCGGTGTTTAACTATGGAAAACACACGCGGGATTTTACATATATTGACGATATAGTCGAGGGAATTGTTCGAACGCTCGACAAAACTGCTGAACCAAACCCAGATTATGATCCAAGTAAACCCGATCCCGGCACAAGTTCTGCTCCATGGCGCGTGTACAACATCGGTGGTGGCAAGCCTGTTGAACTGCTTCGGTATATCGAACTTGTCGAAGAAGCAACTGGCAAAAAAGCAGATATAGAATTGTTGCCACTTCAACCCGGCGATATTCCGGACACAAATGCTGATGTTGAAGCATTAAAAAATGATGTTGGTTATTTACCAACAACTACAGTGGAAGTAGGCGTGAAAAACTTTGTGGAGTGGTACCGAGAATATTACAGAACGTAATACTCTTATTGATGTTAAACCGACTTTCTAGCTTTATTCATAACAAAGACACCCCTTGGTGGAAGTCTGTGTTTGTGACAGGATTTCGAGGAATCGCAGTATTGGCCTTGTTTGTTGTCGACATTTGGCTGGGCAGAATGCTTGGAACATCAGGATTTGGAGTCTACTCAAACGCAGTTTCCACAGTAGCAATATTAATGGTGATTGCATTGTTTGGTCTAGAAAATATGCTAATACGCGAAGTTGCAGTTTCGATTGAAACCGAATCAGCTTCGCGCACATGGCAACTTGTTCGCTGGGGAATTAGGACGACTTCGGTTTTTGCTGTTCTTGTTTCTTTTTTATTCTTTATTTTTGTAATGGTATTTGAACCCTACGAAAACGATGTAATGAAAAACACAATGCTAGTTGGTCTTTTGTTATTACCTGTGTTAGTTCTGGCAAACGTATCTGGAATAATATTAAGGGGTTTCCACAAAATTCTTACTGGACAACTTGTCCAATACATTATTCAGCCCTTAATACTATTGGTTGTAGTTGGGTATATTTATTTTTATGTTTCGGAGATATCGCCAGTTCTAGCTATGGTTGTTTCTGCAGGGGGATGGTTTGTTGCAATGGTTGCAGCTATCGTTTTATTGAAACGAAACATTTCCAACGAATCAGAAAGTACACACGAGAGAATCAACACACGTGCATTATGGACAACTTCTCTTGTATTTGCTGTTATTTCGGGTGTTCAGATGACAAATTCTAGGGTGGATATCATCATGCTTTACTGGTTTAAGGGCGAGTCAATCTCAGGGATATATGCAGCAACGGTAAGGATTTGCGACTTGCTGGTTTTTACAATAATTGCAATTAACATTTCGATTGGTCCAACACTAGCACGGTTACACAAGTTAGGCGAGTTTTCAAAAATCCAGTCACTCATTACTAAGGCCACAAGGATTAGTTCTTTAGCAACTCTTCCATTATTAATTTTTGTACCAATTTTTTCTCAAACAGTTATGGGGCTGTTTGGCGATGGGTTTGCAGGAACCCCCATCCCGCTAACTTTGCTCTGCATTAGTCAAGCCGTAGTTGTGCTGACTGGATCAAAAGCCCTTTTACTTGTAATGTCTGGAAAAGAGCACGCAACTGCAATAGTCCTTGGTATTACGGCGGTTATTCACATCATACTTTCGTTTGTTCTAATTCCCAGTTATGGAATTATTGGCGCGGCGGGATCGACCGCACTCGCCGTTGTTTGCTGGTCAGTTTGGCTTTCAGTAATCTCTGTTAGACAATTAGGAATAGACCCAACCGTTATGGGTTTCTGTTCAAAAACACAGAAGGGCTTTTGGGGCTAAAAGCTAGGCTTTCTCGCACAGCACGATGAAGTTTTGCGCACATGATTTTGGAAAGATTCTCGTTGTTTTGCAAAAAGTTTCGAAGGGCTTAAGGCACAAGGAAGCTAATCCCCCAAGAAGCCACCCGGTTCTAGGATAAAATCCATACCAATGGACATCCTTGATTTCGAAACCAGCCTTAACAAGATGTTCTTTAAACTCTGATAATCCGAGTGTGTTAGCAATATTTTTTCTATACAACCAGTTTCGCAATCTATACATAACTCCAAGAGGGCTCCGCTTATTTGCATGAATGTTAATCACAAGCGTACCATTTTCGTTCAACAGATCATAAAGTGCTTTTAGGGAAGAATCTTTTAAACCGTTTTCTGCATTTAGGAAAAACCTAAAACTAGAGATGACATCAAACCCCCCATCAATTGTTTCAGCTGTAATATCCTGATTTATCAACGTGGCTGAATTTAACTGTTTCTTTGCAATCAATAGCATTTCATCTGAAACATCAACACCCGTAACACAGTCAAAGACCTCTTCTAAAACAGAAGTAATTCTTCCTGTCCCACAAGCAAAATCAAGACAGTTAGCAGCACCACCTTTTTTCAGTTCATTAAATATATTTTTTATCAATGGTCGTTCTATTTTATTCCACAAGGTGGCGTAATAGCCGGTGTTGTAGGTGTTTTGATACAACTCCCCGTACCCCACGTCGGAGTGACTAGTGCGGTATGTTGTTTTATTGTTTTTCACAACGTGTCTGCCTTTTGTATTTTAGGGGTGTGAACAATAACCAATAAGCCATTGTTGAGAAAGGTTTCTTGTACGCCGAGTTGAAATAGCACTTTGCTGTTGCGTAGACCATGCCATCAAGGAGTACTGGGTCAATATAATTTCTACAAGCATCCACGTAAGACTTAACAATATGCTGTTTAACTGTTAAGACCCTAGACCAGTGCATGGACTTATAATTGCTAAGTGGCACCATGCCACAAATACACGAAACTAGATTCGACAGGTCTAACAATACAGGTGCTCGTAGGTTTGCTTGTTTGGTTACGAACACATTTGGAGAAGGATCTATAATTACTAAATCTCTATTGCCACTGCTAGATAAAGCAGTATGAATGTTTGAGAACCCATAGTCGCAGTGTGCGATAGACCAATCCATAGACGGCATTGCATCCTCGATTGAAATGTTTGTTTTCTTGCGAAAAACACGTTCAAACAACGGGCATGGATTCCAATCAACGCACACATTTAAGGTAAGACCTTCGTGTATTTTTGCGAGAGCCGCACCCGTTTTAGACAGAAGAGCCAGGTCGGAAATATCTGGGTTCTTTGACGTCATGTAATTCAAGTACACTTCTCGGATGGATCTTAAGTTGCGAAAGTATTCAAATGTAATGGATTGTTCTTGTTCGTTGAAACAAATAATTTTTGGAGCACTGAACAGTCTAGTTGTGGTTGATATTTCATGAAGGGAGTTAGATTTCTCAACCTCGTTTTTTAGATTGCACACTCCATATTTAACAAAAACGCCATCCTTGGTTTCATTCCTCGGTCTGCTGGTTTTCTTTTTAACGAATTGAAAGACCATTTAGAATCCAGATTAAGTTAGAATGGAGTGGTATGGGCAGAGATGGTGAAGAGCACGATGCAGCATTATATTATATGTCAAACCGAGATAGCGAGCACTCTCACTGAATACGCACTAGCCAGAGAAACAGTGGCACTTTTCGTTGAAATTATTTGCAAATGTCATTAGTGATATCAAAGTTAAGTACGCCAAGGAGTTGTTTGTTAAACACAATTGGATTCTTGTTTATTATTGGAATTGTCGCATGTCACGCGACAATGTTAAGGTTTGCACAAACCCCTATTGGGCTAGGCGAGTTATTCATTGCCCTTGCCCTGTTATTGACAATAATTAAAATGCTTGTTTCGGTCAATTTTACACTCTCGTTTTCAACGAAAGTACTGTTGTTTTATTGGTTTTTTACACTGTGCCTTTTAGGTCTCGGTTTTTTTGTTTCTAGAAATCTTGCTATTGGGTCAGAGTCCGCAATACACAATGCAATAGCAATCCTGTTTGTGGCGTTTTTTAGTATTGGAATTTCAATCCATTTTGGTTCAGGTCAAAAAATGGAAAAAATGTTGCTATATGTGTCTATTGTTTTTTTATTGTTTCAACTTAGTATTTTTATAGCAGCTAAAACACAGTATTCACCGTTTGGCATGGAATTGTTTAGCGCCAACAACCATTACCGGTTTGAAGGGTTTGCAGATAATCCCAACCAACTCGCCCTGTATTTTTGTTGCATTCCATTTGTGTTTATAGCACTGTATAGAACTGGAAATTGCGTTGTAAAGATGTGTTCAATTGTTGCAGTGTTACTTACGTTTTATTTAGGATACCAAACCAAAAGCGATGCCTTGTTGCTCTCTTGGTGCATTGGTACAGTAGCATTTATTCTAATTACCTCGCTTACTAAATCTAGAGTATCGATGTATTGGCAACCGGCACTTGCCATTACATCGATTCTTTTATTATCTGTATTGCTGTTTTTTTTTGCGGGATCAACAAAAATTTATTCCGGCGCACTTTCTGCAATAGAAGGTGTTTATTATGGAGAGGGAGGTCAGGGTGCCGTGCGAGTGGGATTGTGGAGAAACGGTCTGGTTGCACTCATGGAGTCGCCTTTCACTGGTTTAGGCCCTGGATCTTTCTCTGGCATTGATGCGTCCTTTAATAACACCGAAAGCCATAACACCATAATTGATTGGAGTTTGCAGGTTGGCGTAGTTGGATTATTACTATTGGTAATATTTGTTTCCCTTGCATTCATCAATACGTGGCGAAGAGGTAGAATTGACTTGATGTCAGGATTACTCGCACTGGTAGTATTTGCCCAATTTCACTATATACTTCGCCAACCATTAGCTTGGGTAGTTATTCTTTGGGCACTTTCGGCTAACGAGCAGCCAAGACGCAATAGTGCAGTGCTCCCATGTAGCAAGGGCGAGTGACGATTAGATGTGTGGTATTTGCGGAATAGTTGATTTAGGAAATTCAAGCACGATGAGGGATCGCGTGTGGTCAATGAGCCAAACTCTAGAACACAGGGGCCCCGATGACGGTGGTGTTTGGATATCGAAAGATGGTAGCACTGGGCTTGGCCACAGAAGACTTTCAATAATTGACTGTACGCAAACGGGTAAACAGCCAATGTATTCTAAGTGTGGCCGGTATGTGATTGTATACAATGGCGAGATTTATAATTTTGAGAGTATACGAAGTGAAATCGAGAGTGACCATTCGGTTCGTTGGGAGGGGTATTCAGACACAGAAGTATTGCTTGAAGGAATATCAACTTGGGGTTTTGTTGAAACAATAAAAAAAACAAACGGGATGTTTGCAATTGCAGCCTGGGATTTTAAAAATAACCAGCTATTGCTAGCGAGAGATCGACTTGGGGAAAAACCTCTTTATTATGGATGGAATGGAACTACATTTGTTTTTGCCTCTGAACTAAAAGCGATAAAGGCGGTTTGTAAGAATCAGCTTCAGTTAGACGAAGAGTCTATTGCTCTTTTTCTAAGATTTAGTTACATTCCAGCGCCATGGTCGATCTATAAGGGCATTTATAAACTTGAGGCAGGCACGACTCTTTCAATTGACAGCACTGGCAAACAAATTGAGAAACCAAAAAAGTATTGGGATTTGTATGAATCTGTAGTTCAGGGGACAAACAACTGTTTTACGGGAAGCCAGGAGGATGCAGTAGATGCATTGGAATTTCTTCTTGAAAACTCCATTCGAGGGAGAATGCTTTCCGATGTTCCGCTTGGCGCGTTTTTATCTGGGGGAATTGATTCAACTACAGTGGTGGCAATGATGCAAGAATATTCGAGCATTCCGGTTAAAACATTTACTATTGGAAGCACAGAACGTGGGTACAACGAAGCATCTTTTGCAATGGAGATTGCAAAACATCTTGGCACCGACCATACAGAATTAATTGTGGAGCCATCTCAGGCCCAAGAGGTCATCCCATTATTACCAAAAATGTACGATGAACCATTTGCAGACTCTTCACAAATTCCAACGTATCTTGTATCAAAACTTGCAAGGAGCGATGTGACTGTCGCACTTTCTGGAGACGGCGGGGATGAGTTATTTGGTGGGTACAACAGGCATTTTTGGGCACCAAAGTTGTGGAACAGAATGAAGCATGTTCCCGCACCAATGCGGGCTGGACTTAGCAAGATTGGACTACAAATTTCTCCAAGCGTGTGGAATAAATTCATTTCTTACTGTGGACCGCTTTGCCCTGACGAGCTTAAAACAGGATTGGGTGGCGAGCGTGTTCACAAATTCCTATCACATCTAAGCAGCTCTTCACAAAGCAATCTCTACCAGCGCCTTGTCTCAGTAAACTCGGACCCAGCCTCCTTGCTACTTAATTCTGCGAACTCAGGGCTAGAAAATATTACTCGATTTGAAACAAGTAGTTTGTCTTTCCAGTTGGAGATGATGTTTTTAGATATGTCAACCTATTTACCAGACGATATCTTGGCGAAGGTAGATCGTGCAAGCATGTCGGTGAGCCTAGAAACAAGGCTGCCTCTGCTGGACCACAAACTGGTTGAATTTGCCTGGAGTATACCGATGCACATGAAAATTAGAGAAGGCAAAGGAAAATGGTTACTTAAACAACTCCTTTATAGAAAAGTTCCACAAGCAATGATGGATCGTCCAAAACTTGGGTTTGGGATTCCTCTCGAGCATTGGCTGAGGGGACCACTAAAAGAATGGGCAGGGCACCTGCTGTCTGTCGAGTCCCTGAGACAATATTCTTTTTTTAACCCAACTCCCATTCGTAAGATGTGGCAACTACATAGTTCGGGAAAGCGGAATTTTCACCACAATTTATGGAATATTCTTACATTGCAAGCATGGTTAGAAGCAAATAAATGAGCGCCTCAGAAAAAAAACGAATTCTAATTATTGCAAGTTATCCCAACTCTATAATTAGATTTAGGGGGAAGTTGATAGACGCCTTAATTGATCGTGGTGTTGAAGTTCATGTTGCCGCTCCTGATTTAAAACCACACCACTTGATTCGTACTTCACTAGAAAAAAAAGGCGTGTCCGTTCACAATATTTATCTGAAACGAACGGGGATGAATCCACTTCTAGATGTTTGCTCACTTGTGAGTATTGTTAAAGTTATACGAGAATATAAATTTAGTACTGTTCTTTCATATACGGTGAAGCCAGTGATATATGGATCAATTGCAGCAACTATTGCAGGAGTTCCAAATAGATTGGCATTAATCACGGGGCTTGGATATGCTTTTACTGATGGAATTGACAACAAGAGAAGTTTTTTACAATTAGTTTTGCGTAAACTTTATTCAATTGCCCTTGCTCGAGTTAATGTAACATTTTTCCAGAATCCAGATGACGAAAAATTGTTTCGTTCCTCAAAAATACTAAAAGAACATTCTAAAACAATCGTATTAAACGGATCGGGTGTTGATTTAGAGGAGTTCCAAGTAGCACCGCTCCAATCGAAACCAAAATTTCTATTCATCGGACGATTCTTGGGAGATAAGGGTGTAAGAGAATATGTAGAGGCAGCAAAAAGGATCCGCGTAAAAAACAATATGATTACATTTGGTTTAGTGGGTTGGATAGACGATAACCCAGACTCTGTACAGCAAAACGAACTTGAGTTGTGGAAATCCAGCGGGGATATTCTTTACATTGGTCGTCTTGAAGATGTAAGACAGGCGATAAGTGAATCAAGCGTGTTTGTACTCCCTTCTTATAGAGAGGGAACACCAAGAACAGTGCTCGAAGCGATGGCAATGGGAAGACCCATCATTACAACAAATGTACCCGGATGTAAGGAGACAGTGATTGATGGCCGTAATGGTTTTCTTATAAGCAAACAATCGGTTGATGATATTGTTATTGCAATGAAACGATTCATAGATGACCCACAGTTGATAAAACAAATGGGTCAGAGGTCCCGAGAAATTGCAGAAATGAAATATGATGTGCGCAAGGTGAATAAAATTATGATGCAAGAAATGGAAATCTTATTTTGAAACGTGTAGCGGACGTTTTTGTGTCTTTTTTCACTTTGATTTTACTGTCACCCGTGTTGTTAATACTCTCTGTATTGGTTTTCATATGTTTGGGGAAACCCATTTTGTTTTTGCAAACTCGCCCAGGTGTACGCGGAAAACTATTTTCGGTGTACAAGTTTCGTTCTATGAAAGCAGGGGCGGGCGATGACTCGGTTCGTTTAACAGCATTTGGAAAGTTACTACGAAGAACAAGTTTGGATGAGTTGCCACAATTATGGAACGTATTGTGTGGCGACATGAGTTTGGTGGGCCCAAGGCCACTTCTTGAGCAATATCTACCCCTGTACAACGACCGACAAGCCAAAAGGCACGACGTTCGGCCAGGAATTACCGGTTGGTCACAAGTCAATGGTAGAAATTTGCCAAGCTGGGAAGATCGACTAGAAATGGATGTTTGGTATGTTGAGCACCAATCGCTTGGGCTCGATTGCCTTATCATCCTAAAAACAGTAGGGAAAGTGTTTGCAGGTTCAGGCGTTAGCGCTGACGGACAAACGACAGCGGAACCATTTAAAGGATCACCAAGAAAATGAATCGACTTATCGTTATTGGAGCGGGAGGGCATGGACGAGTTGTTGCTGACGCGGCAGATCATCCAGTTGTTTTTCTTGATGACAATTTAAATCTGGAGGGTGTTATCGGTTCAATACACCAACTAGAGGAAATCAAAGAAAAGGGAGACGCAGTTGTTGTTGGAATTGGTAACAATAAAAAACGAATCGAAGTTCTACAAGGGGTCGACCAACCAGCAACAATTATTCACAAGACAGCGGTTATAAGTAATTCTGCAATTATTGGCGAGGGGTCGGTTGTGTTTGCAAATGTAGCTGTAAATCCATACACGGTGATTGGCAACGGTTGTATTTTAAACACAGCATCGACCATTGACCACGATTGTATTCTTGGTAGCGGTGTACACATTTCACCAGGGGCGCACCTAGGCGGGAATGTGATTATTGGCGATTGTTCTTGGGTAGGAATAGGCGCTTCTGTAAAGCACGGCGTAACTATTGGTAAAAATGTAATGGTCGGTGCCGGTGCAGCAGTTGTAAGCGATATCTCAGATGGCGTCACTGTTGTTGGGGTACCAGCAAAGGTACAAAAAACATGAGTTTTGTTATTCCACCGTGGCCCATCTACGAAGATGACGAACTTGATGCTGTGCAGAAAGTGCTTGCTTCTGGCAGGGGAAATTATTGGCAAGGCAAAGAGGGGAAATTGTTTGAACAAGAATTTGCTGATTGGTGCGGGGCAAAGTACGGTCTATGCATGTCAAACGGTACGATTGCACTGGAATTAGCACTTAAGGCTTGTGGAATTAACATGGGCGACGAGG
>CEOP01197942.1_pt1 | contig 12207 bp, 10 predicted proteins | sample 361301 | NCBI WGS metagenome assembly CEOP01 (sample SAMEA2619548, study PRJEB7988) | marine metagenome | biome: marine biome (ENVO:00000447); feature: deep chlorophyll maximum layer (ENVO:xxxxxxxx); material: "saline water (ENVO:00002010), including plankton (ENVO:xxxxxxxx)" | depth 55 m
CCACCATTCTGTCTGTAACCACTCTTCCATATGAGCATGTATTCTATCAGAGCCCCCAGAAGTTGTATGACATAGAAATGAATCATCAGATAATCTTGCAACGACCCCATCATCTGATAAAAACCCGTTTTCGCTGCACATCAAACCATAGCGGCATTTGCCAACTTTCAAGTTTGACATCATATTGGTATAAATCATATCCAAGAATCGAGCGGCATCTGGCCCTTTAACCAATATTTTACCCAAGGTTGAAGCATCTAAAATACCACAATTTGTTCTGGTATTTACTATTTCTCTTTCAACCGCTTCCTTTATACTTTCACCATTACGCTGGAAACAAAAAGGCCTTCGCCAATCAGCTACCGGTTCCCAAACACCTCCATTGGCATCAATCCAATTATGTAGTGATGTTTTTCTAATCGGTTTGAATAACTCGTGTCGTGCCTCCCCTCCAATTGCACCAAGAGAAATTGGTTGGAAAGGTGGTCGGAAGGTGGTTGTCCCAACATCTGGTATTGGAACGTTAAGGCTATTAGATAAGACAGCCAAGCCGTTTATATTTGATAATTTTCCTTGATCTGTGGCCATACCCAAAGTGGTATATCTTTTGGTATGCTCTACGCTCTCAAAACCTTCTTGTGCAGCCAACTCGACATCAGACACCTTCACGTCGTTTTGAAAATCTAGCCATGTCTTTGATTTTAATTTTCTAGTTGCACCTTGTGGCATAAACCAAACAGGGAGAATTTCACTTTCATCCTCCGAAGTTGCTTTTTCCATAGGTATTTTGGGCACCTTACCGGTCAGAGCTTTTATTATTTCCTTACTTTTTGTGTAACCATCTGACAAAACATCGCGTGACATTAAAAAGCCATTTGCCGTTCCCGCAACTGTTAACATTCCTTCACCGTTTGCCCCCAAAGGAGCTGATGTCAGTTCAGGTTTAAACATATAATTCTTTTTATCCCACTCTAGCTTACCACCGCAGTGGGACCAAAGATGTACAACAGGAGACCAACCACCTGACATTGCAACACAATCACACGCCACAGTCTCTAAGATCTCTCCACTACCTGCATGTGAACAAATTTCAACACCTTCAACTCGTTTAGATCCTGTCACTGTTGAAACTGCTTTTCCTGTCAATATTTTAATGCCTAATGATTGAACTTGCTTAGATAAACTTCCCGAAACACTCGATCGAGCATCTATAATACATGGCACTTCCAAACCGGCATTCTTCATGAGAATTGCAGTCCTGTAAGCGTCATCATTATTTGTTACAATTACTGTACGATCTCCACACGAAACTCCAAAATTTACTAAATAATCCCGAACTGCCGATGCAAGCATTACTCCGGGCAAGTCATTTCCTGCAAAGGCTAAAGGTCGCTCTATTGCACCTGTTGCTACAATTGTTTGCTTGGCGCGAACTCGCCATAACCTTTGTCGTAATTCCGTTTTTTTATTAGAGCCGTCAGTAAGTGTTTCGTGTAAGAGAACATATCCATGATCATACACTCCCGCCGCCATCATATTTAATCTTAGATTAACATTTTTTTCATTAGATAAGCTCCTAACCTGTTGGGAAATCCAATCTGATCCCGAACCATTTTCAATATTGATGTCATCGACGATAGCCCTACCACCCCAATACTCATTTTGCTCAACGATCAAAACTTTTAAACCACTTTTAACAGCAGAACTAGCTGCTGCTAAACCTGCAATACCACCACCAATTATCAATAAATCAACATGCGCATAAAAATACTCGTATGTATCACAATCTTTTTCTTTTGGCGCATTTCCAAGCCCGGCCGCTTTTCGGATAATTGGTTCAAACAAATATTTCCAGGCGAATCTTGGATGAATAAATGTCTTATAATAAAACCCAGCAGGGAAAAACTTTGAAAAAGTTGAGTTTATTGCCCCAAGGTCAAATTCCAAAGTTGGCCAATGATTTTGACTTTTAACTCTCATACCATCGAACAATTTAGTAGTCGTTGCTCTTTGATTTGGCTCTAATTTTGAACCAGATCCAGTTTCCATTAATGCGTTTGGCTCCTCAGAACCAGAGGCTACGATTCCACGAGGCCTGTGGTATTTGAATGAACGTCCAACCATGACTTGACCGTTAGCTAAAAGGGCTGAAGCTAAAGTGTCTCCTTCGAAACCTTTCAGTCTTCTCCCATTAAAAATAAATTCTTTAGACAAGCTTCTATCTATAAGCTTTCCACCGGCCGAAAGGCGTGAACTCATTTACCCTCTCCCCATTCAGGTCGCTTCTTCTTAATCATAGAAATCAGTTTCTTTGGTGGTTTTGAAGTTTGGGCTGGATAGGTTCCAAATATTTCCATGGTCATTGAACATCTCGCAGCGTGAAACCATTTACCACAACCATATGTATGGTGCCATCTTTCAAAAGTGACCCCTTTCTCGTTTTTTCTCATAAATAGATAATTTTCAAACTCGCTGTCTGAAGAGCTTGGACCAAACCTTTCTAAATGTGCTTCGCCACCTGCCGTAAGTTCGGTCTCTTCTGCTTCAACTCCGCAATAAGGGCATAAAATAACTAACATTTACCTATCCTAAACTATTCAAATCTATCAATGAGCCACTCCCGCAGCCACACTTTCATCAACAAACCGACCTTCCCTAAAACGATCCAAACTAAATGCAGAAGCTAGCTGGCTAGGACTACCATTCGCCATAGTTTCCGCCATTGCCCAACCTGAGCCTGGTATTGCTTTGAAACCTCCTGTGCCCCAACCACAATTTATAAAACAGCCTTCCAATGGTGTTTTAGAAATAATTGGAGATCTATCACCTGTTACATCAACAATCCCACCCCATTGACGCAGCATCTTCAGTCGCGATATGATAGGGAATGTTTCTATCAAAGCCCGCACTGTCTCTTCTATATGATGGAAGCTCCCTCGTTGGGTGTAATTATTAAATCCATCAGTGCCACCACCAATGACCATTTCACCCTTGTCTGATTGACTCATATATCCATGAACGGTGTTGGCCATTACGACCACATCCATACAAGGTTTCACCGGCTCTGAAACCAAAGCTTGCAAAGACACACTCTCAATCGGAAGTCTAAAGCCCGCTTTTTCAGCCAAAATACTTGAATTTCCTGCAACAATAATCCCCAAATTATGTGTTTTTATCACCCCTTTTGTAGTTTCGACTCCAACCACTTTTCCATTTGTTTTAAGAACATCAGTTACCTCACATTTTTGGATGATATCCATCCCCATATCTGAGCATGCGCGCGCATAACCCCAAGCAACCGCATCGTGACGGGCCGTACCACCGCGTGGTTGCCATAATGCACCAAGAACTGGAAATCTTGGGCCCGATATCTCAATTATTGGACACAGTTTTTTTACTGTCTTTGGATCAATAAATTCGGTTTCTACACCTTGTAGATTGTTGGCATGCGCAGTTCTCCTATAACCTCGAATTTCATGCTCAGTTTGTGCGAGCATCATTACCCCTCGAGGTGAAAACATAACATTGTAATTCAATTCTTGAGAAAGTGTTTCATAGAGTGAGCGAGCCTTTTCATAGATTGCTGCAGAAGAGTCTTGCAAATAATTAGATCTTATAATCGTAGTATTACGACCAGTATTGCCGCCTCCTAGCCAACCCTTTTCTATTATCGCAACATTTTTTATACCGTGGTTTTTACCCAAATAATATGCAGTTGCTAAGCCATGACCACCAGCACCAATTATGACAGCATCATACTGTTTTTTTGGCTCGGGAGACCGCCATGCCCTCTCCCATCCAGCATTATATCTCAAAGCCTCCCTTACTATTGTGGCTACTGAATATTTTCTCATAATTTCTATTTTCCTATTTTAACTAAGTTCGATATAGAGGTTTAAGAGCTAATTGAAGGACTTAATGCGCCCTAATTCTGAAATTTCCAATAGGTAAATCGGCTTGTTAAGACTAATTTACGACAAAATTTGAATTTATACTTTGACTACTTTTTAATCTAGACATATCGGACTAACAAATAATTCAAAAACATGCAAGATTACCAAAGGTATTGGAGTCAAAAATAAATGCTTGAAACGCTATCATTTCTAATATTTTCCGTTGGTTTTATTCTTATTTTTTGCGGAATCCTTTTTTTCTATTTAATGAAAAAGGAAAAAAAAACTGACATAAGGCAATTAGAACTTGAGATCTACAAACAACAACTTGAAGAAGTTTCTAAAGATCACCAAGGGGGTATGCTTTCTGTTTCAGAAGAAGCGATGGCAAAAAAAGAAATCAAGAAAAGAATCCTAATAAGTGACAAAGGTCCTAAAATAAATTTCTATCACGCATCGAGAAATGCAAATATTATCTTAACAATTTTTATGTTAACTTTTTTTGTTGTTTCGTGTTCTCTTATTTATTCAATCCTTGGATCGTATGGTCAAACTGATCAACCGATGAAGACGAGATTATATGAAATAAATGAGCTCAAAAAAAATAGACTTTCTCAAAAAAAAGCTGAACAAGAAATCAGCAGCAAAGAAGAAAAATTAGAATATGATAAAACCTACCTTGATCTAATTCAAAAGCTTCGGGAGGCTGTCAAGCAAAATGATTACGACATAATTGGCTTGCGACTATTAGTGAAATACGAAATTAGCATTGAACAATTTGTAGATGCTCATATTGCACAAAAGAAGCTATTAGAACAATTAGGAGATAAAGCCACATCAGAAGACTATACCGATTATGCCCAAGTATTAATTAACGCTGCAAAGGGATATATTTCCTCAGAGGCGGAACTTAGTTTAAAAAGAGCACTTAAATTAGACCAAAATAACCGAAGAGCCCGATATTTCTTAGGATTGTTTATGTCACAAATAAAGAGGCCTGATTTAGCACTAAATATTTGGAATAAAATGCTAACCGACATAAAAATTGACGATATATGGTCATCAAGAATTAGGGTTAGAATCGTCGACGTAGAAAGGCTAGCTGGCCTTAGAAATGATTGATTGAGATTAAAAAAAGTTAAAGATATATTTATGTGAAAGACTTATTATATGATTGTACAGAGAATATGAGTATTTTTTTATCGTTTGAGGATTTCTGTAAAAATATTTCCAATAATAAAGCATTAATTGGAATAGATTTAGGTGAAAAAACTATAGGGATTGCGGTCAGTGATAAATTATTGTCTATCGCCAGCCCACTCAAAACTCTTAAACGAAAAAAATTTAAAGAGAATTCTTTTGAGCTATTAGAATTAATAAATTTAAGAGAAATTGAAGGTTTAGTTCTCGGTTTACCAATAAATATGGATGGTAGTGAAGGGCCACGATGCCAATCAACTCGGGCATTTGCCTACAATCTTAGTAAACTAACTGATTTATCAATAACCTTTTGGGATGAAAGACTTTCCACTGTTGCAGCTGAAAGAATCTTATTAGAGGCTGATACATCAAGACGAAGACGCCGTGAAGTAATTGACCACGTTGCTGCAGGTTATATTTTACAAGGGGCTTTGGACAGGATTAAGAATTTTAAGGCTAGACAATGATAGACGAAATCTGGAAACGCAGAGAAATTGATAGTCCTTGTATCAAGCTTTGTGTTTTACATTCAAAAGAAAGAATATGTGTTGGTTGTTACAGAACGGCCGAAGAGATCAAAAACTGGACTAGGTATTCAGCTGAGCAAAGAACTGATATAAGAGCTGAATTAATAAATCGAGGCAAAACTCTCACGAAAAGACGGGGTGGCAGACATAGGCACAGGAAAACTAAATAATGCCTTCAAGGTCTAGTCAACCAACTCGAGGGCTCCAAATCCATATCTGGCCTAAAATAGACGATCACCCGACCCTCTTTTGAAGACCTAGCTCGGCCATCCCAGGGCGCAACACCATGAAGTGCCATGCGATGAACTATATAAGACTCTCCGGGAGTTGCGTGAATTTCAACTCTTTTACAAGTATCAAAGATTTCATTTCTTGCATTATGATAAACCTTTGTAAAATCATAGTCTTTCCAGTCTTGTGGATCAATTTTACAAAATTCTTTTTTAAAATAATATTTCATAATTTTATGGCTTCCCTCCCATACAACTAATGGTGAGGCTTTTCTACTGAAAGTAGTTACTGGAATGCCTAGTATAAAAGCATGCTGTTCTCGCAACATTCGAATTCTATTCTTACCAACTGGGTGTAAACCATCAACATGTGCGGCATCTTTTTTTAATCGATAATAAAACGATGACTTACTTTCATTTATTCCAGGCTTAGGATATCCAGGGTAACATACAGATATCTGCGCCGGATCCCAAACTATTTGCTTTACTCCTAACATATTTAAAGCCCATCGAGAGGAAGCAAAATCTAATTTCACCCCGCCTTTTACCGATCCATGAATATCATTTGGCAAAGCTCTTACTCCTGCAAACCAAGTTCCTTGACATCTCAACCACTCATTTTGGTTCTCTTTATCGTGGATTGCATTAAAAGTCGGTTTCGCAATTGACTTCAGCCAATGATCCAACTTTGGATCAAACGAAAACTTGATCCAACCATTTTCATTGTAATAATCCATTAATTCCAAATTGCTTTTCTCAATATATTCAAAGCCATAACTAAAACAAAAATACCAAAAATTCTTTTGAGTGGTTTTGGGTCCATCGAGTGGGCGATCTTTACACCAATTGGTGTTGTTAGAAATGTCATAAAAACAATTACCGAAAATGCTAGCAGATTTATTGAACCAATCATCAATGGTGGTCTGGCCTCTATGGGAATCTTTAGAAATAAAAACCCTATGACTGAGGGCAGGGCTATAGCGAAACCAAAAGCAGAAGCGGTTGCGATGGCCCGATGTATGGGCACATTAAACAAAGTCATCATTGGCACACCGAATGAACCTCCACCAATACCCATCAAAACTGATCCAAACCCAAGAATAACAGCCGTAAATATTCGCTTAAACCCCTTTGGCATCTCGTCAGAAATTCTCCAATCAACCTTTCCAAAGCTCAAATATAACCCTACACAAATACCTAAAACTCCAAATATTATCATTAAAGCACTTGAACTTAATCTGGCTGCAAAGATAACCCCTACAATGGCTCCTAAACTTATACTCAAAGTCCATTTTTTTATTATCGACCAATCTACTGCATTTTTTCTATGGTGAGCCTGAACAGAACGAATTGAAGTAATTATTATGGTTGCTAAAGATGTCGCCAAACAAATTTGCATTAAATGGATCGAGTCATAACCCAAATATTCAAAAGCAAAGTAAAAAGCTGGTACTAATATTATACCTCCACCGACACCCAGTAGGCCCGCAATTACTCCAGCAATCCCTCCAATTATTAATAATAAAACCAGCATCATAAGAAGCTCTGATGTCTCAATCATTATAATTACAACTCCCAAAACCGATCATCGCCGAGACGAAAACCTAACCTTTATTAAGAGGATCTACATCTTTAATCTCTTGTTGCAACATCAACACTCGCTTGCAAGCTTCTATTAAGATCTTAGACCCTGCATTCTTTTTATGCGCATATTTAGAAATTTCTTGACGCCAAATTTTTGCACCAGGCTGACCAGAAAAAATTCCGAGCATATGGCGACTGACTTGATTTAATTTTCCACCATTTTCAATATGACGATCTATATAAGGAAGCATCTCATTAACAATTTCGAATCTATTTTTTTTATAATCATGTTCAAAAATTTCAGAATCAATACTTCGCAAAACTAACATAGGATTATGATAGGCTGCTCGTCCGATCATGACCCCATCCATCCCACTTTCAAGATGTTTTTTAATTTCAACATTATTTTTAATGCCACCATTTATTGTAATATGTAAATTTGGAAACATTTTCTTAATCTTATATATTAATTGATAATCCAGTGGTGGTAAATTTCTATTTTGTTTTGGACTAATACCCTGCAACCAAGCCTTTCGTGCGTGAATCGTTAATCGCGTAACCCCAGCTAAATGCATCTTTTCGATAAATTCTGGTAGAGTTTTATAAGGGTCATCATCATCTACGCCGATCCTGCATTTAATTGTAATCTCAGCACTCTCACTAACATCTAACATCGCCTTCACGCAATCAGATACCAGCTCAGGTGTTCGCATTAAAACAACCCCAAAAGATCCAGACTTTACCCTATCAGAAGGACATCCAATATTTAAATTTACCTCATCGTAATTCCATTTTTCTCCAATTTTTACAGCTTTGGCTAATAATTTCGGCTCCGAACCACCTAACTGCAGTGCTACAGGATGCTCACAATCATCATAGGCTAAAAGCTTGCTTTCATCGCCATTTATAACGGCAGATGCAGTTAGCATCTCAGTATACAAAAGTATTTTTTTAGAAATTTTACGATGTAAATAACGGCAGTGCCTATCGGTCCAATCCATCATAGGCGCTACAGAAACAGTGGCAGATTTTCTTAAAGAACACGTTTTATTTTTCACTATATTAACTTTACGAATTAAATTTCAACATAAACAGTTATAGAGAACATTTTAAATTTGTCTCCGAAATACATCAATCCCAATCTAAATTGATATGAAGTGTTGCAGTAATTTAATATATGTTTAAACGCTTCACGAAAATAGTTAGACATCCTCGATATTGAGGCATTAATTAAAATACTCTGCTTAAGAAAAAGAATTAATTATTTAAAGATTAAAACAAGACTAGTTTCTAATATCTTAATATAATTTTAATAGGACTATATGACAAAATTTACCGACCTTGATTTAGAAGTTAATGTATTGACTGCAATTTCTGATGCTGGATACACAAGCCCAACACCAATCCAGGCTCAAGCAATACCAGAGGCACTCAAGGGTAAAGATATATTGGGGATTGCACAAACAGGGACCGGCAAAACAGCAAGTTTCACATTACCTCTTATCACCATGCTTTCAAAAGGAAGAGCTCGTGCTCGAATGCCCCGATCCTTAGTATTAGCACCAACTCGAGAATTAGCTGCACAGGTAGCAGAGAATTTTGATATTTATGCAAAAAATACAAAACTTACTAAAGCATTACTTATTGGAGGCGTCAGTTTTAAAGAACAAGACTTACTGATCGATCGAGGAGTAGACGTACTTATAGCAACTCCAGGAAGATTAATTGATCATTTTGAGAGAGGAAAACTCTTACTCAATGGTGTAAAAATAATGGTAGTAGATGAAGCTGACCGAATGCTTGACATGGGGTTCATACCAGACATCGAAAGAATATTTAAACTTACCCCCTTTACAAGACAAACTTTATTCTTCTCAGCGACGATGGCTCCAGAGATTACTCGAATTACAAAAGAATTTCTTTCTGCTCCAGTGAGAATTGAGATCGCTCAGCAGGCAACTATTTCGAACACCATCAAACAAGGCTTAGTGCTCTTCAAACCATCCCGAAAAGACCGTACTTTTAAAGAAAAAAGAGGGCTTTTAAGAGACATAATAAATGCTGAAAAAGAAAAATGTAAAAATGGTATAATTTTCTGTAATCGAAAAGTAGATGTAGATATTTTGATGAAATCAATGAAAAAACATGGGTTTAGTGTAGGAGCAATACATGGTGACCTTGATCAATCAATTCGGACACAGGTTTTGGATGGCTTTAAAGAAGGATCAATAAGGTTTTTAATTGCTTCTGATGTCGCTGCCCGGGGCTTAGATATCCCAGATGTTAGTCATGTATTTAATTTTGATGTGCCCCCTCACTCAGAAGATTACGTTCATCGAATAGGACGAACTGGTCGAGCTGGTCGGCAAGGATCTACAATAATGATTTCAACGCCAGCTGAAGAGAAGTCAGTTTTAGCGATAGAGAAATTAACTAATATTAAAATTCCTCACGTGGATTATCACTCAGAGCCAATTGCAGAAATAAAATCAAGTAAGAGACATCCAAAAAAAGAACCACTTAAGAAAAATACTACCAGAGAAGAGATAAGTGATGAAGGTTCCAACAAAACAAAATTGAAGACAAAAAAATTACCTAAAAAAGATCTCAAATCTACAAAAGATCAAAACAATGCTCAACGAGTTATTGGTTTGGGAGATCATGTTCCAGCATTTCTAACAATAAATTTGCGTAATTAATGCAATAAATTTATCTTTTTCTCAAATTACTGTTATACAGAAGAAACCAATCTATTGATCAAAACAGTTACTTCTGGTTTTTTGTTAATCAACTCTAAAACCACTGCCCTTACTGTTCTAACAATTACTTTTTCCAGCTTTTCATCATCTAATATAGTTTCGTCTTCTAATAGCTGTATGGAACTTAAGACTGTCTCTTCGATCAATACATCTAATGACCCTTCTAAAATATCTTTTGGCAATCCATGAGATTGAACCCACACCTCATCTAACAATTCATCATCTTCTTCCACGATTATGTTTATCGAAACATGACCAGAAAAAGACATCCTTAATCGGTCACGAACTACCCCCGAATTTGCACCAACTAAAATACGACCATCTAAGTAAACTCTACCAGAATCTATTTGAGCTAAAGTGCTTACCTTATCCTCTGAAATATCAATAAGTGATCCATTTGCGGCAAATACAGACTCAAATCCATTTTCTACGGCAAGCAATTGATGCGCACGTAAATGCCTTACCTCTCCATGCATAGGAATAATTGTACGAGGCTTCAGTAAGTTATGAACATCTGTTATTTCTGAGCGACTAGCGTGACCAGAAACATGGTAAAGACCATCCTCACTCTCAACAACATTCACTTTTTTTTCAGTCATATTATTAATAATCTTATTAACACTTACTTCGTTTCCAGGAATTGTCTTCGACGAGAATAAGAAAGTATCACCTTCGGACAATACAATTCCTTGATATTTGCCATTAGATAATTGTGCAGAAGCTGCCCGTCTCTCTCCTTGACTGCCTGTACTCAAAATAAATACGTGGGAGCGTGGTAATTCTAAAGCCTGTTTAGGTGTAATAACATTAGGAAAATCTTTGAGTATACCACTTTCAAGGGCCAGTTCAATCATCCGTCGCATAGCCCGACCTAACAGCACTATAGATCGATCAGATGATATTGCTGCATCTGCTAATGTTTTAAGGCGAGCAAGATTAGATGCAAATGTTGTGGCAACCACCATACCATTCTGAGCTTTGATCAGTTTGACTAAATCTTTCTTTAGGGATTTTTCTGATTTAGCTGCCGCTTTCACAGAAACGTTCGTGCTATCACAAACCAACACATCTAAATTTTCACATGCTGCTGTCCATAAATCAGGATCGAAAGGATCCCCTAAAATTGGTGTTTTATCAAGCTTGAAGTCTCCAGTATGAAAAACTTTACCGGCGTCTGTTTGAATAATTAGACCAGATGACTCTGGTATCGAGTGCGAAACTGGTAAAAAAGAAATCTCAAAGGGGCCTAATGTAATGGAATTTGGATAAGGAGCAATAATGTTAACGATCTCTTCATTACCACCTCTTTCTAACAATTTTCTCTTTACATTTGCAGCCGTGAAGGGACGTGCATATATGGGAATTTTTGATAGTTCTGGGAACAAACCAATAGCACCAATATGATCCTCATGAGCGTGAGTTAGAAATATTCCTTTAACTTGGTCTCTTCTTTGAATGAGCCAATCAAGATCGGGCAATATTAAATCGACGCCAGGAGTGGTCTCTGAGTCAGGAAATGCAACACCGCAGTCAACGACTATCAGGCTTTCTTCGCCCTGTTTACCAAAACCATAGACATAGCAATTCATACCAATTTCGCCAGCACCACCTAGTGGGAGGTAAAAGAATTGATCTTTTCTCATTTTTTCACTTTCGGTTAAATTCATCAATTAAAAATAATCCATGAGTAGTTAAGTTACTGTCAATAATTTCAAAAGTATTTGGGACCTTGGAAAATAGAGAGGCTAGACCACCAGTACCTATAACTTTCATTGTTGAATTGTGCTCTCTCATAATTTGGGCACAAATTTCTTTTACTAATCCAATGTAACCCCAAAAAACACCTGCTTGCATGCAGTCAATTGTATTTGTTCCAATACTTGTTTTTGGTTTGATTATTTCTATATGTGGCAAAGCTGCAGCTGCTTGATGCAAAGCCTTTGTGCTTAAGTTTACTCCAGGCGCGATAGCACCACCGATATATGCACCATCAAGATCTACAACATCAAAGGTA
>CEOP01095512.1_pt1 | contig 12183 bp, 11 predicted proteins | sample 361301 | NCBI WGS metagenome assembly CEOP01 (sample SAMEA2619548, study PRJEB7988) | marine metagenome | biome: marine biome (ENVO:00000447); feature: deep chlorophyll maximum layer (ENVO:xxxxxxxx); material: "saline water (ENVO:00002010), including plankton (ENVO:xxxxxxxx)" | depth 55 m
ACTGGGGGTTGCTGCATGGTATCAAGGTCAAGGCCGTTTTCAATGTCAGAAGCGTCTATGCGGTACACAGCGTCCTGGTTGTCACGGTCAGGCAAGTCGTACATAACGTCAATCATAAAATTATCAATGACTGCACGAAGTGCACGAGCACCTGTTCCTCGCTCCATAGCTCGCTTGGCAATCAAATGCAATGCTGCATCTGTGAATTCAAGCTTCGCTGCTTCAAGCGAAAACAGGTGTTGGTACTGTCGAACAATTGCATTTCGTGGCTCGGTAAGAATACGAACCATGGCGTCTTCAGTCAAAGGCAAAAGTGGGGTTGTGATAGGTAATCGCCCGAGCAATTCAGGAATCAAGCCAAAATGCAAAATGTCGTCTGTTGTCGCTTGAGCGTACAAATCAGATTGTCGTTCTTGATCAGATTTGTCTTCTCCAGCAGATCCGCCAAAACCAATTCTCGCTTTACCCACTCGCTTAGCGATAATGTCGCAGATACCGTCAAAAGAACCTCCACAGATGAACAAGATGTTTGAGGTATCCATTTGAATGTATTGTTGTTCAGGGTGTTTTCGCCCGCCTTGAGGCGGAACATTTGCCACGACACCTTCAAGCATTTTCAGCAATGATTGCTGTACACCTTCTCCTGAAACGTCGCGAGTTATCGAGACATTCTGTGTTGTGCGTCCGATTTTATCGATTTCATCAATGTAAATAATGCCATGCTGTGCTGCGTCAAGATCAAAATCAGCCGCTTGCAAAAGCTTGAGCAATAGATTCTCAACGTCTTCGCCAACATAGCCCGCTTCAGTCAATGTTGTCGCGTCTGCAATTGCAAAAGGGACATTTAAAATTCGTGAAAGAGTTTTGGCAAGTAAGGTTTTACCTGTTCCGGTAGGTCCAAGCAACAGTACGTTTGATTTATCCAACTCGACTTCTCGGTCAGCATTATCGATTTGAGAAAGTCTTTTGTAGTGATTATGCACAGCAACAGAAAGTGACCGCTTCGCTCTATCTTGCCCAATAATGTACTGGTCAAGGTATTCGTTTACTTGCCTTGGAGTAAGGATTGATTTAAAAACGGAATCTGTATTACTGATACGTTTTCGTTCTTGTTTAAAGATGTTCTGGCAGAGATCGGTGCAGTTAGAACAAACGTAAATTTCATTCGGGCCCTCGACCATTGGCCCAACTTCGCGAGAAGTCTTTCCACAAAAAGAACACGTTGTAACGCGCCTACCTTGGAAGCCATCATCGCCGCCGGAACCTGAACCGCCAGAACCAGACCCACCTTGTTTTGGGGAAAACTCGCCTTCAAGTGGTGCGCCATCACTTGGTGGTTGTATAGGAGGATTATTGGTATCGTTTTTGTCTGTCATTCTCTGCGTTTCTCTTGATTTTCAAAATTTTCTGCTTCTCTCTAATCTCAACTATTGTGGCACAATAATCCAGTATTGACCACATGTTTTAGAAACCTTTTTCCTTTTTATGCAGTTTAGAGTGGTTATTTTGAGATATCGGTCGTTGTTTTTTTAACACTCGTGATGATAGAATCTTTAGCGCGCTCGTATTCTTGCTGTGAAATTGACCCCTCATCTCGTAATCTTTTCAAATCACCAAGTGTAAAAGCAATTGTGGTTGAAGGAGGCTGTTTTAACTTTCTACGCAAACCAAAAATAACTACTCCACCAACAATCGTGAAAGCAAGCAACAGAATAATAGCAGGGAGAATATCCGTGAATCCCACCGCGAGAAACATTACGATTTACTCGAAGATTTTTTAGTGGTTTTCTTCGTAGTCTTTTTCTTAGTCGCTGTTTTCTTTGCAGTTTTCTTTTTAGTTGTCTTCTTCTTAGTCGTTTTCTTTACAGCACCACCATCTTGTTTTGCTTGCCATTCTTTGACTGGCATTTCTGTGATTGTGCAAGCAGCAACGAGTTGGTCTGCTGCTTTCTCTTCACGAACAACTGCTTGGATTTGTTGTAATTGACCTTGTTTTGCTAATGTATTTCGCATTTCTTCAGGACGCTTACCGTTTTGCATAGCAAGTTCTGAAATACGTGCGTTTACTTCCATCTCATTAACAGTCACGTGGAAGTGCTCCGCTAATTTTGTCAGTATGAAGAAAGATTTTAGACGATTTTGCGATTCATCAGCGGAGCCAGCACGAACCTTCGCGACCTCTGCTTCAACTTCTTCCATGGACATTTTGCCAGAAGACTGGAGTTGGGTACGAAGTCGCTGCAAGTCACGATCAGCTTGCATAGCGGATGTTTTCTCTGGGAGTTCCATTTCAACACGGTTTGCAATTTCAGCAGTCGCTTGCTGTCGTAGAACTGCTGCTTGATCTTGGTCACGTCTTTGTTCAAGTGCAAGTTTCACTTGTTCTTTGAGCATATCAGCATTTTCAAGGCCGAACAAAGCTACTAATTCGTCATCCTCAATGGGATTGATTTTCACCGCTTGGATAACGTTGAACGTTACTTCGACCTTCGCACCACGAACTTCTTCAAGTTCGTGCTCTTCAGGACCGTCTGTGTTAATGACGATTTCATCACCAACACCAGCACCTGTTAAGATTTTTCCAAGATCGTCAATAAAGAGACCAAGGATTTCACCACCTGCGTCTTTCGCTGGAACGGTGAGCCGTGTTTGTTCAGTTGTATAAAATGGTTCTTCTTTACTGTTTAGATGAACAACAGCAGGACCGATGACAAAATCGCCTTCAGCCGCTTTGCCTTCAACCTCTTGAAGTGTGCCGTTACGAATTTTTTGCCGTTCGATCTCTTCATCGATATGCTCGTCATTCACTTCTACCATTGGTCGAGTTAGCTTAATATCATCAAACGCAGGAAGTTCGAATTCAGGCATTACTTCAACTTCAAGAGCGAATGAAAGTGGTTTGCCTTCTTCAAGCACTACTTCTTCAGGATCGCCTACTGGCTCTGGTTCACCAAGAGGACGTAATTCAAATTCTTCAATCGCATTCTTCCAAGCATCTGAAACTATCTCATTTCGTGCTTCAGTGCGCAGTGACTCGCCAAATCGTTTTTCGATTATGTGCGCTGGAACTTTACCTTTACGAAACCCAGGAATCGCTGTTTGGGTGCGAAGCATGCCCATAGAATCTTGCAACTTAGAAGCGACTGCTTCTGTTGGAACAGTGATATTCACACGTTTACGCGCTGGCCCAGCGCTTTCAACTGTAATGTCGTATGGGTGTGGAGTTGCTGTAGTCATAATTGATAACCTTCTTTCGAGCCCCATATCATAGCGGAAAACGTACTGTTCGGCTATTTATCTGATAAATAACATCTCTGTGTATGTAGGCAATGGCCAAATATCTTCTGGAACTATTGTTTCCAATGTATCTGAGATTATTCGAGCTGAAGCCATTTCAGGCAACAACGTGTCACGGATAAATTCTGCGTGTTGAAGCGGTAAATCAAACGATTTATCAACTGCAGATGCAATGGCTTCCATGGACGCTTGTAAAGTCTCTGTGAGCAGACCCATATCACTGAGTCGGCCTGATGTACGACTGCAATCAATGGATAGGGCCTGCGAAGAAGCAACAATCTCTGCGAGTTCACCTTGATAGCGAAGTCCTGAGGGTAGCACTTGATTAGAAAGCATTTGTTGCAATGTTCTTGCCTCGATGGTGACCTTAGTTATGTAGGTCTCGATCAGAACTTCTTCACGTGCACGTAGCTCACGATTTGAAAGTACGCTGTAATGTTCAAACAGTTGCAACGCTTTCTGAGTAACCAGTGCGGGAAAGGCATCTGGCGCGGTTGTAAGATTAGGTAATCCGCGTCGGTCAGCTTCGTCATGCCATGCTTGTGCGTAATTGTCACCATCAAATACGACTTTTCGGTGCTCCCTAAGAATGTCCTTCAAGAGCGCGCGAACCGCTGTATCTCGTTGCTCTACTGAAGTGCTACCAGCAAGCGTTGATTCTAAATTTGTTGCAATGTAATCCAGTGATTCAGCAATGATCGTATTTAGAATAGTGTTTGGCCACGCGATTGTTGAAGTTGAACCAACTGCTCGGAATTCGAATTTGTTTCCAGTAAAGGCGAATGGACTTGTACGGTTACGGTCGCCTGAATCCAAATCGATATCGACCATGGCTTCAGGGCCAAGGTCAAGCTTTCCGCCTGAAATTGCAGAGCGAGATTCATCCGATTCAATTTGATCAAGAACGTCACTGAGCATTTCACCGAGGAAAATCGAGATAATCGCAGGGGGTGCTTCATTAGCACCAAGTCGATGGTCATTCGCAGCAGATGCAACAGATGCACGAAGTAAATCAGCGTGCATATCAACTGCTCGAATAACTGCGCATAAGAATGTTAAAAATTGCGGATTGTCTTGTGGTGATTTTCCTGGACTTAGCAAGTTTTTGCCTGTATCTGTAGCGACTGACCAGTTGTTGTGTTTACCTGAACCGTTCACACCTGCAAACGGTTTTTCGTGTAACAAACAGCGAAAACCATGTGCTTTAGCTGTTGCTTTCATGACTTCCATCAAAAGCATTTGGTGATCAGAAGCAACGTTTGCGTTTTCATACGAGGGCGCAATCTCATATTGACCGGGCGCCACTTCGTTATGACGAGTTTTTACAGGAATGCCGAGTTCATACAGCTGTTGTTCAGCATCGTCCATAAACGCAAGCACGCGTTCTGGTATTTTCCCGAAGTAGTGGTCGTCGAGTTGATGCCCTTTTGGTGGCGTTGCACCAAGCAACGTCCTTCCGCAAAGAAGCAAGTCTGGACGGTTTGCAACGAATGCCTCGTCTACTAAGAAGTATTCTTGCTCAAGACCAAGCGTTGTGATAACGCGGTTTACACCAGTCTCTGAGCCAAACAGTCGAAGAATACGCATGGCTTGCTCATTAACTACATCAATTGAACGAAGAAGGGGCGTTTTTTTATCGAGGGCTTCACCTGTCCATGAAACAAATGCCGTTGGAATACAGAGAGTCCCACCTTCTTCATTTGGCATAATAAATGCAGGGCTTGTAGCATCCCATGCTGTGTATCCACGCGCTTCCCAAGTATCACGGATACCGCCTGAAGGAAAACTTGATGCATCAGGTTCACCGCGGATGAGCATGTCTCCTGAAAAAACTGCAATTGCACCGTTGTCGACTGGCTCAAGAAAACTGTCGTGTTTCTCTGCAGTCGCACCAGTGAGGGGTTGGAACCAGTGAGTGAAATGCGTACACCCATTATCAATTGCCCATTCCTTCATCGAATCTGCAACGCTATTTGCAATTGCTGGGTCGAGGGGTTTGTTGTTCGAAATAGTTTCAAGTAGAGATGAGTGCACATCAGGTTGTAAGTACCGAAGCATCACATCACCAGTAAAAGTACGGCAACCGTATGAGTCACAATAATCGTAGTTTTGCATATCCATTGCGTTCGACATCGTTACATCTTCCATCAATAGGGCCTCCTGCCAAGTTACGAATAGTATCTAATGAAGTTGTGTTTCAAGCAAGGTCTTAAGGAGTAATTTCCTTGACAAAGTTACCCGCTGCAAGCGCTGGGTCGTCCGAAGCTTCCATTCGCCGAACAAGGGCTGATCCGACGATTGCTGCATCTGCTGATTGGTGAACGCCAGCTACATGCTCGGCTGTTGAAATGCCAAAACCAACTGCAAGGGGAAGGCTCGTCACCGAACGAATCTCAGCTATTCTAGCTGAGACATCAGGCGTTTCTGACTGCTCTCCTGTAAGGCCAGTTCGAGCTAACACATAGAGAAATCCTGAAGAAAGCGAAGCAAGTTTTTTAATACGGGGAAGTGGAGTCGTGGGAGCGACGAGCATGGAGAATGCAAAATCAATGTTTGCGCAATAGCCCGATAGTATTTCTGCCTCAGGGGTGTCAATATCAGGAATAATAACGCCATCAAACCCTGCTTCTGCGAGGCGATCAATAAAATCAGTTCCAGCGCTTTTACGCACAATAGAGTAGCTGACCATTGCCATTAAACCTGCCTGGACTTGTTCGCGTATTCGTGAGACTACGCCAATTGCGTGCGCTGGTGTTACACCAGATTCAAGGGCGCAATGCATTGATGCTGCAATTACCGGGCCATCAGCTATTGGGTCACTAAACGGGAACCCTATTTCAATAATGTCGGCACCTGCTGAGTCAAGAGCAATGATTGTCGCTTCGGTGACGGCAATGTTTGGACTACCTGCAACAATGAAGGGCATGATTGCCTTATGGCCTGATGAAAATATCGTGTCAATTCTGCTCATTTTGCACCCTTAGGGCCACCATCTTGAATGTATTTTTCATGAACTGCATCGGTTAAATCAATATCTGTAACATTCGCAAGCGTTGTCATCCACGCAAACACGTCAGCAAATTCTTCGCGTAAATTTGCCATATCAGCATCTCCGCGTTCATATTTGCCCAAAGCGTGCGCCAATTCACCAAATTCCTCGGAAAGCCAAAGGAAGGTCTTCGCAATACCACGTTCTGCGTCTGTATCAAAGTAACGAGCACGGATTAACGCCTGAAATTCTCGGATTGTCATTTCTTTTGCCATAGAGTGTTAGGATAGCAGGAGGGCGGATTGGGTTGTTTCTTTTTCCCTAAACAGGTGAAACATTCGGTATACTTACTACTTAACTCTCAATTGTAGGAACAATGACCGCTATGAATAAACAATGTATTATTACTACTATAACTGCCACTGCAATGACTTCCATTTTTGCTGGGTGTCAAAATAAAACTGCAACTCAATATGAAAATTCTGAAACTCGAGTTGTTCGCATGCACTACGACAACACAACCCCTGCTATGCATACTGAGTATATTCTTCGCAACCTTTCACCACAAATGGATGGTTTAGCTGAATCTCATACAGAAGACAAAGCCGGAATTGCCGTAACAAACAATATGAATGACCGAATGTACACGGACGATTGGCGCAGGGCTCTAATGGTTGATAAACCATCTTCTTTAACACCACTCCCTGTTGTGCAAAACTAAAAAAAGTAAACATTGAAGGAAGCGCCTAGAATATTAGGCGCTTTTTTATGTGCTTTGAAAGGATTCTCGGACCTAAAGGTTGTCTTGTAAACCGAAACAACGCACTTGGAGGTCGTGATTTGATTGCATTTTCTACGTTGGGCGGAGCCCATCCAGAATCCCCTTTTTCATATTGTCTAAATAGTACCCAAGCGGATGGAATCGTCATCTTGATGGGTGGAGATCTTCGAACAGTTGATGCTGTACGCGAGTTCTGGAAACTAGCGATAGATACAATTAACACTTGTCCAGAAGCGATCTGGCTCAATTTAACGGGCGTCAATGAAGCGGACACTAAGTTAGCCGCGTGCATAGTTGCCTTGTTGCGAAGGGCAATCATGGTTGAAACAAAAATCTTTATCGTTGGTTCTGAAGCTGTTTCTGACATTTTACAACTCTGTAAAATGCCGCCACTTAAATATTTCACCAAAGTCTCCTGAGTAAACTTTCCACCCCTCAAAAAAATCCCTAGAAATCTATCTGCGGTAGATAAAAAGTATGAATTTGTTTGATTTGGCTAGAGGGAAAATTAGCGAAAGGCCGTAAAAATACGACTTTGTAAACTAAGCAGGGGATTAGCCAATTTAGAGTATACTTTTTGTATGTCAATACCAGTAACAACAACATTTGAGTTCGAAGGGCACACCATTAAAGAATATAAGGGCGTCGTACGCGGCATCGTTGTACGTTCGCCAACCATTATGCAAGGCATACTCGGCGGATTAAAAAATATTGTAGGTGGCAAAATCGGAGCGTACACAGAGATGTGTGAACAAACGCGAGAAGATGCATACCAGCATCTGCTAGAACACGCTGAAAAACTTGGTGCCAATGCAATCGTTGGATTTCGGTACGACTCCTCCGATTTACAGGAATCTGCAACTGAAGTTCTTTGCTACGGCACTGCGGTTGTCATTGAAAAAGCATGATTTTTTTACAAATAATAGGAATACTATTTATTAGTTTTATTACTATCGTTTCCGCCAAGTTCTCGTCGTGTTTGATGTATATCAAATAGCGGGAAAAACAGTACGGCAATAATCTGTAAAGCCGCAGCCAGAATAAAAATAGCAGGCAGTGTCATATAGATATCTAAAAAGCCTGAAATTTTATTTCCAAATGAAGTGGACAAATTTAATATCGCCATATATGCAGTAAATTGCGTCCCAGCAACTTTTGGCCATGAGACGGTCATGCACATAGAGAACATAGAGGCGCTTATCATTGCAATCATAGCAGTGCTTATTAAGATATAAATGATGACAAAAGTCTTGTCATTCCAGTCGTATAGAAACAGGTTTGCTTCACTCTCTGGTGATGCCAATCCAAATACTACGTACATAGCAGCTAGAACTATGGACCCAATAGAAGCAATTCGTTTTGGACCAAATTTGTCTGACAAAAAACCGCCGAGTATTGAACATGAAAGCCCTAAAATAAGCGCGTAGCCACCTTCAATATCAGTTACTTCGGTTCTTTTCCACCCTAGATTTTGTATGAATAAAACTTTTGTAATTGGACCAAGAATAGCTTCTCCAATAAAAATGGTAAATCCTGCTATCGCCGTTAATATTGTTGCCCTTAACGAAAAAGCACGACCAAGCAGTTTAAACAAGTAAAAAGTATTGCTTGCAAAACGTTCGCTGTCATTAAGCTGTGATTTACCATTAGTCCAGGGTAGCAATTTTTCGCCACGTCTTTCCCTCAGTAGAAGGGGGAATAACATGATAAGGGCAAGCGCTAAAACTTGAATAGTGAAGACTAAAGTTAACCCGTCATCTAATAATCGACTTAGAAAAGCACCGCCAATTACCATTCCTAAATATTTAGAGCCATACATTAAGCCATTTGCTTTACCTCTTTCCTTCTCTTTAAGAAGATCGACAGCCAAAGCATCAACCGAAACATCCTGCAAAGACCCAAAAATATTATGGACAAATACAAGCATTCCAACCATACCTAAATTATTGCTGGGGTCTGGAATACATGCCATTGAAAATAGAGTTACGGTCATGCCTAGTTGCGAAAATAAAATCCATGGCCTACGCTTGCCCATAGCAGGAATGCCAAACCTATCTATAAATGGTCCCCATATCCATTTAAATGTCCAAGGTAAAACAAACCAAGCCATGAGTGAACCTATTGCTTCTACTGGTTTACCTTGTGCAGCAAGATATGAAGCGAAGGTAACTGATACAAAGCCATAAGGGATTCCCTGCGCTAAGTAGAGTATGCACAGCGTGAATAAGCGAAGCATGGGGCGTTCAGATAGATTTAGTGATGTATTACTATCAAGCACTATGACTTCATGGTATCCTACTTTGCTCAGGTCCATTGGCGCAGTTGGCTAGCGCGCTTGCATGACACGCAAGAGGTCACTGGTTCGAGCCCAGTATGGACCACTTTTAAAAAATATCACACAATATTATGGTGGCAGGCATTTTCCTGTCACCTTTTTGTTTGGTTGAATAAAATATCAATGTTTCAATGGTACTATGAGAAACTCAGTCATCTATTTAAAACAGAACGCTAAAAAGTAAAACCACTGCTTTGGTGGAGTGCATTCTTCTCATCGATGAACAATGCCTCTGCATTGCTTAACCTCTCAACGAGTGATAAGCCCTCTTTGACTCCCATCACAAAGAGTGCAGTGGAAAGTGCGTCTGCTAAGGTTGCATCCTGCGAGATGACAGTGACAGATTTAACGCCTCGAGCGGGGTAACCAGTTTTTGGGTCAATTATGTGGTGGTAGCGAATGCCATCTTTCATAAAGAACTTTTCATAGTTGCCGCTTGTTGAAACGCTTGTATCTGTTAATTCAAGTGCAGTAAAGTAGGCTGTTTGCTCTTTTTCAGGATCACGAAGTCCAACTCTCCACGGCTTACCATTCTTTGATCCATGAACGAGCACTTGACCGCCGGCAACAATCATAAAATCCGTCAGCTCTTGTGCTACGAGTGCATCTCTTGCCTTATTGAGAGCGACACCTTTTGCAATACCACCTAGCCCAAGCATCGAAGAAGGTTCTGGAAGAAAGACCGTATTCGTTAGTTCATCGAGTTCGACCTTCTTCCAATCAACTTGCGGCAACAGTGCATCAACTTTTGCTTTCGTTGGAACAACGTTGCTGCCATCAAAGTTCCACAATTCCCAAAGCGATGCCCATGTTGGATCGAATGCACCAGAAGTTAATTCAGCAATCTCGATTGACTTCTTTAGGGTTTGAAATAAATCGGCAGGAACTTGCACACCAGCAACACCTGCATTCTGATTGACAATTGTTAATGGCGATTCTGGTTTCCACTCGCTCATGTCCTTATCTACTTGACGAAATACTTCATAAACTGTTGCATGCATGCCCGTTGGTGCAGTAACTGAAATTGGCGTTCCCATGATGTTTCTCGTGGATTGCGTGAGTTCAGTACTATGCTCGCAACCAAATGCACTTACAAAAACTGCAAAAAGAATAACGGACTCGCCGCATCCGCTGCCACCACGCCACCAATCTTTTTTGCTTTTACTTCCAGTCCAAAGTGGAATCAACTTCCAAAGAGCAGAAGCAACCCCTAAACCAATAATAGCAAGAACGTATTTCATTTTAGGAACTGAAGAGACTGGCAAAACCCATAAATGCTAGCGAAACTAGTGCGGCAACAATCATGTTAAGGTCCAAATTATAGTAGATATATCAATTATTAAACTATTTAAAAGGTTTTTTTCTACTTTCACAAAGTAAGGTGTGCATCCTCTGATTACACCCCTAATAGTTGCACTTACCTCCACATTTCTGCCCGATCAACACCTTAATATCTACCTCGATCCAGCCAATGGAACGTTGCTACCTCGTGTTTTAAACCATCTGGGCGTATGGACAAAAATAAAGCTACCCGCGGTAGATTAAACATGGAACTATTTTGGAACGTGGAAAAAGCCGCCACCGTCGTTGACAAGTTGGCCGTCTTTAGCAAGTGCAAGCCAGACTTCCATTGGGTAATCGTGTGGGGCCATCATGGAATCGACCGATGCGTCTTTACCACCTGTAAGAGGGCCAACACCGAGTTTTGATTCTCGGTCGAGCACCATAAACTTCACACGTTTACGAAAACAACGCATAGCTTCAATTTGCGTTTCATGGTCAAGCTCTGGAACATCAATCTCTTCAGTAATTGCAAGCTCAACTTCAGAACCTTCGAGCAGTTGCGCAATAACTTGCTTTAGCTCGTCTATATCTTTATGCATAATAATTTTAGCTGCAACTGCCGAATCAACTTGTGACTTAAGAAAGGTTTTATGCAACTCACCCCAGAGTGGTCCGGGGGCATCCGTCGCTTCAATTTTTTCTGCAACGCCCACGATTGCGTTAATAATGTCCTGAGGAGATTCTGCAGGTGGTTTATACCCACTGCCTTTTTTCTTTTTCTTATTTTTTGCCATTACCTAACTCCGTTTTCCAAGTGTTATTCGCAGGGAAGATGTCTGGGTATGCTTTTTTCCTATCGATCTCGACATGCACGGCAGGTGATTGCAAGTCGAAGGTTTGTATGTGCCTTGAAGACCATGCCCAAACACTTACTGGCAATGTATAGTTATGCTCTGAACCGTCTGTGCATGTTATTGTCAAATTAACAGGACACACCCAATCACCTAGGTTTCGAAAAGTAACTTCAACTCCATCTTTTGTCTGTGTAACTTTCTCGATTGCTTGATCAAGTTGCAACGACTCTTCAAAGAACCCACGAAAGAACCATTGCAAGTCCATACCTGATGCATTTTCCATCGACCTGTAAAAATCTGCAGGGCGTGGAGATTTAAAAGCCCACAGGCGAATGTATTCTTTCCAAGCTTCATCGAAACGTTCTTTGCCAATGATTTCTTCCCTCAAAAAACGCAACCCATACCCTGGCTTGCGGTAACTTAAATGGCCACGAGACTTCAACAAATCTGGCGGTGTATTTATCGCTTTCAAATCATGCATAAACTTAGAGGCGATGTATTTTGAAACATCTGGTTTATGTGGACGCGTACCGTAAAAATCTTCTAATGAATAGTGATTCACAAACGTGGTAAACCCTTCATCCATCCAAGCATGTCTCCGTTCATCCGTGTTCACAATCATTGGAAACCAGTTATGTGATAC
>CEOP01088977.1_pt1 | contig 12175 bp, 12 predicted proteins | sample 361301 | NCBI WGS metagenome assembly CEOP01 (sample SAMEA2619548, study PRJEB7988) | marine metagenome | biome: marine biome (ENVO:00000447); feature: deep chlorophyll maximum layer (ENVO:xxxxxxxx); material: "saline water (ENVO:00002010), including plankton (ENVO:xxxxxxxx)" | depth 55 m
AGGGGTTGACTAAACCTAAATAGTATGTTACGATTACACAGTAACAATCCAAAACAACACACTTAATACGGAGAATACAAAATGTCATTTGCCTCTCTTAAAAAGGCATCATCTAAGGGTGATACCTTTGCAAAATTATCCAGAGAGATTGATAAACTGAATCAGCCTGCTGCTGGTTCTTCTGCTGACGAACGTTTCTGGAAACCTGAACTTGATAAGTCTGGTAACGGTTACGCAGTCATCCGATTCCTTCCTGCTCCTGATGGAGAAGAGATGCCTTGGGCAAAGGTTTGGAGTCATGCTTTTAAAGGTCCAGGTGGACAGTGGTACATTGAGAACAGTCTTACTACACTTGGTAAGGATGATCCCGTTGGAGAACTGAACAGGGAACTTTGGAACAGTGGTCGTGATAGCGATAAAGAGGTCGCTCGTGCTCAGAAACGTAAACTCTCTTACTACAGCAATATTTACGTTGTTCAAGATCCTGTTCATCCTGAGAATGAGGGTCGTGTCTTCCTATACAAATTCGGTAAGAAGATCTTTGACAAACTTATTGAAGCAATGCAACCTGCATTTGCAGATGAGTCTCCTGTTGATCCTTTCAATTTCTGGAAGGGTGCTGACTTCAAATTGAAGATTCGCAAGGTTGATGGTTACTGGAACTATGATAAGTCTGAGTTTGCTGCACCTAAAGTCCTAGGTAACTTCGATGATGATAAACTAGAGTCTATCTGGAAAGAGGGTTACTCTCTTGCAGAGTTTGAAGCGGAGAAGAATTTCAAGTCTTATGAGCAACTTACAACACGCTTAAATTTGGTACTTGGTAGAGGTGTTACTGCACCTGTACGTCCTAACCTTGGTGTGGATAGTGAGGAGTATGAACCAAAACCTTCTAGTGGTTTCAATGAATCTGACCTTGCTGGTCTTAAGAGTGCAGTTGCTTCGTCTCCTGTTGAAGATTCTGACGACACACTATCATACTTCGCTAAACTTGCGGGGGAAGACTGATAAGTGAACGTTGTACAAGCATGGAATGAGATCTCATGGGTAGATGCCATTCCATTTCTCCTAGTATTAGCAGGAGTATACTGGGTTAAAGTGAAGATAGATACACGTGCTGGTCTTGGTAAGAAAAAACTAAGACAATTAAAGACCGTAATCAAAGAAGCAATCCTAGAAACCAAATAGGAAACTGTCACAAAGGGGGTACAACACCCCCTTTTTCATGCTATAATATAAATATTAAAACGGATCAAATGAGTAAAATTTTCACACAAACCTGTGATAAACTATACGATAGACATCATTACAAAATGGTGTACTCAAACAATCAATCTATCGTAGTGGATTCATGGGAAAAAGTTAGACAAGTTTGGTGGGAAACCCCATCTCAATTTGCATCTCACGTTGAAGTATTAGATACTGGAGGATTCCAATGAAAGCATTACCTTTGTTGTTACTACCATTCTTAATTGCTCCTGTTAGTGCAGAGAGTATTGGTGATCGTAGTAATCGTCAAGCATATAATGATGCTCCCTCTGGGAATTGGTTTGATAGATGGATTACACCACCATCAAGTTCTACTCCTCAAGAGTATAGAGTAGCGTCAGGTAATTATCAAAGAGGACATTCTTCATCTAGTACCTGCACAAGGCAAGAGTATAGAGAAGAGTATGTTCCTGGCACAGCAAGAAATCCAGGTTACATTAACTCATGGTATGATAGTGTTGAAGTACCATGCTGGAGAAACAGACCATCGAGACCACCAATTTATCAAAGAGAACCATCACCTGATGGTAATGAATGTATAGAAGGAAGTATTCTTGGTGGTATCTTAGGTGGTGGAGCTGCCGCAGCAATTTCTCAAGGAGATGGACGTTGGTGGGCAATTCCTTTGGGAGTTGTTGGTGGTAGTGTGATTGGTTGTGATATTGATGGAGGTTGATATATAATTCGACTTTTGATTCCCTGAAACGGCGGAAAAAATCTCCGCCAATTTTTCAGTCTCTAGGGTTTTTTAAATTGTTGCTCTAAGATAATCCTAAGAAGACTATCTTTTAATGACATGAGACCTTGCTGCTCAAAAGAATCGCCACCAGGCCATTTTTCAAGATAAAAAGAGACGGATTTGTATACTAGTACGAGTCCGTCTTTTGTCATGTCTATGTTTATATAATCTTCAGGATTAATATCCTCCACCGTATCCACCGCCGCTGGAACCTGAAGAACTGCTACTACTGCTACTAGAACTTGAAGAAGAACTACTACTGCTGCTAGAACTTGAAGAAGAACTACTACTTGTAGTTGCACTTACTGCATTACCAACAGTAACGGCATTACTAACTCCAGCAGTTAATGCTAAAGTATTCGTACCACCAACGTTACCAGGTCCATCATCATAGGTAACTGTATCTCCAGAAAGTGCAGAACGAGCTGCACTAGCAAAACTAACAGATCCTGTGTTATTTAAGAATCTAGAGGTAAGATTCAATACTGTTTTTTTGTTGTTTGCTTCATCAAGTTCGCTATGAGGTTTATATGCAACTAAGTCCTCGAACTCTTCAATCATGATACTCAGCATGTTACCAATTGGAAGTAAAATCTGTCTTTTTACTTCATTTTTAAAATATTCGTGCTCATAGTTAGTTACTTGATATATTGATTCCTCTGCGGTTTTTACATCACCATTTGGTAGTACAGTTCTCCAATCTTGGGTTACTTCAATACCTTCTTTGATAATTGGTGTACCATTATCAAGTATAATTTCGTTAGTTTCCCAATGATGAATAGCATCTCTTTTATCGGAAGTATAGAGTTCATCTACGTAATCCTCTAAATGTTCAGAACTCTTTGGCCATTCTTCATATACGTCAGTAATATCATTAATTAAGAGAATTGCCCAATCTAACTTAGGATCATCAAAAAATTTAGATGCCAGTGTAGAAGGAGTTTCACCACTTCTAATTGAATATGATTCAAAAAGAGTCGTATATTGATTTAAATCGGGTCTTGCTCTAATTTTTCTAAAAATATTTTTAACTAGTCGGTATTTGAATGCCTCATCATCTGCGACACCTTCTCCAACGTATACATTAGGAAAATAAGAAAAATATCCTGCCATTTTAGAATCCCTCGTCGATTTGTGATTGGGTTACAAGTTGAGTTTCTGTGAATCTGCAATTTAATGTAATTGCAGGAACTTGTAATGGTGCATTATCCGTTACACCTAGTGTTGCATTTTTGATAGCATTATATTGACCGTCTGGAGTGTAATTTACATCAATTCCAGTACACACAGATGTATGAATTTTATGATGAAGATCTGCACTTACAGTTGTACCATCTCCATTAGGATTTAAACGAATAAATTTAATATCAAATTTATCTGGAATTTCGAAGAAACGAGCAGATTTTGTACCTGATAATGTTTGGTTTATCTTATTATCATCGTCACCAAAACCAGTTCCTGATGCTGATCCGTATATCGGTAAAGCACCTCTTTTCAGGTATTTAATAATTCTATTAATTTCCCTAGATTCTCTATCACTACGAGCAAAAAACTTAAATGAGAAATTATGATTTCTAAACTGCATATTACTGTATAATTGCTCAGTGTAAGGGTTGAAAACCTTTCCTTTAGACAATGCCAGTATATCATTTGCATTAGCATTACCTGCTAGTCCTAAAAACTGTGCAGCACCAGCAGTAACTTCTGCTATGTTGCCCATTAGAAATTCTGGTATTGCATCTCCAGCAGCTTTCTGTAATCCTTGAGCAGCTTCATCAAAAGTTGAAGCACCCAATCCAGTAGCTGCTGCCATTCCAGTAACTCCTACATTAACTTGACGATATGTTGGTTGATATTGAGTTGAGAGATTCTGAGGCATTGCGATATACACCCGATCAGGATTCTTCTCCATCTCAACTTGATTGTTCGGAATATTCAACCCATAATAAGCAGTACTGTTCTGATCATCATACTTTATTCTTTTTCTTTGAAACATTACATAGTCAACCTCCTTTGTAGGATTCTCTACATCAGTGCTTCCAGTTACAGGTGGACTTGAGGGATAGCGGTATATTGTCAATTTTCTACCTAAATACTACGTGACCTGTATGTATTTATGAGATATCAAGGTAAATATCGTGTTTCCAATCCTAGGAAATACAAAGGTGATCCACGAAACGTGGTATATCGCTCCTCATGGGAGTATAAATTTATGCAATGGTGTGAATCTAATTCTTCTGTAGAAGAATGGGCAAGTGAAGAGATTATTATACCTTATATTTCACCTGTTGATGGTAAACGGCATAGATATTTTCCAGATTTCTACGTTAAAGTGGGAAATAAGAAATATATTGCAGAAGTTAAACCACTCAGGCAGACGAAAGAACCTAAAATTCAAAAACGAAACACTAAAAAATATATTAATGAAGTTATGACTTATGCCGTAAATCAAGCAAAGTTCAAAGCAGCGACTGAGTTTTGTAAAGATCACGGTTGGGAATTTATGGTAGTCACAGAAAAGGAACTTAAAATCTAATGGCAATTATAAATCCAGAATACGCAAGATATCCTTCATTCCAAGAATTTTTATCTAAAACAAAGGGTAAAGATAATGCTCCTAGTTTTACTAATTTATTTTCGGTAAGATTTGTGTCACCGAGGATGCTGCAAACCTTAGTAGCTAATGTGAATACAGGACCAATACAAGAAAACCCACCAGCAAGTAGATTCGATGTTAATCAAAGTACTAATGATTTGAGTTGGTTACTTGATTACTATGCTGATAGTGTAAATCTCCCAAGTAAACAAATTACTACTTCACAAACTCCTTATGTTGGATCACCATTTAAGTATGCAACAAATACAGCATATAGTCAGATTAGTATAAACTTTAGAATGCCACGTTCTCAATACTCAAGAAATTACTTTGAGAGATGGACAACTATGATGGCAAGTGATAGTGAGCAATATACAAGATATTACGAGGATTATGTTTGTCCTAGAATGATGATTTACAAGTGGGAAAGAGGTGGTGGAGGTTTAGCAGTTACTGATCCTGAGTTGATTCGTTCTATAAGAGAAAGTGGAACCTCAGATGCGTTACTAGCAAGAAAGTATCAATTAACTGGTTGTTGGGAACTAAGAAATTTATATCCATATAATATTGGTTCTGTTCAGTTGAATAACTCTGATGCTCAGACAATGACTTTGAGTGTTGGTTTTTATTACGAGAGATATCGTTTCTATACTGCTGATCAGTTTGACAGTAATACTATTAACTATCTTACTGTTAATTCTGGACTCGATGATGTTACTACTAATTCAACTTCTAATAACCAATCAGTCTTAACGTCTATCGTCAACTCAGTATTAGGTGTCTTCACCTGATTGACCTAAATAAATGTACTGATGTGAATATCTATGGCATTACCTAAGATTAGTGTACCTAAGTACAAATTGAAACTACCGTCTGATGGTAGACCTGTGAATTTTAGACCATTTCTTGTAAAGGAGGAAAAAATCCTTCTCTTAGCTACTGAAAGTGGTGATCAATCTAACATTGTTTCTGCAATCAAAGATATCATCAGAGATTGTACAGATATTACAGATGTAGAGAAACTTGCTACATTTGATATTGAATTTGTTTTCTTACAGATTCGTACAAAATCTGTTGGTGAAAGTGTAGATGTCAATGTAGTTTGTCCTGATGATGATGAAACTAATGTATCGATTTCTATTCCCCTAGACGAAATCAAAGTGAAGAAAACTAGAGGTCATAAAAAGGATCTTAAAATTTCTGATGAAGTTGCTATTACAATGGGGTATCCCACTATTGAAACATTCGTTTCTATGAACTTTGGTGAGGGTGCTGAGGTTGAGCAAGTTTTTGATATGGCAGCTAGTTGTGTAGAATCAATTAGTGATGCTAATCAAGTTTATGATTGTTCTACTGTTCCTAAAAAAGAACTGATAGAATTTTTTGATCAAATGAATAGTAAGCAATTCATGATGATACAGGAGTTTTTTGAAAAAATGCCTAAACTCCAACATACTGTTATGGTTACTAACCCCAATACTGGAGTTGAAAGTGAGGTTGTACTGGAGGGTTTAGCGAGTTTTTTCGAATAGCTCTTCTTCACACCAATCTACAGTCTTATTATGAAGGTAATTTTTCCTTAATGCACCACCATAAATGGGATATCGCTCATATCGATAATCTGATGCCATGGGAAAAGGAGATTTATGTGAATATGTTAGTCAATTTCCTTAAAGAAGAGGAACGTAGAATGAAGGAGCAACAAGCATCTGGTGGCTAAATTACAAGCATACAAATTTGTAAATCCTGGAGTTTCAAATCTGAAATCTCCAACAGTTGCTGCTGCAAGAAAACAAACCTTAGCATTGAATAGACTAGGAGGTACAATCTCCTCAATAGGAACGGTTGTTAGTGATATAGAAAAGATTTCAATTCGTCAAATTAAAAATGATAAGTTAAGAGAAAAAGCAGAACGTCGTAGAGATAGAAGAGAATTAGATCAGGCAACAGAAGAAGCATTAGAAAATAAGAAGGCAGCAAAACGAAAACCTAAACTAACCAGAAGTTCCTTAAAGATTGCTAAGGGTGGTCTTAGTTGGATAGAAAAGTTTCTAGCACCGATTGGAAAATTTCTTGGATTTATAGCTAAACTTGCTATTACAAAGAGTGTACTTGATTGGGTTAGTGATCCAGCAAATATTGATAAATTATCAGATTTTCTAGAGAAGACGCACTTTGTGTTTTCTAAATTATTCGGTTGGGCAGCAGGATTCACAAACAATATTTTAGACGGATTTTCTGCTCTAACAGATCCTAACAGTACATTTATACAAAGGTTAGGTGGTATTGGAACTATAATGAAGGGTATCATTGGGTTGAAATACCTGATGAACCCTTTCAGTCTTATTACTGATATTCTAGGACTGATCGATCTACTTACTGGAGATGGTAAAGGCAAAGGTAAGGGTAAAGGCAAAGGCAAAGGCAAAGGTAATAACAGAAATAGAAGCAGACCTGGTCAAAAATTTAGAAATAAAATTACAACAAGTGGGGGAAAATCAACAGGAGCACTTAGAGGAGTTAGAGAATTTTTCAGAAATACTAGAAAATTCTTTGGGAGAAAAACTGATGTAACTGTTAGTAGTAAAGGTGGTGGTAACTGGTTTACTGACCTATTCAAGAAAAAAGCTAATGTAACTCAAGGTACTGGTGGAGTTAAAGGTAATTGGTTTAGTAAACTATTCAAGGGCAAAACTAAAGTATCTCAAGGTGTTGGTGGCACAGGATTTAAGGGTAATGTTGATCCCACTAAAATAACACAAGGGATGGGTGGTAAATCGGGTAATTGGTTTACTAACCTGTTTAAGGGTAATAATGTAACTAAAGGTGCTGGTGGAGTTAAAGGTAATTGGTTTACTAAACTAAAAGGAAAAGTTCCAAGGATCAGTGGTGGTAGTGCTGCATCAGGTGTTGCTACCCTTGGTCTTAGTGTTCTTGCTGATTGGGGTCTTAATTTTGCAGCAGACAAGATAATTCTTGAGCCAATGGGTCGTGCCATCGATAAGGCAAATCAAAATAAGTGGGACGGATGGGTTGAAGAGCATGGTAGAGAAAAGGTAATTGAAAAGTTAGAGGGTGATTTAGCTAAAGAGCAAGCAAAAACACCTTTTCCTAAATGGGCAAATTTAGCCACCTTAGGATATGGTAGTATATTTGTTGGTCCTAATAGTACTAAGATACAAAAAACTGAAGCAGCTCTTAATTATGTTAGTGGTAAAACAGAAGAAGAACCGAAGAAGGTTGAAGTAAAGAAAAAGAAGGGTAATTGGTTTACTAACCTATTTGGTGGTGGTGATAAGAAGAAGACGGAAAAGAAAACGGAGGGTAATTGGTTTACTAATCTCTTCTCTAAGAAAAAACCTCAACAGATGTTCCTTGGTGGTTTATTCAAAGGTGTAAAGAAAGCTGTTAGTGGTATATGGAATGGTGTATCGAAAATTGCTAGTAATCCTATAGTAGGTACTGCATTATCATTCATTCCTGGTATGCAAATACCAATGGCAGTGGTTAATGGTATTAATGCTGCACAGAGTGGTAATATTATGGGTGCTATTTCTGCTGGATTAGGTGGATTGGGTGCCTTTGCTAATATCAATACAGTTAATGCCATCAGTCAACCTCAATGGTTGCAGAATTTACGATTTAGTGGTTTTGGTCAAGGTGTAGCGAATATGTATCATAGCGGTGCTAATGCATTTAGTGCCTTAAGCGGTGGATTTAATAATTTCATGGGTTCCAAAGTAGGACAAATTGCTGGTAGTGTTTTGAGTGGTGACTATATGGGTGCTTTAAATACGTTCAATCCTAAGTGGGGTGGAATTGCTTCTAATATTATGAGTGGTAATTATGGTGGTGCTTTGAGTGCTTTCAATCCTGAAATGGGTGCGGCGGTTACAAAGGGGATGGCAATGATAGACTCATTTAGGCAAGATCCTATGGGTTTGATTAGTAATATTGCAGAACAACAGGGCATGGGAGGAGTTCTTAAAGCAGTTACTGGTCTATTTGGTGGTGGTGATAAAATTACTGCTATGACACAAATTGCAGCAGAGATGGGTATCGATCCTAAAGTTCTTGGTGCAGTAAAGTCAGCACACCATCAATACCTAACTGAGGGTGGTATTTCTGCTGAATATGCTATGGATCAAGCTATGGAGTTTATTCCTATTCCAACGATCATTGAAAAGATTGTTCCTATCCCTCAAGCAGTAGCAATAAATACTGGGGGTAATACCATAGTAATCTCTGCACCGAATTCATTACTTGAGCGAAGTAAATAATGGCGATACAAAAGAATTCAAAAATTAATTTCTATAAATTTGTACAGGTACAGGTACCTAATGTAAGTGCAAAGATGAAGGGTGAGTTGAAACCCATTATTACAAATACTGTTGCTATCAACAATTTGGGTGCAACTGTAAACTCTATTGCAAGAATCGCTAGAGATTTTAAAAAAATTGAACTTCAAAAGTTAGTACTTTCAAGGAAATCACTAAAGAATTTTGAAGCAAACTATACAAAAACACAAAAGAAGAAAGAATTTTCTGGATTCAGTCCTGCTGCTTTAATAAAAAAACCTAGTTGGTTAGAAGGTCTGTTCAAGATGTTGAGTGGACTGATTAAAGCAGCGATTGTTATTCCTGCTCTAGAATGGTTGTCTAAAGAGGAGAACAGGGAAAAGATATCAAATATGATCGAAGTCCTTTCTAAGTTGGCAACGTTCATCTTTAAAGTCTCATCATTTGGTGTTGTTAATACTATTGAAGGATTATATGATTTATTTTCAGATCAAACTAGTCCTTGGGAAAAAGTAGGAGGACTTGTACGGGGATTAACTGGACTTGGAACTTTATTGTTGGGTCTTCGTTGGTTAAGTAATCCAACTAGAATTATTACGGATTTTGGTAATGTGCTCATCTTCCTTAATAATAATCTAATTAGAGGTAGAAGGGGATTAATAGGTAGAGCTGGAGCACTTGGATTAATTGCAGCAACTGCTTATGGTGGATATAAACTTTATGAATATATGAAGGAAGATGGATCAGGTGGAGGAGCAGATCCAAATGATGACGGGACTGAAACAGCAGGTTTAGATATAGATTTAGGGGAAAGCGGAAACGCATCGTTTGATAGTGATGGTAACTTTAAAGGAGACATAACCTTAGGTAAGAATGTTAATATCACAATAAATTCAGATGATGCTGGAGATGATAAATCTAAAGGTAATTGGTTTACTAACCTATTCAAATCTAATGGAGGTTTATTACCTTCATTTGCACAAGGTGGATGGATTAGTGGACCACAATCAGGATATGGAGTTTCATTGGATGGGGGGAACTCCACTTCGTTCATCGGACATGGAACTGAGTATGTTGCTAGAAAGAGTAATGGAGGAGCTTTTGTCGTTCCTTTTGATACTCCTGGAACAAGATCACAACCAAATCTAACAAATAAAAGGTTGGGTGAAGCTAAGAGTATGGGATTTGACCTAGGTGGTTTTAGTAAAGGGGGAAAAATTCCTGAGATGTTTATGGGTGGTGCGATGGGTATTGCACAGCAATGGTGGAAAAATCTTACTGGTGGTGGTGGAAAACCAACAAAACCAACTACAAGCGAACCTGTATCAAAGAAAGGACAAGATCAAAAACCTAGTATAGGTGCTGGTTTACAGGCAGTTATTGCTGGTGGTAAATGGGCATTGGATAAAGGTTATACCGTTGCCGAGCATCCTAATTTCAGAAAGAATAATTATAGTGGTAGTGGTCCTAATAGAGGAGTTGGATATAATAAACGTGGCGATGAGCGTGTTGGTGGGCATAGTGATGGCAGTCTTCACTATAAAGGTTTAGCACTTGATATTACTGATTGGAGACCAGGTGCTTGGAAAGCAAGAACTGCACAATTAGCAGAACAAGCGTATCAACTTCGTGATAAAATGAAACTATCCCAAATCATCAGTGATGGATGGGGACAATGGTTCAAAGGTGGTGGTAAAAGTGGACCTGGAAGTCTAGGTCACCCAGAGCACTTACATCTAGGTTTCTTAGAGGGGGTTAGTAAAGGTCTTCAAGGTGGCAGCAGTAGCAGTACTGCTAATATGCCTACGTCAGCAGGAGGTTATGGTGCCATTCTCGATCTTATTGGTAAGAGGGAATCTGATAGTGTTGGAGGATATAACGCAGTCAATCAGGGTGGTGCTGATGGTGGTCACACTGCTCTTGGATACAGTGGAGACTATAGAAAGGCACCATTTAACCAATCTGGTAAAGCACTAACTTCTATGACAGTTCAAGAAATCATGGACAAACAATATGATGATGGGAAGATGAGTGATTCTCAGTGGAAATCAGGTGGTAAGTTACATGCTGTTGGTCGTTATCAGTTTATTGGAAGTACTTTGAGGAGTTTAGTTGAACAAGGTGTTGTTAGTCCAAATGATCAGTTTTCACCAGCAACTCAAAATAAACTTGGTATTGCTTTAGTAAAACAAACGGGTGGTAATGTCTCTAGATTGAAATCTACTTGGATTGGATTGCAGCATGAAAGTGATTCTGCGGTTTCTTCGGCAATGGCAGCAGGTGGTGCTACTACAAATAGAGGATATAGTAGTGGTTCTGGTAATATGAGTGCTAAAAAGAAAAAAGATAAAGAAGGGTCTCCACAGGTAAAGAGATCACTTGCGAACATGTTTGGGAAACCATCAAGTTCTACTCCTCAAGAGTATAGAGGTGGTAGTCGTCCTGCAAGTCAATTCCAAGAGGTGAGGAGACAGAAAAGACTGGAGAACCAGACAAAACAAAGGAATAATGCACGTCGTCAGGTAACTGAGAGAAGTCAAGAAATGATTAAAGAAGTCATGTCAGCAGTTGCTGTACAAAATGGGGTAAATAGTCAAGCGATTCAAGCAGCACATACAGCACTAGCATCAGTGGCAGGTCAGGCAGGTGGTGGTCAACCTCAGATGATATCAGGTGGTTCTTCAAGTGGACCAGGATCTATTGCATCAACTTTACAATCTACCCTTAATCCTTTGAGAGGTTTATTAAGATGACAATTAGAAGAAGTGAAGCAGGTGATGTTGAGGTAAAGGTTAACGTCTTTAGAGATGGTAATAAACTTCAAAGTTCTGATGGTGCAGATGACATCTACGATTTCATTACAGGTATTGAAATCTATGAAAGTATTACTTCATCAACCATAGAGGTAAAACTTCTGTTTAATGATGGTTCTGGATTTATAGGTGCCATGACTGGATCTGAGATGTTCAGAATTGTAATTAGTGGAACAGTTATGGACAGAGTTTATTATGTTCGAGCATACGATATTGAGGCAAGAACAAGATTAGATACTGCAGATTCATTTATTGTTAATTGTGCTAGTGATGAATTTTTCCAGAATGAGATTACTAACGTATTTGGAAATAGTCAAGTTGTATTCAGTTCTACGTCATCTTCTGAAATCGTAGAGAAAATTCTGAAGACAGATAATAGGTATATAAAATCTCAAAAGAAAATTTATATTGAAGAATCTACAAATAAACAGCAGTTTATAGCAACAAATTGGAGACCATA
>CEOP01090381.1_pt1 | contig 12163 bp, 10 predicted proteins | sample 361301 | NCBI WGS metagenome assembly CEOP01 (sample SAMEA2619548, study PRJEB7988) | marine metagenome | biome: marine biome (ENVO:00000447); feature: deep chlorophyll maximum layer (ENVO:xxxxxxxx); material: "saline water (ENVO:00002010), including plankton (ENVO:xxxxxxxx)" | depth 55 m
ATAGGGAGTTTACATGAGATTATTTCAATTCCACCATCTATTTCCCTTGAGGCCTTTGCATTCTCTCCTTCAACATCTAGAGCAACACAATTCGTTACAAAATTATAGTCCAATAAAGCACCCAGCATTCCAGGAACCATGGCCCCATTATAGTCGATTGATTCTCTACCTGCAATGATGATATCATAATTAGTTTCTCGACAGATTCTGGCTAATTGTTTTGCAACTTGAAATCCATCAGTTGGCTTTAGATCGATTCGAATTGCTTTATCAGCGCCTATGGCAAGACATTTTCTTAAAGTGGACTCACAGGAGTTATCACCAACGGTAACAACAGTTACCTCAGCACTCTGTTGTTGTTTCATCCATATCGCTCTGGTAAGTCCAAATTCATCATTTGGATTAATTATAAATTGAACCCCATTGGTGTCAAATGAGGTGTTCTCATCTACAAAATTAATTTTTGAAGTAGTGTCTGGAACATTACTTATACATACTAAAACCTTCATGATTTTAATGTATTTATTGTTAAGTTAACTTGATAGCGCTTAGTTTATATAAAGATATTCTATTTGAGCTAATCCTTGCATTAGACTTAATTTTATTTTCACATAGTGCTATGTGGTTTTATTATAAAAAAATTAGCCAAAAAAATTACTAGATTAAACTTTAAGAAAGTTTAATTGGTTGATTAACTCATAAAATTCTCAGATAAGGACTTTATATCCTAATTTAACAATCACAATTTGAATTCAATTTCTTACAATAATTATACAGGGAGATACCTTTATGCGACTTGAATAAATCTTCAAACTCTTTCTTGCTCTTAAATCCAGAAATTTTCCAAACCAGGTCAAGATCTTTTTTTATTTTTTTAGAATCTTCTGAATTTACTAGGTTATCAACTAGTGAAAATGCATAAAGAAGTTTTGATTTGTTTACTTGGGAAATAAATTTTTTATTCTTGATTTCCATATGGTTAATATTTAATTTTCAATGTAAAAAATTTAAATTAAAAAAAAATTAACCAATTAAAGATTGGACTTTCATTGCCAGACCCATATCACCAGAGATTTTTATTTGACCTCCCATTACAGCCATCATTGGATTAATTTCTCCATCTCTTAATTTTTCCAGAACCTCCTTAGATACCTCAATGGTACAATCGGATTCTTCGTCGGACATAGAAACTATATTTTCTTCTCCGGACCCATCAATTAAAACAGGATTTTCGTCTACCAAAAATTTTAGTTTACCTCCAAGAGGAGATGAGTTTTCTGCTCTTTTTTTAAATTGTTCGAATACTTGTTGATGGCTCATAATGAATCTTTAGATTAGAACAAATGTATAAAAAAATGTAACCTGAAAGTTTTTTAATAGATTTGTTAAAAACGAATCAATGCAATTCAGAATTAAGAAAGTTGCTGTCCTTGGATCTGGAGTTATGGGATCTGGGATTTCCTGTCAGTTAGCTAATGTAGGTTTAGAAGTACTTATGCTTGATATATTACCTAGTAAACTTTCAGATGATGATAAAAATAATAGATTAATAAGGAATCAAGTTGCCAAAAATGCACTGGATAAAGCAATTAAATTAAAACCTGCACCTCTTTACAATAAGAAATATTCCAGTCGTATATCTGTAGGTAACTTTGAAGACGATTTTCATAAAATTAAAGAGGCAGATTGGATAATTGAGGTAGTTGTTGAAAGACTGGATATAAAACGTCAAATATTTGAAAAGGTTGAAGAATATAGATCACCGGGAAGTATTGTAAGCTCAAATACATCTAGTATCCCCATTAAGCTTTTAGCAGAAGGTCGGTCTGAAGATTTCAGAAAACATTTCTGTGGAACACATTTTTTTAATCCACCAAGATATTTAAGACTGTTAGAAATAATTCCAACAAAGGATTCACTTTCTGAGCTCATAGACTTTTTTATGAATTATGGTGAGATCAACCTTGGTAAACAAACCGTTCTTTGTAAAGATACTCCTGCATTTATTGCAAATAGAATCGGCGTTATGTCTGGGGCTAAAGTATTTGAATTAACCGAGAAATTTGATCTTTCAATTGAGGAGGTAGATTTACTCACAGGTCCAATTTTGGGTAGACCTAAAACAGGATCTTTTAGGCTTCAAGATTTAGTAGGTATAGATACCGGAGATAAAGTGACTAATTTTGTAGTTCAAAATGTAAAAGGAGATAGTTTTTTTGAAAAATTAACTAAAACAGCTACCCCTAAGTTTTTCAATTTTCTTTTGGAAAATAATTTTTTAGGAGATAAGACTGGGAAAGGATTTTACGAAAAAACCAAGGTGAAAGATGAAAACGGAAGAACAATCATTAATGCTCTAGATTTGAAATCTTTAGAATATCGCAAAAGTATTCGTCCTAAAATTGCCTTGATAAAAGAAGCAAAAGGCATTGAAAAGATGGACAAGCGTTTTCAGCTACTTATTTCTAAAGATGAAAAAGAGAGTTTATTTCTGAAAGAATATTTTGCAGCAATTTTATCATATTCTGCTCAGCGGATTCCAGAGATATCAGATACTTGCTATCAAGTTGATGATGCCATGCGAGCCGGTTATGTTTGGGATTATGGTCCTTTTGAGTACTGGGATTTAATTGGATTTGATAATGGGATTTCATTGATTAATGACTCCGGTGAGGAACTTCCAAAATGGATTAATGAGATGAAATCTTTAGGTGCTAATTGCTTTTATAAATATGAAAACGGTGAAAGGAAATATTATGACCTTTTTTCGCATACTTACAAAAAAATACCTGGGTCTGATGCCTTCATTATTTTAGACAGTTACAGAGAAAATTCTCCAGTTATAAAAAATACAGAATGTTCAGTCCATGATATTGGTGATGGAGTTTTGTGTCTTGAATTTCAGAGTAAAAGTAATGCAATTGGAGATGGAATAGGAAGGGCTATAGCTGAGGCAATTGAGCTAGCGGAAAATCAAAGTTGGACTGGAATTGTCATAGGAAATAATGCAAAACAATTTAGCGTAGGCGCTAACCTAATGAACATAGGAATGATGGCTATGCAAAAACAATTTGATCCACTTGAAAAATTGGTAGATGACTTCCAAAGGGTTAACATGAGAATGAGAACCTCAAAAATACCATTGGTAACTGCTGCTCAGGGCTATGTTTTTGGTGGAGGCTGTGAAATAGCAATGCACTGCGATGCGGGTATTTATGCTGCTGAAACTTATATAGGTCTTGTAGAGGTTGGGGTGGGTCTACTTCCTGGTGGTGGTGGAACCAAAGAATTGGCGTTGCGAGCTTCAGATGGTTTTTATGAAGGAGATGTCAAGATTCCGATGTTAATCGATCATTTTAAAAGTATTGCAACTGCGGCAGTATCTACATCTGCCGCAGAGGCATATGATTTACATTACCTTAAGGAAGGTAGGGATTTTATATCCTATAATGTTCAAAGAAATATAGGCGAAGCCAAAGATAAAGTTCTGGAGCTAGCAAAAAATTACGTACCACCCTCAGAGAGAAACGACATTGAAGTATTAGGTAGAGGGGGGCTTGGAGCACTTTACTCTGCTATCAACGAATTTTACTTGGGCGGTTACATGTCGGAATACGACGTAGAAATTGCCAGGAAAGTAGCATTTGTAATTTGTGGAGGAGATTTAACCAGCGCACAAAAAGTTAGCGAGCGATATCTTTTGGATATTGAGCGAGAAGGATTTATGAGTTTATTAGGTAATCAAAAAACACTAGATAGAATTCAGTATTTATTAATGAATAATAAGCCCCTAAGAAATTAAATAGCATGGAAGCATATATTGTTAAAGGTTATAGAACTGCAGTAGGAAAAGCGAAAAAGGGAGGGTTTAAAAATTATCGTTCAGATGATATGGCCGTTCAAGTTATAAAACAACTGGTCAAAAATGTACCTCAGCTGGATCCAACTACTGTCAACGATGTAATTGTTGGCTGTGCAAACCCTGAAGGAGAACAAGGTTTACAAGTAGGTCGGCTGATATCAGCAAGAGCTTTGGGAATTGAAGTCCCCGGAATTACTATCAATCGTTATTGCGCTTCTGGTCTAGAGGCGATTTCATTGGCAGTTGCAAAAATCAAGGCAGGTATGGGTGATATCTTCATTGCAGGGGGGGCAGAAAGTATGAGTTTAATTCCAATGACGGGATATAAACTATCCCCTAGTTATCAAGCTAATCTGGAAAACATCAATTATCACGTGAGCATGGGAGCAACAGCTGAAGCTGTGGCAGAAAAGTATAATATCACACGTGAAGCAGCAGATAATTTTTCATTAGCTTCCCATCAAAAAGCAGTAAATGCGATTGATCAAGGATATTTTAAAGAAGAAATTGTACCGATTGAGGTTGAAGAGGTTTTTGTCAGTGAAGGTAAGAAGGTTTCCAGCTCTCATACTGTTGCAGTTGATGAGGGTGTAAGAAGAGATACAAGTATAGAGGGGTTGAGTAGCTTAAGAGCTGCTTTTAAACAAGGAGGAATTATTACCGCTGGAAACTCCTCTCAAATTTCTGATGGAGCTGCTTTCACCTTAGTAATGAGTGAGTCTAAAGTTAAAGAATTAGGATTATTCCCTATAGCTCGAATGGCGTCTTGTTCCGTTGGAGGTGTGGACCCAATTTTTATGGGTATTGGTCCATGTGAAGCCATTCCTAAAGCGTTAAATCAAGCTGGTCTGAAGCTCAATGATATTGAACAAACAGAGCTTAACGAAGCATTTGCCGCCCAATCATTAGCTGTTATTCAAGAAAGCCGTTTAGACCCTACAACGGTAAATGTTAATGGAGGTGCTGTTGCCTTAGGGCATCCTTTAGGTTGCACAGGAGCCAAACTCACCATTCAGTTACTCAATGAGATGAAACGCCGTAATCAAAAGTATGGTATGGTAACTGCTTGTGTTGGCGGTGGTCAGGGAATTGCAGGAGTTTTTGAACGATTATAAGTTCAGACTTTTTTTACCACATAAGTCACCACTCCCCAAATGATCAATTCATTATCTTCTGTGACTTTTATCGGTTCGTATTTCTTGTTTTCAGGCATTAAATACACACAGTCCTTTTCAACCTTTAAACGTTTTACAGTAAACTCTCCATCTACAAAACAAACTGCAATTTTCTTGTCTTCCGGTTCTAGGCTTCGGTCAATGACCAGTAGATCTCCGTCGTCCAATCCTGCTCCTTGCATAGATTCGCCCGAAACCCTAGCGTAAAAAGTAGCAGTTTCGTTTTTGACCACCTCTCGATCAATACTGATCCTCAATTCTTTAAAGTCATCCGCTGGTGAGGGAAATCCTGCCGAAATACCCTCTTGGGCCAAAAACAAACCTTTTCCTGACTTCTGATTTGGATGAAAAAAAACAACTTTATTTCCCTTACTCATTTGACTTTGATTACCTCATCGATTTCTGTGGTAAAACGATTTGAGAGGTGATCCCTTCTCATTTTCCACGTTTGCTTTAAATCTTGACTTGCTAATTTCATTCGATGTGGACCAAAGCGACGGTGAATTTTATCCAGAGTTTCCATTAATACTGAATGTTTAGGATTATTCTTTTCAAACAAACTCATTTGTCTTGATGTTGACGGGGTTAGCCCAAGTAGTAATATTCCGGCTTTTTTGTATTCAATATCCGATTTGAAAATATTTTTTAACCCCTTTAGTGCGTATTGGTTTAAAATAAGACTAGAATCTGTGGCATAGGGCAGTGTAACTGTGCAGCCATTTCTATATTGTTCAGCCTCTTTTTGGAAAGGGTTACTTCTTACAAAAATATAAATTGCAGAAGCACAACTTCGTTGTTTTCTCAGTTTTTCTGCTCCCAAAAGGGTATAAGTGGTAATGCGTTCTTCGAGATCACTAAATGTAGTGAGCGTACTTTTAAAACTTCTTGTCGTGGCAATCGACTTTTTTGCAGGAGCAGTCTCTTCTAGCTGGATAGTGGGGGTACCCTGTAGATCCCTTTTCAACCTTAATCCTAGTATACTTAAGTTTTTTTTCACCCAACTGTCCGGTAGATTAACAAAGTCCAAAGCCGAGTTCACACCCAAAGCTTTGAGCTTTTTTCCATGTCTTATCCCAACACCCCAAACATCACTTATCGCAGTCCATTTTAGAGCTTTTAGCCTTTTTTCATCACTGTCTATAAAGTAAATACCATTAGTTTTATCTGCAAACTTTTTAGCTATTTTATTGGCTATTTTTGCTAGAGCTTTCGAGGGCGCAATCCCAATAGAAACTGGAATACCAGTCCACTGACGTACTTGTTTTCTTATTTTTAACCCCGTTTCCCTTAAATCGAAATATTCAAACCCTTCAAATTTTAAAAAAGCTTCGTCGATACTGTAAATTTCTACATTCGGGGTATAGTTTTCTAGTATTTTCATTACTCGGTGACTCATGTCTCCGTAGAGAGGGTAGTTGGAAGAAAAAACTTTTATATTGTACTTTTTGAATTCCCTTCGGAATTTGAAGGCAGGTGCACCCATTGGGATACCTAAGGCCTTAGCCTCATTACTTCGGGCAATTACACAACCATCATTATTGGATAGTATCACTATTGCTTTATCCTCATATTGAGGTTGAAAAACCCGCTCGCAAGAAGCGTAAAAGTTGTTGCAGTCAATTAACCCAAACATATATAAAAATTAAATTTTTGAAAATAAAAGTGGTTAGGATCTGTCGTAATTTTGAATTTAATTACGGCTATATTATCAGTACCTTTTCAATACAAATTTAATAAGAAATATGTTGTTTTATAATTAAAACTTAACCTCTTTAGTCAAAAATTGTAATTTTGTTAATAGTACTAGTTTTAATATGATTTGATGGACAAATATTCATTTTTAAATTCGGCACATACTGCATACTTTGCCGAATTATATGAGCAATACTTAGAAGATCCCGATATAGTAGAACCTAGTTGGAGAGCTTTTTTTCAAGGATTTGATTTTGGGGTCGAAAATGGAGGTAGTCAATCGATTACTGGGGATGTAGAGGTTCCTGAGTCTGTTAAAAAAGAATTCCAAGTAGTAAGATTGATTGAGGGGTATCGGACGAGAGGGCACTTGTTTACCAAAACTAATCCCGTTCGTAACAGAAGAATGTACAGTCCTAATCTTGATGTTGAAAATTTTGGTTTGACACAAGCAGACTTATCCACTGTATTTAATGCAGGTTCAATAGTTGGTATTGGTCCAAGTACTTTAAACACAATAATTGAGCATCTTCAAAAAACTTATTGCGAGTCAATAGGTGTGGAATACATGTATATTAGAAATATAGAGAAGAAAGAATGGATTAAGGACCGCTTACATCAAAACGAAAATCATCCAAATTTTAATTCAGACCAAAAAAAGCATATTCTAAATAAGCTAAATCAAGCAGTTAGTTTTGAAAATTTTCTTCACACAAAATATGTAGGTCAAAAGCGCTTTTCCCTTGAAGGAGGGGAGTCACTTATACCTGCTCTGGATGCTCTAGTTTTATCTGCAGATGAAAAAGGCATTGAAGAATTTGTAATGGGAATGGCTCATAGGGGGAGGCTAAATACTCTAACCAATATCTTTGGAAAATCTCCCAAAGATATTTTTAGCGAATTTGAAGGTAAAGATTATGATGAGTTGGTTTTTGATGGAGATGTTAAGTACCATATGGGATGGACATCTAAAATTGATCCCAACAAGGATGGAAAAAAAATTAATATTAATTTAGCTCCTAATCCTTCTCACTTAGAAACTGTTGGAGCGGTTGTTGAGGGAATTTCACGAGCTAAAATCGATAACAAATTCAATGGGGATTCCTCAAAAGTCTTACCAATTATTGTGCATGGAGATGCAGCCATTGCAGGACAGGGTATTGCTTATGAAATCGCTCAAATGTCAAGACTCAAAGGATATTCTACAGGTGGAACTATCCACATTGTGGTTAACAATCAAATTGGTTTTACCACAAATTATCTTGATGGAAGGTCTAGCACCTATTGTACAGATGTTGGTAAAGTAACCTTATCTCCTGTTATGCATGTCAACGCTGATGATGCTGAGGCAGTAGTTCATGCTGTTCTGTTTGCCTTGGACTTTAGAATGAAATTTGAAGCGGATGTTTTCATTGATTTATTAGGATACAGAAAGTTTGGACACAATGAAGGGGATGAGCCTCGATTTACCCAACCTCAACTTTACAAATTTATTTCAGCCCACAAGAATCCAAGGGATATTTATGCTGAAAAATTAATTTCTCAAGGTGTTATTGATGTGGACTATGTAAAAAAGGTAGAGGAAGAATATAAATCTGGATTAGAAAGAAACCTTCAAGTTTCTAAAAAAGAACAAACTACCATCGTTACTCCATTCATGGATGATGAGTGGCAAGGATATCAAAGGGTAGACGAATTAGGAATGCATCCTGAAATCGTAACAGCTGTAGAGCCGAAAAAGCTTAAACTTGTTGCTAATGCAATTTCTACTTTACCTCAAGGAAAGAAATTCTTAAGAAAGATTGAACGTTTGATTGCTGATCGAAAAAAAATGTTTTTTGATACAAACAAACTCGATTGGTCGATGGGTGAGCTGCTTGCTTATGGGACTTTACTTGAGGAAGGCTTTAATGTACGTTTATCTGGACAGGATGTAGAAAGAGGAACTTTTTCTCACCGTCATGCTGTTCTTAAAGCTGAGACATCCGAGGAAGAATTAATATTATTGAACCAAATTAATCCTTCTAGTCAAGGAAAATATAGTGTTTACAATTCGCTTTTGTCGGAGTACGGTGTTCTAGGATTTGATTATGGCTATGCGATGGCGAGCCCTGATACTCTAACCATTTGGGAAGCTCAGTTTGGCGACTTCTCTAATGGTGCTCAAATTATGATCGATCAATATATATCAGCAGCTGAAGATAAATGGAAAACTCAAAATGGTATTGTTCTATTATTACCTCACGGATATGAGGGGCAAGGTGCAGAACATTCTTCAGCCAGAATCGAGCGTTACCTTCAACTTTGTGCTAAAGACAACATGTTTGTAGCTAATTGCACAACTCCTGCGAATTTATTCCACTTGCTAAGAAGACAGATGAAGGGCAATTTCAGAAAACCATTGATTGTGTTTACACCCAAAAGTCTTTTGAGACATCCAATGGCCGTTTCTTCGGTTGAGGACCTCACAGAAGGTATTTTTCAAAGGGTAATACCCGACACTGAAATAGATAAAAAACAAGTTAAAAAATTAGTTTTTTGTTCTGGTAAATTCTACTTTGATTTGGTTGATGCTAGAGCTAAAAAAAACATTAGAGACGTCGCAATTGTAAGAATAGAACAATTATTTCCATTACCTTTCGAGGAGATTCAATCAGAAATAAATCGCTATGAAATTTTAGAAGAGATTGTCTGGGCACAAGAGGAACCGAGAAATATGGGAGCTTGGAGTTATTTATTACTTCAGCTACCACAAGCAAATAAAATGCGACCAGCTACAAGAAGATATTATGGATCACCCGCTGCGGGAAGTGCTGCTAGGTTTAGAAATAGGCATCAACAAGTAATTGATTATGTTTTTGATGCTTCACGAGATAATTTTATAAGAAAAAAGAAAAAGTAAAAATCTATTATTATGATTTTAGAGATGAAGGTCCCCTCACCGGGAGAATCTATAACTGAGGTTGAAATTGCGCAGTGGCTAGTCGCTGAAGGCGATTACGTCGAAAAGGATCAAGCGATCGCTGAGGTAGATTCAGACAAGGCAACCTTAGAGCTTCCTGCTGAGACTAGCGGAACGATATCACTAAAGGCTGAAGAAGGTGATGCGGTAGCAGTTGGTTCAGTAGTATGTTTCATAGATACCGAGGGAAAACCTCAAGAAGGACAATCTTCTACTTCAGCAGAGATAGATGAAAATCCTGTTGTAAATATCAAGCCTAGCTCAATAGTTAAATCTAGTTACGCAACAGGAACTGCCTCAACAGCAGCCAAAAAAATCATTGCTGAAAAAGGTATTGATATAGACACCTTGATTGGTTCGGGAAGAGATGGAAGAATTACCAAACAGGATGCGATAATGGCAGTAGCATCAATGGGCTCAGCTCCAGAGGGAGTAAACCGAGGCGAGGAACGTAAAAAACTATCTATGCTCAGGCGTAAAGTTGCTGAGAGACTTGTTGCCGTAAAAAACGAAACGGCAATGTTGACAACCTTTAACGAGGTGGATATGGCCCCTATTTTTGCATTAAGGAAACAGTACAAAGAGTTATTTACCGAAAAGCATGGTGTTGGACTTGGGTTTATGAGTTTCTTTACTAAAGCTGTTGTTAGAGCACTTAAAATATTTCCTGATGTTAACTCTATGATAGATGGCGACTATAAGATATCATATGATTATTGTGATATAAGTGTAGCTGTTTCTGGACCGAAAGGCCTAATGGTTCCAGTTTTGAGAAGTGCTGAAAAACTTTCATTTAAGGAAATCGAGCATGAGATTAAAAGACTCGCTATACGCGCTAGAGATGGACAAATTACTGTTGATGATATGACTGGGGGCACCTTTACAATATCAAATGGCGGGGTTTTCGGGTCAATGTTATCTACTCCTATTATCAATCCTCCTCAATCAGGTATTCTCGGGATGCATAACATCATTGAAAGACCTGTTGCTCTTGATGGAAAGGTTGAAATTAGACCGATGATGTATTTGGCATTATCTTATGATCATCGCATCATTGACGGTAAAGAGTCTGTAGGTTTCTTAGTTGCAATTAAAGAAGCCTTAGAAAAGCCTGAGGAAATGTTAATGGATAATGATATTAAAAAGGCTCTAGAACTATAAATTTATTGCTTAGAATGTCATTCTTTTTTCAGCATAGTCAATAATTACTTTATGTTTTCTTAGAAAGTCATTTCCTAATATACCATCAATATTACCACCCCCTTCCTTAATCAATGTTGCGTTTAGGTGTTGCATATCAAGGAGAACAAAAGATTGTTGACCAATAAGATGTCTTCCAAGAAATAAATTACATTTATTAGCCAAAATCGCTTTCATTTTATCCTCACCAGCTCCGGCAGCCTCAAAGGGATCTCCTTTTTCTAAAATATTAAAATTATTTTTTTGGGACATAGCGATACAGCTGTTTGAGGCTCCAGTATCAATTAACAGAGTTGCTTTAATCCCATTTATTCTAGCTTGACAACTTAAATGATGGGTTAGTGTAATTTTAATTTTGACTTTTCGAGGATTTATTTTTTTAAACAAAGCTTTAGTTTTTTGTAAAAGTAAAAAACGAAATATTAATTTTACTAATAATGAGAATGATTGATACCCATACACATCTTTACTTAGATGCTTTCGATGATGATAGAAGTGAGGTAATTGAAAAAGCAATTAATGAAGGTATCCATCATTTTTATTTACCTGCCATTGATAGCTCCTATAGCAACAAAATGTATGAACTTGAAAAGCAATATCCTGAACACATTAGGTTGATGACAGGTTTACACCCAACATATGTAAAGGAAAATTACCTGGAGGAACTAAATCATGTTAGTGAAAACTTGTCTAGAAGAGATTTTATTGGTGTAGGCGAAATAGGAATTGATTTGTTTTGGGATAAAACTTTTCTTAAACAACAACAAGAATCTTTTAATCATCAAATCGTATTGGCTAAAAAATATGATTTACCAATTGTAATTCATTGTAGAAATGCTTTTGATGAGGTGTTTGATGTGCTGGAAGATCATAAAGGTAATGAGCTTTATGGAGTTTTTCATTGTTTTACAGGTACTTATGAACATGCAAAACGTGCTATTGATTTTAATCTAAAACTTGGAATTGGTGGAGTAGTTACTTTTAAAAATGGAAAAATTGATAGTTTTTTAGATAAAATCCCTTTAGAAAATATTGTTTTAGAGACCGATTCCCCTTATTTAGCACCTGTACCACATCGAGGAAAGCGTAATGAGAGTGGATACCTTACCCTTGTAAATCAAAAAATAGCTGATATACATGGTATGACTATGGGTGAGATAGCTAAAATAACAACCGAAAATGCAATATCTGTATTCAAAAATTGACTTAAAAGATAAAAATATTGATCTATAGTTTCTTAGAATATTTTTTTGATTATTTAATTTTTATTTT
>CEOP01068816.1_pt1 | contig 12142 bp, 6 predicted proteins | sample 361301 | NCBI WGS metagenome assembly CEOP01 (sample SAMEA2619548, study PRJEB7988) | marine metagenome | biome: marine biome (ENVO:00000447); feature: deep chlorophyll maximum layer (ENVO:xxxxxxxx); material: "saline water (ENVO:00002010), including plankton (ENVO:xxxxxxxx)" | depth 55 m
ACTCATATAGAGAAAAGAATTATTTTATATCTTTAGGGCTTCAGATTCAGCCAGGCCGTTTCTTCTCCTGTTAAAAGAATTTTTGTTGCCTCTAATGAGCTTTCTGTTTCAAAAAAGTTTCTAGGTCCTATTAAAGGGAAAGATGGAAATTCTTGACTAAGTACAAATGCTAGAGCTATTTGAATAGGATCTACCGATTTTTTTGAGGCCAAATCAAAGCATCTTTTTCGTCTCTCGAGATTATCTTCACTTATCCAAACTCTTTTTTGTTCTTCTAAGTTCGGATCTGCAACATGAGCTAATCCAGAAAATTCCTGGGAATCAAGAAAAAACCCTCTAGCTTGGCTTGACCAAGGGAATATTGCGACTTGATTCTTTTTTAAATAGCTTACATAGTCGTCTTCAGAGCAGCTAAAACAACCAGGCCATACAGGATTATTCATATACGCAAGGCTAAAATTGTTACTCAATACTGTAAAAGGGTCCTTACCAACTGATTTTGCATAATCATTTGCTTGCTTAAATCTATCTAGAGACCAATTAGAAGCTCCAAATATCTTTATCACCCCTTCATCTTTTAGTTCATTTAAAGTATCTATAAATTCTTCTACAGGGATTGATTCATTGTCTCTATGCAAACAATATATATCCAAATAGGAGGAGGACATTCGAGAGAGGGTTTCCTCAAGTTGGGGTTTAATTTTTTCTGGTAAACAGTCTGGAGTGTGTGCACCTTTTCCAAGTACTACTACGTCCTCTCTTAGACCTCTAGATTCAATCCAACTTCCTAAATAAAAATCACTCTTTCCATTGTTATAGATATATGCAGAATCAAATACATTACCCCCCTTGCTGTAGAAGTGATCGAACATAGCAAAAGCATGGTTGGTGTCAGACTGGTTATCGCATCCAAAAACAACTCTCGATAATTTCTTATCAATACCAGGAAGATTTAAAGAAGGAAGCTCTTCTCGTTGTATATTTGCAGGAATAATAGAAACTTTTCGTCTCTCACCTCTATCTGCATCGTAAACAACCTTTAATTCCCTGCGCCATGAATCTAACGCAATCATATTACCGTGAGAATCATTATGCGGAATTAAGCAAGATTCAATATCTTGTTTTTTAAAATGTTTTGAAAAATGATCTATTTCTAAGGCATAGATACCTTTATCCGTAGATATATCTATTATCTCTTCTTTATGATCGGCATCTTTAACCTTTATTTGAGATTTCCTATCTGTAAATTCTCCACAATGCCAAGGCTGATTTACTATGATTGTTGTGGAGCCATCGCTTATTTCAACATCACTTTCTGAGCTTAAGTTAGTTGCAGATCTTACTTCCGCAATTGAACCGTCTTCAAACTGTAGTTTTGCATAAGCATTTAAATCAATATTCTGAGCACTAAGCTCTCCTGAGCAACTTTCTAAAATTGGATTCATAAAATTCTTATCATTCACTGCTCCAACTGCATGCCTTGCAATCGAAAGTGGATAACAACCAATATCTAAAATAGAACCTCCTCCTAATTCCCTATTAACCAGCCTATGAGTTTCGGGTACATCTACTGAGAAACAAAACTCAGACCTAATTGTGAGAGGGCTGCTTAACTTTTCTTTTATTACCTCTATAATCTTTTGTGTTTGAGGATGTATTTTGTACATAAAGGCCTCCATCAAAAGAGTATTATTTTTTCTAGATAGATCTATCAAAGCCATGGTCTCCGTAGCATTTATGGTCATTGGTTTTTCACAAAGAACAGCTTTTTTTTGCCTGAGACATTCGGCAGTAAGTGCAAAATGGCTAGTGTGGGGAGTTGCCACGTATATTGCATCAACCTCAGTTAGAGAAATAAGATTTTCATATCCCTCAATTGGTATGCAATTATATGGAATAGAAAAATCTTTAGCTCTAGAAACAGTATTACTTGCAACAGCAACTAACTCACCTTCAGTTTCTAGTAATGCTTCAGCAAAAGCTTTTGCAATAGATCCGGTGCCAAGTATTCCCCATTTAATTATTGTCATGATTGTCCTTCTTGAAGTTGTCTTAATAGATCCTTATGCATTTTTGCATCAATTGGATAAAAATAAATAATCACTAAGCTTAGCGCTATGCCTATTGAGGGTATCAAAGTCATTATTGCTTTCATATTAGAGATGGTACCATCTGATTGAACCTCATTGGCTTGAAAGCCTATAAAGTCTAATACAATACCAAGGATTATTATGGCAAAGGCAATAGAGCCTTTTTGAGCGAAGGTCATAAATCCATATAAGGAAGATTCACTTCTCACACCTGTATGTACTTCTCCGTATTCAATGGTATCAGGTAGCATAGACCAAAATAAGATACCACCTGCACCAGAACCAAAACCTATGAATGCTACCAAAAACAATAACTCAGTTAATGTATCGATTTCATAAAGATAAAAAACTAACAAAGCAATAAGTGTTATTGAACTTGAAATTAGCCAGGTTAATTTTTTTCCAATGCTATTGGATATCATCCACCAGATAGGAATACTTAGGAAAGCCACTATACCGCTAGTAAATAATATAGTTCCTTGATACTCATGCAGATTCAAAGCATATTTAGTGTAATAAATGAGGTTGTTTCCAAAAAAAATAGTCGTAATTCCTACTATTAAAGTAGCTGAAAAAACTAACCAGAAAGGTCCATTTTTTCCAATAGCTCTAGCCGCCTCAAACAGACTTCCGCCTACCCTCTCTATACCTTGATCATTGGAAGGTTCTTTTACAGTTAAGAAAGTTATTGCATGAATGCCTAATGCAGTTAAACCTGCGATACATGCCAAAACAACAAATCCTAAACTTTCATCTTCACCTCCAACCCAAAAAATAATTGGAAATGCGAACAATGCCATGAGGTTTGTACCAGTTTGAGCACCCAGCATCCTGAAACCTGTTAAATTTGTCCTTTCCTGACTATCTGAAGTTATCCTAGGAGTTAGAGAAGAGAATGGAACACTAACAAGAGTGAAGCAAGTTCTATGAAGCAGGTTTGCGAATAAAAGGAAAAAGAAAAGAGCGCTCCCTTCTAGTGGAGGAACCCAAAATAGGAGTATAAAAGATAAGGCCAAAGGTATGTTCCCAAAAAGTAGATAGGGTCTATAAACGCCCCACTTAGTTCTAGTTCGTTCTGCCATATAACCCATAAAAGGATCAGTGATGGCGTCCCAAAACATTCCGATACCGTATATTAAACCTGCTAGAGAAGGAGAAATGCCTACAACATCCGTATAAAAATATAGAAGGTATAAACCAACACCGCTCCAATATAGGCAGATGGCTATATCCCCTATTCCGTAGCCTAAACGTGTTTTAAGGTTAAGCTTTTCAACTATAGCTTCAGTCATGAAAGCTAAGTTTATAGGTATCAATAAAAGATTAAAGCCTTATATTGGAACTACCACCATAAAGAATAAATAATCAACAAGAAAGTAGTGATAATTCCAGTTGAAATGTTAAAACTTCTGGATGTCTGAAAATTAATTGAACCGAGATCAACTGCTTTTTCTTGATCTCTATAACCCTGGACTAGGGCAGTCATGTAGCATAAAAAACCTGTAGCCAAGAAAACTATGCCCATTCTATGTTGAAAAGGAAAGTCATCAGTAGCAAAAATAAACATACCTACCGAAAGCACCAAGGAGGCTAAAGCAGCCACCAAAACTGAGAGGCTTGTTGCTTTTTTCCAGAATAAAGCCACTAAGAATATAACTAAAATCCCAGGAGTAAAAAATCCTGTAAAATTTTGAATATACTGGAAAGCCGACTCAAGATTACCTAACAAAGGTTGAGCACATAACGCTGCCACAACAATTGAAAGTAAAGCCACATTTCTTCCAACGATAACTAGTTTCCTCTCATCAACTTCTTCAGAAAGGAATTGTTTATAAATATCCATTGTGAATATAGTGCTCACACTGTTTGTCATAGAAGCTAAAGAAGAAACAATAGCTGCGATTAAAGCAGCAAAAGTTAAACCAAGTAATCCAGATGGCAAGAGTCCCATCATAGCGGGATAGGCTGTATCCGGCGAATTTAATTCTGGAATTAATACAACAGCGCAAATACCAGGTAAAACAACCACTATAGGCATGAGTAGTTTTAGGAAGGCAGCAAACATAACACCCTTCTGTGCTTCTGGAAGAGATTTTGCTCCTAGAGCCCTTTGTGTAATGTATTGATTGAACCCCCAATAAGCAAAATGAGCAACCCAAAGACCTCCAATTAAGACCCAAACACCAGGCAAGTCAGGGTAACTAGGATTATCCTCTGATAAAATCATATCGAATTTTTCTGGGACAGCATTTATGAGAATTTGAAAGCCCTGAATAAAACCTTCATTATCACTTATCTTATCTAGGGCAATATAAGAAACCGCTAGCCCACCGAAAATAAGTAAAAAAACTTGTATGGCATCGGTTAAAGCAACTGCCTTTAAACCACCTTTTAAAGAATATGCTAAAGAAAAGATAACTAGAGCCCATAAACCATAAGAAATATCTAAACCTGTTAAAGTATTTATTGCCAAAGATCCCAACCAAAGTACAGAAGTGAGATTTATAAATATATAAACTGCAACCCAAAATAAGGACAATACAAGGCAAACCCATTTATCAAATCTTTGTTCTAGGAATTGGGGCATTGTATAAATCTTTTTTTCTAGAAATATAGGTAAGAAATATTTCGCCATCACAATTAGAGCAATTGCAGCAGTTAATTCATAAGTTGCTATAGCCATTCCAACCACATAACCCTGTCCTGACATACCTATAATTTGTTCAGCTGAAATATTGGCAGCTATAAGAGAAGCACCTATGGCCCACCATGGTAATGATCTTCCAGCAAGGAAATAGTCCTCTGAGGTTTTGTTCTTTCCATTATCTTTAGACACCCAGGTAGCTAAGGCAATTAAACCAACACAATAGATACCGATAATCCATAGATCCAAACTTGCAAATTTCATTTATAGCTCCTAATTACAAGGAAAAATATGTTTTCCGCCTTCACCACCTTCTAAATAAACCTTACCGATATCAAATTCCCAATTTCCATCGCTCAATATACCTATGGGTGCGGTTATCTTCTTTAAATTTACTCCATTCTTCTTTAAACACTTTAATGGGATGCCTATAGTTGTCCAATTACCTATAGCTAGTTTCCCAAAAAAATCTTGCATATCAAAAGAAACGTTACATTTATTTCCACAAACAGTAGTAAAAATTATAGGCTTTTCACTTTTATTATTTACCCTTAAATCAAAAGTTAATATTCCACTGGCCTGTTCTTCATTTACTAGATTTAAAGGTTTTTTTGTTGTTAAAAACCAACCAGAAGTACCCTTATTTATCTTAATTCTATGAGTATCTTCTTGTACCTTGCCGTCTATTATTTCTGAAGAGATTTCATTGTCTTTAGTTAAGGATACTTTCTTATCAATCAATAGCGCCTCCGAAGGAGACTGCAAAATTACTCTATATTGCTCACTTGGCCATCCTTGAAGAAAAATCTCTCCTAGCTTTAATTTTCTTTGATTAGGAAGAGTTTCTGGCAATATTTCCAGATAGGTATCATCTTCATATGTTAGGCCATAACCAAAAGGGAAAAGTGGATCATAATAAGAAGTATTTCTATTTAAATTTGTATTATCTGCTTCCCGCGGCCAAGAAAAAGAAAGCTTTCCTTTGAAGTCTATTTTTTTTCCCGCATGAGTTCTCCCAAAGAGTACTTCTGCAATGCCATCCCCTTCCGTTCCTGGCAGCCAAGCTGCTACAAATGCATCAGAATTATTTAATTCTCTATTAACCCACATAGGGCGTCCAGACAAAAATAGGTAAACAACAGCTACACCTTTCTCTTTAAATGTCTTTGCAACTTTCAAATGTTCAAAGTCTTTATTTAAAAATTCCAAGCTATTTATTGAACCTTGGTATTCTGCGTACGGATTTTCACCAATAACTAGAATTGCAATATCCGGTATTTCTGAAAATTTACCGTTTTCGGAATAACTTATTTTTCCATTATTTTTTTTAATAAACATTTCAAGACCGTCATATATTGAAGTAGCTCTAGGAAAATCTTTATTTGAAGTTCCGGTACCCTGCCAAGTAAAAGACCAACCACCAGAAGCTTTTGAAATTTCTTTAGCACCTTTTCCTACTACCAGAATATTAGTATTTGGATTGAGAGGCAGAGTCTTTTTATTATTCTTTAATAACACCAAAGATTCCCTAACAGCTTGTCTTGATATATCTCTATGTGCTTGAGATCCAATATTCTCTCTAGACATATCTAAATACCTTAGAGAGGGTCGTTTCTTTTCAAAAAGTCCGTATCTTGTCTTTACTTTTAGAATCCTTTTTACTGCATCATTTAGCCTGTCCTCTGAAATATCGCCCTTTCTTACTTGCTTAAGGGTGTTTTGATAAAGCATTTTCCAAGAGTCAGTTACCATAAACATATCAAGACCGGCATTAATAGTTTGGGCACAACTGTAGGAGAAACAACCTTCAACTTCTTGATGTCCATTCCAATCGCCAACTACTACTCCATCAAAAGCCATTTGCTCTTTCAAAACATCAGTAAGAAGGTATTTATATCCATGCAGTTTCTCTCCATTCCACGAATTGAATGAGGCCATAACAAACTGGACACCAGCCTCAATTGTAGTCAGATAACCTTTACCATGTATTGCAATAAGATCTTCTTCACTTAGAACTGTATTGCCTTTATCAACTCCATTTAAAGTTCCTCCATCGCCAATGAAATGTTTCGAAGTTGCTAAGATATTACCTTTGGTAAGAAAATCTTTATCTTTTAAGCCTTGATAACCTTCAACAGATACTCTTCCCATCTCAGCAACTAATTCAGGGTCTTCAGAAAAACCTTCAAAAGCTCTACCCCACAGATCATTTCTAGGAACTGAAACTGCTGGAGCAAAAGTTAAATCTAAACCGCTCAAATAAACTTCTTTAGCTACTACAGAGCTGATTTCTCTGACTAAATCTAAATTTCTAGTAGCTCCAAGTCCTATGTTATGTGGAAATAAAACTGCACCTTTCAAGTTATTATGTCCGTGAACTGCGTCTGTTCCCCAAATTACAGGAATGCCTAAATTATTACCTTTTGAGGCTAGATAATATTCGTCTGCTAATTTTCTCCAATCCTCAACTGTATGATTTTTTTTGCCGTAAGGAAAACTTCCTCCGCCATTTAATATTGCACCTATAGAATATTCTTTAACTTCTTTTGGCGAAATATGGCTTATTTCTACCATCATTATTTGACCTACTTTTTCTTCTGTCGTCATTGAAGAAATAAGCTTATCTATGCGTAGATCATCTTTCTCTGTACCTCCTATAAAAAAACTAATAGAAAATAAGATTGGTAATAGGTATTTCATAAATGTCAGTTAAACTAAAAGGCCGATATAAAATCGGCCTTTTAATTACTTTTTAATTTTACCAGTAGTAACCAACTCTAACACCATAATGTCTGGGTGCTGAAAAGGATCCACTTGGATTTCCAGCTTCAACTCCTCGCCAGTAAGGAATTGTTTCATCAGTAATATTGTAAGCATAAGCTTGTGCATACCAAGAAGCATCGCCTGCTGGTTTGTAGGTAAGGAATAAATCTAACATCTTCCATGAGCCTCTTTGATCACCAAATTCATCTGTACTTTGATTGAAGTATCCTGGTAGATCTACAAACGAATCTCCAAAACCATTTCCATATCCTCCAGGATCATTAGTATGTTTGTCAGCATTCCAAATAGTTAAATAGTCAGAAGACTGCCAATGATAGTTCAGAGCTGGGACAAGTTGTCCTAAATTACCCATCTCTACAGTATGCTCATACCTAATAGTAAAAGAAAGATCTGGGGAATAAGGAGCTTCATTGCCTTTCAAGTTAACCTGATTCTCTGGAACATTAGCTATTGATTGACCATAATCTGCTCTTCCAAAATAAGCATCTTGGCCGTAGTACCATTGCGTAATAAAGTCATCAGTAACTTCAGTGTCTGTGAATGTAGCCCAACCACTGAGTTTTCCACCTTCATAAGGAATAAAGTCAAATTCAATCTCTATACCCGTCATTTCTTGTTCGCCAAAGTTTTGAGTACCCCAAAAAGTAACAACTTGTTGAATAGGATCTAACTGACCTGTATCAATATTATATTCAGTAGTTGCAATTACGTCATATGGAACGTTACCTGTAAATTGCTTGCCATCGTAAACAGTATGATAAAGGTTAGCTGCTAAAGTTAACTTATTATCTAAAGTTCTTGTCTTGTAACCTATTTCAAAAGTTGTAGCGTCTTCAGGTCCATATGAGGTATTAACGGTAGATCCTGGCCCTTCTGGATGCACTGTATTTGCTCCTCTCACAGCCTCATCAGCTATACTTCCTGATTTATAACCTGTAGCTAAGTAAGCATACATAAAGCTATTATCGTTGACATCCCAGTCCAAACCTATTCTCCAATCCGTAGAGCTATAATCTTTAGAAGTAGCATTATTAGCTGTTTGTACCATACAACCCGTAGCTCCTATACCTCCTCCACCGTAAGGTCCTCCGCCCGCATCACAATTAATGCCAGCATATTGACCACCCGCTAAATGAAAATCAGGAGTTAAGGCAGCTAACCTAGGTATAAAAAATTGTCTTTCCCCCCAGATTTCAGTTGAAGGATAGCAAGAGTTCCAGACAGTACATGCATAGTTTTTACCACCATTGTCTGACTTTTCGTCTTCAGTATATCGAGCTCCAAGAGTTAAAAATAAATCATCCCTTAGTCGTATGGTTGCTTGACCAAAAACTGCAGTAGACTCCATTGTTCTATCGGGCTGAATAAATACGTCATCGCCATTAAAAGTTGCGTGAAAAAAAGCTTCCATATCGTTTTCTTCTTTAAGATAGAAAGCTCCAGCAACCCATGCAATATCCTCAGATGCATCATTGCTTACCTCTACGTCAATAACTGTAGAATCGGCCTGAAAATCATTGAGTACCATGGCCATTTGCCATTCATTTCTTCCACCATCTATATCGAACTGGGAATATTGTTCAAGAGACTGGGAGCCAACCTTAGCTACCATATTGTAATCACCAAAATCTTTATTATAAATAGCTCTTATAGACTCAATTTCCAAATCATTAACGCCAGGTACATTAACTAATGCTGTGTAAATATCTTCAGTGCCTCTAATGTCTGAACAAGTATTGGCAGCTTTTGAAGGCGCTCCTCCAAATGTTCTTCCTGTTCTTCCAGACATCATTTCACAATCTAGAAGATTCATCCAACCAGCTCCATCATCTTGAAATACTTCATACTGAATATTAATATCACTAGAGTCATCAATTACGTATAAAGCACTTATTCTGAAAGCACTATTATCTGTATTTCCATAAAAATCTGATGAATCAGCTTCTATAAGTTCGTAAGGATTGCCGTATTGATAACCTGGATCAAATCCCGGAGCAGCATCGTCTGCCCTTTCAGGGTTATTACAACCTAAGAACCAAGCATAAGCCGAAATCCCTTTTCTATCGCCGCAGGTTGCAACATTTTTGGCTTGACTTAAGACATCAGCCGGAAACCATCTGTGATCAATTCCATTGGGGTCATAGAATCCATTCAAGTGAGAATCTTTGGAATGATCAGCAAAGGCAAATCTAACTGCAAATCTGTCGTTTATTGGGAGATTAAAGTGACCCTGCACTCCTCTTTCTTGAAGCTCCCCTGCATTCACAGTTATCGAACCACCTTGAGTTTCAAGATTAGGTTTTGCCGTAATTATGTTTAGCGTACCCACAAGTGAGTTTCTGCCAAATAAGGTGCCTTGCGGACCTCTTAGTAACTCAGCCCTTTCTAAATCAAACATGAGTGCTTGAGCACCTTGTGGTCTTGAAACATAGAGGCCATCAACATGTATTCCAACTGCTGGATCACCGAGCTCAGTTACATTGTTTGATCTCACACCTCTTAAAGTGACTATAGGAGCATTTGTGTCGCTATTCTGAATAGCAAGTCCTGGTAATGCGTAACTTAGATCTTTAATACTTGATATACCCAATTCAGTAAGTTCGGATTGAGTTACAGCAGAAACAGCAATAGGTGTATCTAAAATATCCGTTTCACGTCGAGTAGCTGTTACTGTAACAACTTCCAGTGTTTCCTCAGCATTTTGATTATCAGACGGTTCATCGGCAAATAAACCAGTTACAGAAAAAGCTAGACTAAATACTAGCGAAGAAAAAAAGAATTTTTTCATTAAAGGATTCCCCATTTAAATATACAGCAACAATTATCTAATAATTGTAGGTTTTTGACAACGTTGTCTTTTATTTTATCGCTTGCAAAAAATTAGCTGTTGAATTCCTGATAACAAGTTCTGAGGCAATAGTGTCCGCTCCTTCATATGGCTTATTTTCGAGAATACAAATAAGTTTATTGGCTGCTGATTCTCCCATCTTGAATAAAGGTTGATGGACTGTTGTAAGAGCAGGAGAAATCATTTCAGTCATGGGTGTATCATCAAAGCCAATAACGGATAAATTATCAGGAACATCGATCGATAATAAATTGGCTACTTTTATTACTGCAGCTGCCATTTCATCATTTGCTGCAAATATAGCTGAAGGCCTCTTTTTTAAGCTTAACAACCTCCTTGCACAAACCTCACCTGAAGCGAAAGAATTCAAACCAGTTTCAATGAACTCACCTTCGCAAGGCAAATTAGCCTCCTTCATTGCATCAAAAAATCCTAGAAATCTTTGATTCACACAAAGATGACTTGGATTTCCCTTAATAAAACCAATCCTTTTATGACCCTTTTTAATTAGATGATTGGTAATAGCAAAAGATGCTTCGTAATCATTAGTATTAATTTTTTCTTTTTCATCAACAACCAACCCACTAGAAACTAGTATTTTAGGAATATCTAATTTATCAAGCTGATCAATGAGTTCAGGAAAGTCAGATAGAGGCGGGGTTGTGATAATTCCAGAAACCCTAGATTTTTTAATGAAAATTTTTGTATCATCTATGATGCTAGATTCATCGAAGCGACAAGGGTGAATGATGACTTCATAACCTTGCTTGTAACAGTAAGACAGTACTCCTTCCATGATGTGAGTAATGTAATTCGGACTGGGTGTATTGTAGATTAGAGAAATTATTTTTGGCTGAGATCTAGCCAGAGATTGAGCAAATGCATTGGGCTGATAATCAAGTAGATCGATAGCCCTCTGTACTTTTTTAATTGTTTTTTCAGAAACATTCGGTTCGCTATTGATTACTCTAGAAACTGTTTTAATAGAAACATTAGCTTTTTTGGCAACATCTTGAATCGTGACAGGGGCTTTGTGAATACCCATTATTTTAATTTTTTTGGCATTTCAAGATCTCCCAAGCTTATAAGGTAGTCCTTGTTTATTTTATCATTATTATAAACTGGATTATCTCTGAAGCTCTTCAAGGGCTGACCTAAGCCTTTTATGCCTCGTCTTCTAATTTGATCTACTTTATCTAGATTTATTTCTAATAATGCCACTTCCTCAGAAGAGCATAACTCAGTTAGGACCTCCCCTTCAGGACCTACAATTATAGATTGACCGCAACCTTGTTTACCGCCTGCATTAACATCAAAGTAATAACATTGTTGTTGTATTGCAGTTGCTCTTGCCATAATTTTTTCTTCATTCCTGTCACAGGTATCAGTCAAGCTGGGGTGGATAATGATTTGAGCACCTTGCATTGCCAGAGCTCTGCTAGTTTCTGGGAACCAAAGGTCGTAGCAAATATGCACACCGAATATACCAACACCCTCTATCTCAAAGATACAGGATTCGTTGGAATTCGAAATCCCTTTTTCATATGGCTCGAAAGGATAATTCTTTGTACACAATTTAACGATCTCACCTTTATTAGAGATAACCGGGGCAACATTAGTAATCTGTTTGTCTTGACGATGATAAAAAGATCCTGGAATGAGCCATATATCTTTTTCTTTGGCTAAATTCTGAAAACCTTCTATATTGTTATCAAGAAGAAATTCTTCAGAGCGACTGGCTCCACCTACTGCCAATTCACTTACTACGATCATATT
>CEOP01075885.1_pt1 | contig 12110 bp, 11 predicted proteins | sample 361301 | NCBI WGS metagenome assembly CEOP01 (sample SAMEA2619548, study PRJEB7988) | marine metagenome | biome: marine biome (ENVO:00000447); feature: deep chlorophyll maximum layer (ENVO:xxxxxxxx); material: "saline water (ENVO:00002010), including plankton (ENVO:xxxxxxxx)" | depth 55 m
CCAACAGTTTTAAATAAAGATGAAATAAAAAGATTTTCAATATATTCTCAAAACAATACATTAATTGCAAAACAACGAAAAAACGCATTAAATGTTGCTAAAGAAAGATATGCTATTGATAAAGCGTTAATAAAATATAATGAAGTTTTTAAAAATATTATCAGTTAAAAGAAATTAAAATGTATAAATCTTTTCTAAAAAGAGGCATTGAGTTTGTAATCACTCTTTTTGGCATATTGATTTTATTGCCGATATATTTTTTGGTTATCTCTTTTGTTTTTATAAAACTAGGGTCTCCAATATTTTTTAAGCAATCTCGCCCAGGTATTAATGGAAAAATCTTCAATATATATAAATTTAGAACAATGATTAATAAATATGATGATAATGGAATTCTTTTACCTGATAAAGAAAGATTATCAAAATTTGGTCAATTCTTAAGATCTACTAGTCTTGATGAGATACCAAGTTTATGGAGTGTTTTGAGAGGGGATATGAGTTTAGTTGGGCCTAGGCCATTGTTAGTTGAATATCTACCTCTTTATTCAAAAAAGCAAGCTAGAAGACATGAGGTTAGACCTGGTATTACTGGGTGGGCTCAAGTTAATGGACGTAATGCATTAAGTTGGGATAAAAAGTTTGAGATGGATGTTTGGTACGTAGACAATCAATCATTTCTGCTTGATATCAATATATTGTGGTTAACAATAAAAAAAGTTATTCAGAGAGATGGAATAAGTCATAATAATCACGTTAGTATGAATAAATTTAAAGGAAATTTATAAAAATGACAAAAAGATTTTCTAATTGGAAATATCCAGATATTAAAGAAGGAAAAACTACTAAATATAATTGGGTAGTTCAAAATTTAGAAGGCCTGGTTTTAGGATACGAAACTGACATTGGAGCATTCTCATATATAAATGCTTTGAATGGTGTCGTTATTGAAGATAATGTTCAGATTGGATCTCATTGCTCTATATATTCTGCTTCCACTATTGATGATTCCAGCGGTAAAGTTATTTTAAAACGCAATTGTCGAATTGGAAGTCATTCGACAATTCTTCCAGGTATTACTATAGGAAAAAATTCAGTAGTTGGTGCACATAGCTTGGTCAATAAAGATATCCCAGATAATGTTGTTGCCTTTGGTGTGCCAGCAAAAGTTATTCGTAAATTGATTAGTAGTAATGAAAAATAATTTTTCGCCATGGCCTTTTTTTACTGATGAAGAAGCCAATTCTATTAAAAATGTCTTGTTATCCAATAAAGTAAATTATTGGACTGGTGATGAATGTCGTCAGTTTGAAAAAGAATTTGCAGCATGGGCAGATTCACAACATGCAGTTTCATTAGCAAATGGAACTTTAGCTCTTGATATAGCTTTAAAAGCACTAGGCATTGGAACAGGTGATGAAGTTATTGTTACTTCTAGAAGCTACATAGCATCTGTTACATCCATCATCAATGCTAATGCAAAGCCGGTCTTTGTTGATGTTGATCCAGAATCTCAAAATATTACACCACAAAATATTAGTTCTGCTATTAATGAAAAGACTAAAGCAATTATCTGTGTTCATTTAGCTGGATGGCCATGCGAAATGGATGAGATTATGTCTATTTCTAATGCTAATGATTTATTTGTCATTGAAGATTGTGCGCAAGCACATGGCGCAAAATATAAAGGCACATCAGTTGGATCGATAGGTCATATTGGTTGCTGGAGCTTTTGTCAGGATAAAATAATGAGCACAGGCGGTGAGGGAGGTATGGTAACTACAAATGATAAATCACTATGGAAGAAGATGTGGGAATACAAAGATCACGGTAAGAGTTATGAGGCTGTTTATGAGAGAGAGCACGCTGAAGGTTTTAGATGGCTTCATGAATCGTTTGGTACTAATTGGCGAATGACTGAAATGCAAGGAGCTATAGGTCGTATTCAATTAAGGCGAATGCCAGAATGGACAAAACTCCGCAACCGTAACGCTGATATTCTCTCAGAAGCTTTCTTCCAATTTGTTGGTGAGCATGGCTCGCTTCGCATTCCTCAATTGAAATTTGACCAAGAATGTGTGCATGCTTTTTACAAATATTATGTATTTGTAAAAGACGAAGCATTGAAAGAGTGTTGGGACAGAGATCGCATCATTGCTGAAATTAATTCAGAGGGCGTCCCATGTATACATGGTTCATGTTCTGAAATATATTTGGAAAAAGCCTTTGATAACACTAACTTTCGACCAGATAAGCGTTTACCGTATGCTAAAGAGCTTGGTGAGACTTCTATGGTGTTCTTAGTTCATCCAACTTTAAGCGAAAAAGAGATGCGTAATATGGCTAAAATCGCAACTTCAATTATTGATATGGCAACTGAAAGCTGATGATCGAATTTAACAATTTAAGCAAAGATATTCCATACTTAGTTTTCAAAGAAAAATATGATAATTCAATAAAAGCCGATCAAAAGAACGTAGAGGCTATATGTATTGCCTCATACTCATCCAATCAAAAAGAAGTTAATGCTAGATTTGTTAACTTAAAATTCATAAACGACAAAGAATTCATTTTTTTTTCTAACTATAGATCACCAAAATCAAAAGATTTTATTTCACATAATCAAATTACAGCATTGATATATTGGAGCAGCATTAATGTTCAAATAAGAATGAAAGCAAAAATTAAAACAACTTCTAGAGAATTTAATCAGGCATATTTTTCACAGAGAGATATCAATAAAAATGCATTAGCGATTTCTTCTGATCAGTCTGCTCAAATCTCATCTTATGATGATGTAAATAAAAATTATGAAAAATCACAAAAAAAAGATGATTTAAAAAAATGTCCTGAGTATTGGGGTGGCTATTCATTTGTTCCTTATTACTTTGAGTTTTGGGAAGGGCATGAATCACGATTGAATAAAAGAGAAGTATACGAAATAAAGAACAATGATTGGACTCATGGCTATATTCAACCTTAAAAATTTGCCAAAATTATTTATTAGTATAAAATTCTTATAAAATTATGCATATATACTCCTTTCTTTTACTCAATTCTTGAAAATTAATTAATAGATGCTTTCTCAATTTACAACTCATTTTTGCTAGGTATTAATCATAGCTTCTTCAAAAAAACAAATTAACCCAATCAATCAAAAGATTAGAGCAGCTGAAGTAATGCTCATAGATGATAAAGGAGAAAAACAGGGAATAGTTCCAATAGAAAAAGCTCTTGAAGCAGCAATAAGCTCATCTTTAGATCTAGTTCAGGTTTCAAGCTCAGAGGCAAGTCCAGTTGTATGTAAACTTTTAGATTACGGTAAGCACCTTTTTGATAAGAAAAAAAGTATTTCGTCTTCAAGAATAAAAGTTAAAAGGAACACAACGAAAGAGATTAAATTTAGACCTTCTACTGATGTAGGAGACTATAATATTAAATTAAAAAAGATTAAAAGCTTTATTCTTGACGGAGATAAGACTAAAATAAGCGTCCGTTTTAGGGGTAGGGAAATTTTAAACAGTGACATGGGACTTAATTTATTAAAGCAATTAAAAGAGGAGCTTTCAGAAATAGCTCAAGTAGATCAAGAGCCATCACTTGAAGGCCGTCAATTACTGATGGTGCTTTCACCCTTAAGAAAGAAGTAAGGATAATTATAAGAGACTATTATGGGATACAAACTTAAAACACATTCTGGTGCTGCAAAGCGTTTTAAGAAGACAGGCACCTCTGTTAAAAGTAAAAGCGCAAATAGGAATCATATTCTTACTAAACAGTCCACTAAAAGAAAAAGACATAATAGAGGCTTAAATAAGTTAACAGGTACCGTTCTTAAAATGGCCTCAAGATTAATTAAAGGGTAAATATTATGCCAAGAGTTACAAAATCAGTCACAGCTAAAGCTAAACATAAAAAGATACTTACTGCTACCAAAGGACACTACGGAGCCAGAAGTAGGCTATTTAAAACAGCTAAACAGTCTCATATCAAATCAATGCAATATGCATTTAGAGACAGAAAAAATAAAAAAAGAGCCTTTAGGTCGCTTTGGGTTGCGAGAATAAATGCTGGCTCAAGGGAACTAGGAGTATCTTATTCAAAATTTGTTAATTCGTTGTCTCAAAAAAATATCAAACTTGATAGAAAAATTCTTTCTGACATGGCAATCTCTGATAACCCAACTTTCAAAAAGGTTGTTGAAACTGCTATAAGCTAGTCACTGGTCTCATGCCAGAAACAAAAGATGCTACTTCTCCAAAGTTAATCAAAGAGATTGGAGCATATCATCCAATAAATCAAATGAAAGATTCTTTAATGAATCTTTTGATGTCTTTTGGGTTTGAAATAATCGATGGACCTGAAATTGAAACAGAGGAATTTAATTTTGATATGTTAAATATCAAAAAAACTCATCCAGCTCGTCAGATGCACGACACGTTTTATGTAAATAATAAATCTAAAGTTCTAAGGACACACACCTCTCCAGTGCAAATAAGAGGGATGCTTGAAAAACAGCCACCATTTGCTTTTATTTCAGGCGGTAAAGTTTACAGAAAAGATGATGATGCAACCCACCTTCCGATGTTTCATCAAATCGAAGGCATTTACGTCGATGAGAATGTAAATTTTGCTAATTTAAAGGATCTTATTTATAAGATTGTTCAGGCTCTTTTTGGAGAAGAGATTAAAATAAGATTTAGGCCTTCATATTTTCCATTTACTGAACCATCTGCAGAGGTTGATATATTATCAGAAAATGGAAAATGGCTTGAGATCCTTGGTTGCGGAGTTGTAAATCCAATAGTATTAGAAAATTGTAAAATCAACTCTGAAAAATACTCAGGTTTTGCTTTTGGGTTAGGTATAGAAAGAATAGCAATGCTTAAATTTGGCGTTAACGATATAAGAGATTTCTATAAATCCAATTTAGACTTTTTAAATCAATTTAAATGAAAATACCATATAAACATCTTGCGCAATATATTAATTCAGATACCGATATCAATCATTTATCTGAAAAACTATTTCAACTAGGCCATGAACATGAAATTTATGATGAAATTTTTGATATGGAATTTACACCTAACAGAGGTGACTGCCTGTCACTACATGGTTTGCTAAAAGACCTAAGAGTTTTCTATAACATTGATTTTAATACAAATATTTATGAAAAAGACATAAAACCTCTTCCATTTGAATTTTTAAATGATTCAAAGGATGCTTGTAGTAATATATCTTTTTTAAAGTTAGATATAGATGAAATTCCAAAAAGTTATAAAAAACCTTTAGAAGACTATTTCTCTGATTTAAAGATTAAAAAGATCAATTTTTTTACAGATGTATCTAATTATGTTTTATATGAAACTGGACAACCAACACATTGTTATGATTTTTCATTAATAAATGATCCATTAAAATTAAGTTTTCTTAAAAAGAATTGCGAATTTGAAACACTATTAGATAAAAAAATTAATATTCAAAATGGAGACTTAGTTTTTTATGATAAGAATAATGAAGTTATAAATCTAGCTGGTGTTGTTGGCGGAAAAAATACGGCTTGTAATAATAATACTAAATCTGTAATTATAGAATGTGCACATTTTGATCCTGAAACCATCATAGGTAAATCAGTAAAATATGATGTCAATTCAGATGCTGCCCATAAATTTGAAAGAAGCACAGATCCACACTGCCATGATTTTGTTTTAAGAAGATTTATATATATTGTAGAAAATCACACTAATATTAGAAACATTGAGCTTTATAGTAAAACTTATCAAAAAATCGAAACAAAAGAGATCCCACTTGATATTTCTAAGATAAATAAAATTCTAGGAACTAACATTATAGAAAATGAATGTTTGAAATACCTGAAAAAACTTGGTTTTATCATAATTAAAAACACCATAAAGATTCCGTCTTATAGAAATGATATTAATTCAATAAATGATATTGCTGAAGAAATTGCCAGAGCTATTGGATATGACAAAATAAAGCCACAAAAAATTGATATCTCTTTTAAAAATGATATAGAGCCAGATTTTGAAGAAAACAAAATTAAAAAATTATTAGTTAATGAGGGTTTTTTTGAGGTTATCAACAATCCATTTGTAAACAAAATTTTTAAACAATCAGTTCGAGTTGATAATCCTTTAGACTCGAATAGAGAATATTTAAGATTAAATTTAAAGGATTCTTTATTGAGTAATCTCCTATTCAATGAAAGAAGACAAAAGGATAGTGTGAAGTTATTTGAGGTGTCAGATTTATATTCTAACGAAGCCATAATGGGTAAAAGAGTCATTGGCATTATTGCAAGTGGAAGGATTGATAAAAATTACTTAGATTTTTCAAAAAAGATAAATAATAAGTATCTACAAAAGATCTTAGAAAAACTTAATACTAATAAATTTGAAATTGAAGAAATACCTAGACAATCTTTAGACTCTAAGTCAAAAAATAAAATAATTTATTGTGAGATAGAAATCGACTCATCTTTTTTGGTAGATGGTTCTTTTGATAATATTTCTTTAAGAGATGTAAATAATAAAAAATATGTTTCAGTATCTGAATTTCCATTTTCTAGAAGAGATCTTTCATTTTCAATAAAAGATTTTTCAAAATGCAAGATATTAGAGGATGCTATGCTTAATTTTGAAAATAATTTACTTAAAGATGTATTCGTTTTTGATTATTTTAAAAATGAAAATAAAAATGAAATAAAAATAGGATTCAGGTTTATTTTTCAATCAAATGTATCAACCCTGACTGATGAAGAAGTTGATGATGTGATGGATAAAGTAATTGATAGTGCTTTGAAACACGATAATATTACTATACCAGGATTGTCCTAAAATGGGATAAGAATAAATTTAAAACACAAATCATAAGATACTATTGACATAAAAATTAATGTAAAATCAACATATGAAAAAGTTAATCTTATTTAGCGTCTTACTGCCTTTCTTTCTAATACAAGCTCAAGAGTTTGACGAATCTTTTTTAGATAGTCTTCCTGATGATGTAAAGGCAGACATAATGAAAAGGTCAGATGAACAAAGTGAAATGGCAGAGGATAATTACAGAGCTTCAGAGTATTCTAGCAGGCTGCAACAAGCAGAAGAATTAATCAGTCTCAAAGCCCGACTTGAAACAGACTTAATAGAGCTTGAAAAAAGATTACAAAGTGATGATAAACTGGAAATTAGGCGAGAACTTGAGCTTTTTGGCTCAGATTTCTTTTCTTCATTTCAAACCTCTTACACACCTATTGGTGAACCAAATCCAGATTCATCATATACATTAGGTATTGGCGATATTCTTAAGGTTCAATTAACTGGCCAAAAAGATTTTATTGAAGAGCTTCAAATTGGTGGAGATGGCGCAATTTATATTCCTGATATTGGCGAGATAGTATTAGCAGGACTAAGCCTTAGTTCAGCATCACAATTAGTAAAATCTAAAGTAGATTCTGCATATATTGGTGCAGAGGCATTTGTTAACCTAACAAAATTAAGAGATGTGAACGTATTAGTTACTGGTAATGCAGAGAATCCTGGTATATATACGCTATCAGGCAATTCAAATATTTTACAAGCATTAAGCATCGCAGGTGGTGTCAATGAGTATGGCTCTTACAGAGAAATTAATTTGTTAAGAGATAATAAAATCATTGAAGTGCTGGATGTTTATGATCTTTTGATAAATGGTAAATACAATCTTAAAAAGCGATTAAGATCTGGTGATGTGATTTTTATAGAATCAAGGAAAAGCATAGTGACTATTGATGGAGCTGTTAAAAGGCCTGCTAGGTATGAGCTTACCGATGAACAGAATCTTGGAGCTGTTATTGATTATGCTAATGGGTTCAAACAAACAGCAGACATTGAAAATATATACCTAGAAAGAATTCTAGATGGCTCTCTTAAATCAATACCTATAGTTAACAGCTCGCAATTTGATTCAATAAAATCAGTAGATGGAGATTTGATTTATATTCGTGAATATCCTTTTAGACGAGCTTCTATTTCAGGCGCGGTACTTAAACCTGGAAGTTATACTATGGCTGCAGGAGAAACTTTAGATGATTTGATTAATAAGGCAGGTGGATTTACTGACAATGCTTATCCGTTTGGTGCAGTCTTTCAAAATAAAAATGCAAAAGTAATCAATAAAAAGGCTCAGGAACTTTTATATAAAGAGTTCTTAGATAACATAATCGCATTGAGTCAACAGAATGTAAGTGGAAGTTTTGATATAAGTCCTATAATTGGATTGACACAAGAGATCAACAATCAAGAGCCTAATGGAAGAATAGTTGTAGATATGGATAATGAAGATGCAAGAAGAACATTAGGAATCCGAGAGGGAGATAACTTAATTGTTCCTGAGAAAACCAATAATGTTTATGTATATGGCGAAGTTTCTGCTGAGGGATCTGTCATGTATGCTCCGAATAAAGGTATTGATTTTTTCATAGATAAATCTGGCGGCTATAAAAAATATGCTGATAATGAATCAATATACATACTTCATCCAAATGGAGAAACTGATAGGTACTCCAAGAAAAGAAATATTTTTGAAAATCAACCAAAATCAGGAATTATAATTCATCCTGGGTCAGTAATATTTGTTCCAAGACAGATAGACAATTCAGCTGCAAGAACATTAGCAGCTCAAGCATATGTAACTATACTTGGTAATTTGGGTCTTGCATTGGCATCATTGAACTCTATCAGCACTGATTGATTTCAATAGAAGATGTTCTTTAAAAAGAAAGATAATTGCTTTAAAAAATTTTTTTTTGCTCTAACATTTTTTTCCTGCGCAGTTCTTGCAGATAGCTTCGACTCTAACATATACAATAATCATGGGATTGTTGGACTTATTAATACTCCTACCGCAAGATTTTATGATGAAGGAGTTCATGGAATTACTATTTATGGAAGTGACGTAGATCAGAAAATTACTCTTACCTCTAATCCCTATGATTGGTTCGAGGCATCTTTCTTTTATATGAACACAGAACTAGAACAAACTTGTAGGCAATACCTTGACAGTAAAACGTATTGTCAAGGCTACAAAGATAAGGGTTTCAATGTCAAAGTAAGATTAAAAGAAGAGGGTGTTTTACCAGCTGTTGCAATCGGCTTAATGGATTTTGCTGGCACAGGCATATATTCGTCTGAATACATAGTTTCAAGTTACGGCATAGGTAAGCTTGATATGCATCTAGGTTTAGGTTGGGGGAGACTGAGCGGAACAAACAAACAGCTTAAAAATCCTTTTGGTTATCTTAGAGATAGTTTTTATGATAGGTCAGGTGGATATTCAGGTGAAGGAGGACAGCTAAACTTATCTAAATATTTTTCTGGTCAAAACGCTGCACCTTTTTATGGTATCTCATATAGTTTGAAGGAAAATTTGTTTCTTAAAATTGAGAAGGATACAACATTATTAAGAGATGCCAGCCTTGAATATCCTGATAGAAAAAGTGACTTTACATTTGGTTTAGATTATTCAATAAATGATAACTTTACTCTTGCGGTATCATATGAAAGGGGCGGATATTCATCATTTAGATTTATTTATAAAAATAATCCAAAAAGATCAACTAAAAGATACCAATATCAAAAAGCACAAACATCACAAGATGATGATAAATATACAAAGTTGATTAAAAATCTTGAAGAAAATGATATCGGTGTAAATAAAATAACCGAAACTTCAAGATCTCTCGGCTTAGATTTAACTCAATTTATTCATCCTGACCTTGGTTTAATAGAAGAAATCATCAGCCAAGCAGCTAGAGATGCTGGGATTAATAAAGATATTAAAAAAGACTTAAGAATAGCAGACTTAAGAGCAGTATCTGAGATAGATGAAACCTTTGAGAGAAATGCAAAAACGGTATATGAAAGGAAACAAACCAGAGGTATTGTTACTTCTAATACAATTCGTTTCAGGCCTTTTTTAGCATCAAGAGAGGAATTTTTTAAGGGAGCTATACTAGCTGAAAATGATACTGAATTCATAATAAAAGAAGACTTATTTTTTAATACCAACATAAAGTATTCATTGGCAAACAATTTTGATGATTTAGTTTTTCCACCTGAGGACACTTTTCCTGCACAAGTGAGATCAGATGTTAAGCAATATCTTCAAAATATGGATGATAAAATTTTAATTGGGAGAGCTCAATTAGATTATCACGTTACACCAAAAACAAACCATCATTTAATGTTTACAGCAGGAATTCTTGAGGATATGTTCTCAGGTTATGGCGTAGAATATTTATATTTTAAACCTGATACCAATTATTCTTTAGGCGTTGAGTTATTTCATGCTAAAAAAAGAGATTACTATTGGGGTTTTGGCCATTTAGATTATGAAAACACAACATTTACAGCTAATTTATATTACAGAAACTATGGAACAATCCCATTTGATATGAAAGTTTCCGCAGGAGAATATTTGGCCGGCGACATTGGCTCAACTATTGAATTTTCTCGAACATTTAGAAGTGGAGTAAAATTTGGAGCATTTGCAACATTTACAGATGTCTCCGCTGACGAATTTGGTGAGGGTTCATTTGATAAAGGAATCTTCTTTAATATACCTATATATGGAAATTTAATAAATTATACTTGGAGACCTCTAACAAAAGACCCAGGGGCAAAACTTAACAGAAGAAACACTTTGTATGATTTGCTAGTAAGATTTAAGGCTATTGATTAGATTTATTGTGTATGAAACTTAGAATGATCCTATTTATTATAATTTTTTCAAAATACGTTCTTACTATGTTTATAATACACACATATAAACATACTAAATCAAAAATTAATTTAAATAGCACATAGACAAAAAATACTATACAATGCTATGCTCTACCATGTGTAGACACAATTTTTTAAATTAACAGGGGTTTAATTAGAGGAAGAAATGGATATGAAAAAATTTAAAAGTTTAAACGCTATATCAGTCTCATTATTATTTATATTGATATCAGCGCCTGTTCATGCAAATGAATTTGATATATCAGATCAAAAATATAATGAAATAAATACAAGAGTAAATTCAATGAGCATTAATGAGCTTAATGCAAGAATTGATCTTTTAAAGGCAGAAGAAAAACAAATAGAGCAAAATCTAAAATCTGGTGCTAGTCTTGATACAGAAGATTCAAATATGATCGCTAGACGTAAGGAAATACTTGCTGAGATGTCATCAATACAAAAAGTATTGATAGGTATTGCTGGACTCGGAGTTTTAAACAACATATCTGATGACGGATATGATCGTTCCATTCCACCAGTGATTACAATTAATGGTTCTAATCCTGTAACAGTAGAACTAGGTTCAACATACTCTGATGCTGGTGCAACTTCTGTATCCTCTCGTGGAGCTAGTGTTACAGTTTCTTCTTCAAGCGACGTGGACACATCTGTAGTCGGTTCATACACAGTTACATATTCTGCTACTGATGCAAATAATAATACCACTACAGCCTCAAGAACTGTAAATGTTACAGACACTACAGCACCTGTAGTAACAGTAACAGGAGATAATCCTGCAACAGTTGAGTTAGGAACTTCATATACAGATGCAGGGGCAACTGCAACTGATGCATCTGGCACAGTAACAGTAGTAACTTCCGGTACAGTTGATACAAGCACAGTTGGTTCATATACACTTACTTATACATCTACAGATGCTTCAAGTAATGCTGGAACTGCAACAAGAACAGTAAACGTAACAGACACAACAGCGCCTGTGTTTACTTCTTCCTCAACGTTCATGGTAGATGAGAATGTAACAACTATTGGTACTGTTACAGCGACAGACTTAGCAACAGTTACATTTACAATATCTAATACAAATGTAATGGCTATATCATCAACCGGTGATCTTACTTTCACTACTGCTATTAATTATGAAGATAAACCAAATATTGAAGCAGTTGAATATGATGGAAGTACGTATGATTTCACAGCAACGGTTACAGCAACTGATGCTAGTTCAAATACTACTACTCAAGATATCACAGTAAAAGTACAAGACGTTGGTGGTATTGATGATGATCCAGATACAGGTACAGGTACAGGTAC
>CEOP01155253.1_pt1 | contig 12099 bp, 11 predicted proteins | sample 361301 | NCBI WGS metagenome assembly CEOP01 (sample SAMEA2619548, study PRJEB7988) | marine metagenome | biome: marine biome (ENVO:00000447); feature: deep chlorophyll maximum layer (ENVO:xxxxxxxx); material: "saline water (ENVO:00002010), including plankton (ENVO:xxxxxxxx)" | depth 55 m
TGGAAATAATATTCCGTCTACATGCTTAGATAATTTTTAATTTTCGAATTAGAGCAGGAAAATATCAACCAACATCTAACCTTATCTACTAGATTTCCTAAAAAGATTCGTAGAATCATCTAAATAGTAGATCTTTTTATGACATCATAAAAATTAGTCAAAGATCGTAAACTAATAATGATGTGACTATTCAAGTTCTTAGAACTTAAACTGCCATAGCGTATTCGTGTGTACGTTCGCCGTTTAAAAAAAATAGTATTTGATTTCGGATGTTTACTACATCACCCGACATGCAAAAATAAAATTTGTCATACTGTCAATTCCAGACGACCCCAAAAAAACAAAGAACAAAATTTAGCTCAAAGATAAAATATTATTTAATTTACAACTATGGATAACTATGTTGTTTCTGCAAGAAAATATAGACCAACTAACTTTGATGATGTTATTGGTCAGGACCACGTAACCACTACTCTAAAAAATGCCATTCAAAATAAAAAAGTTGCTCAATCATTACTTTTTTGTGGCCCAAGAGGAGTAGGAAAAACAACCTGTGCAAGAATTGTTGCTAAGATGGTAAATAATCTTGAATGGGATGATCCATTAAAAAATAATAATGACCTAAATATTTTTGAACTAGATGCGGCATCAAATAACTCAGTTGATGACATTAGAAATTTAATTGAACAAGTTCGTTATGCACCTCAATCTGGAAAATTTAAAGTTTATATTATTGATGAAGTACATATGCTTTCAAACGCTGCGTTCAATGCTTTTTTAAAAACTCTTGAAGAACCTCCTTCTTATGCTATTTTTATTCTTGCAACAACAGAAAAAAATAAAGTTATTCCAACAATTCTGTCTAGATGCCAAATTCATGATTTTAATAGAATTGAAATTGATGATATTAAAAATAGACTTAAAAAAATTTCTGAACTAGAGGGAATATCAACAGAAGATGATGCTTTGCATATAATTGCACAAAAATCTGATGGGGCTTTAAGAGACGCATTATCTATTTTAGATCTGATGATATCCTATGCCACGAAAAAAAAAATAACATATGATGATGTGATCAAAAATCTTAATATTTTAGATTATGATTATTTTTTTAAGATTACTGATTTTATCTTAAAAAATGATTCTTCTTCCTGTTTTTTAATCTTAGATGAAATTTTGAAGTTAGGATTTGAAAGCAAAAATTTTATTACCGGTTTAGCTGAACATTTTAGAAATTTACTATTATGTAAAGATGAAAGTGTATCAAAATTAATTGAAGTTTCTGATGGAATTCAGTCAAAGTACAGTACTCAATCCCAAAAAATTTCTAATGAAATTACTTTCAATGCCTTAGATATTCTTAATTCATTCGATATAAATTATAACTTATCCAGCAACAAAAGACTTCATGCTGAAATAGTAATTGCAAAACTTTGTAGGTTAAAAAAAACCCCCCAAGGAGTATCTAAAGATATTCCAAAAAAAAAAATTAAAAAAAAACCTGAGGATATTGAGAGTAAAATAGAAGACACTAAAAAAGCTGAGAATATCAAAAAAGAGAAAGAAGATACTCTTAAAAGTAGTGAGAGTACTAAAAAAGATAGCGATAGTGATGAAAATGATCAAAAAGATAGTCTTAAGATTAATGAGAGTATTATAAATGAACAATCCGATTCTATTAAAAAAAATGAAACTTTAGTTAATAAATCCATTCAAAAAAAAACTATTATTAAGAATACACCAGATTTAAATTCCATTTTAAATGGAGAATCAAAAAATGAAGTTACAAAAGATGAAGAAGCAAAAATTAATTCTAATAAGAATCAAAAAATAGAAGAATTTGATGAAAAAAGTTTAAAAAGTTTTATTAAAGAATATATAAAATTAAAAAATATATCTAATTCAAAATTATCTGTTCTAAATAAAGAGTTTTTAATAGATAATAATAAAATCAATATTAAACTTGGAAGCGATCTTGAAAATGAAATATTTGAAGATCTAAAAAATGATTTATTATTAAAAATTAAAGAAAATTTTAAAAATCAAGAAATAGAGTTCAAAATATCAATTGATAAAAAGGAAAAATCAAAAAAACTTTATACTGGAAAAGAAAAATTTGAATTTCTAATGAAAAATAATAAAGAAATAAAAAATCTAAAGAATCAATTTAATCTAGATTATGAATTTTAAATTTCCCATCCATTTCTATAATCTCTAGTTACATATTTATTTGCATCTTCATAGTTAGTGATTTTCATTGCCTCACCATCCCATAATAACTTCTTTCTCCCTGGATATGAATTTCCAATTCCATTCTTTTTTTCCATATAGCTTCTAATTGCAATATTTCCCATAAGAACGGTTTCTGTCATAGGACCAGAATAATCAAATGATGATGTTAAAGCTTTGTGCTCAGAACTATTAAATCCTGCCTTGCACGCATCAATCCATGTTGAATGATGTCCATATTCGTTTGTTTGATTAGATGTATCAAACTCAACTACTTCCTCCCCTTTCCTATATAATTTTGGTGTAAATCCATAAACACCTGTAGTGATTATTCCTTTTGACCCTATCATCATAACTCCATTTGAACTATCAGGAGTTCCTAAGGAATCGTTTGCAGGAATTAAGTCTGGATGTGGAGGTCTAATTCCACCATCTAACCATCTCATCTTAAGAGGAATTTTATTTTTGTCAGTAGCAGCGAAATCTAAAGTCACAGAAGAAGAAGGAGGACATCCTTCCGGAATATATTCTGGAGTCCACATTTTAATAAATACTTGGCCAGCACTACATTCAACTGCTTTAGGATAGTGTAAACCTAATACCCTAAATGGAACATCAATCAAATGACATCCCATATCTCCTAAAGCTCCAGTTCCGTAAGCCCACCATCCTCTCCAATTGAATGGATGATAAGCATCTGTATATTCTATTTTTGGAGCTGGACCTAACCATAAATCCCAATTCAATCCTTCAGGTACTTGTGCTCCACTTGATTTAGGAACAGGTATTCCTTGAGGCCATACGGGTCTATTTGTCCAAACAAAAACTTCATCTACTTCACCAATTAAACCTTTATTAAACCATTCTTGAGCTTTTGTCATTCCAGTATTAGAAGCTCCTTGATTTCCCATTTGTGAAACAATTTTATTTTCTCTAGCCTTTTCTGTTAACATTCTTGCTTCTCTTATATTATGAGTTAAAGGTTTTTGTACATAGACATGAATACCTAAATCCATTGCGGCAAGGGTTTGAATTGCGTGTACGTGATCTGGTGAAGAAATTGTAACGGCATCTATATTTTTTTCTTTATCAAACATTTCTCTGAAATCTTGATAGAATTTTGCTTTCGGAAATCTTTCTCTAGACTTTTGACTTATTTTACCCATATCAACATCACATAATGCCACAACATTTTCTTTTCCTTCATCTGAAGCATACCATAAATCAGAGGTTCCTTTACCTCCTACCCCAATTCCTGCAATATTTAATCTATCACTTGGAGGTAAATATTCTTTTCCCCCTAAGACAAATCTGGGAACAATAAAAAAACTACCTGCCGATAAGGCGCTTTTTTTAATAAAATCTCTTCTTGGATTTGATTTTTTTATTTTTTTCATAATTTATATCAATTGAAAATATTTATAAGAAATCTAATTTTTTTTAATATATCATAATTTAAATATTTTTTTTTTAACTTAACATTATTAGTAAATAAATCCATTACAGTGAATAACATTAAATTATCAATAATGATGTTTCTCCAATATTTTATTTGGGGAGCATGGTATGTTACTGCTGCGACATATATGTCAAAAATATTGAACTCTTCTGGTGCTGAAATTGGGAATACCTATAGTGCGTTTGCTTTTGCAGCAATAATTTCACCTTTTTTTGTTGGAGCTATTGCAGATAGATACTTTTCTGCACAAAAAGCAATGGGAGCATTACATTTAATTGGAGGATTACTTTTAATATATGCAACTCAAGTTTCTTCATCATTTCTTTTTTTACTAACCGTACTATTTTATTCATTAATGTATATGCCCACAGTTGCACTTTCAAATAATATTGTTTTTGCTAATGTCAGTGATGCGGGAAAAGTTTTTCCAATAATAAGATTTTTTGGAACTTTTGGATGGATCATTGCAGGTTTAGTGATTGGTTCAAATATAATATTAGGACAAAAATTTGGATTGGAATTAGAAGCTAGCAATAGTACACTACCTTATACATTTTATATAGCATCTGGAGCTTCTATATTACTTGGAATGTTTTCTTTTACTCTACCAGATGTACCTCCTAAAGGAAAATCAGATAGTTCAAGTTTTGGTCTAGAGGCACTTGTACTTCTAAAGGATAAGTCATATTTAATTTTCTTTATATCAGCTGTTTTAATATGTATTCCTTTATCGTTCTATTATTCATTTGCAAATGTTTTTCTTAATGATATAGGAATGGAAGGAGCGGCTGGAAAAATGATTCTTGGACAAGTATCGGAAGCTATTTTCATTTTATCTATTCCATTACTTTATTATAGGTTAGGAGTAAAAAATATTCTTATTATAGGAATAGCTGCATGGGGGTTGAGATTTGTATTCTTTGCAAATGGTGATATGAGTGATGATTACTATTGGATGCTGATGGCAGGAATTGTTCTTCATGGAATTTGTTATGATTTTTTCTTTGTTACTGGATATATGTATACAGAAAATAAAGCCGGAGAAAAAATTAAAAATGCAGCTCAAGGATTATTTACTGTTGCAACCTATGGAATTGGAATGACTATAGGTTCATGGTTTTCTGGAATAATTACTGATAGTTATACTATAGAGGGTATAAAAAATTGGGCAGAAATATGGATGATTCCTGCTTATATTTCAGTTGCTGTTTTACTATTTTTAATGATATTTTTTAAAGAAAAAAAATAAAAAAATTATGCAAAAAATTTCAATGTTAGGATCAGGTTTTATAGGTAGATTTTATACAGATTCATTGCATGGCTATAGAAATAAAGATCGAGTTATTTCAATTTATTCTCGAAGAGAAGAAAGCGCAAAAAAATTTGCTAAAGATTATAAAGTACCGCACTGGACTACGAACATGGAAGAATCTATTTCCCATAAGGATGTAGATGTAGTATGTATATCTTTACCAAATAATTTACACGAAGAAGCTGTTCATTTATGCTGTAAACACAAAAAGTCTGTTATTTGTACCAAACCCTTAGGAAGAAATGCAGACGAAGCTAAAAGAATGGTTGAAGCTGTTGAGAAAGCAGGGATTTTTGCTGGATATCTTGAAGATCTTTGCTATACACCAAAGTTTTTAAAAGGTTTAGAAAGTGTAAAATCAGGAAGCTTAGGAAAAATAATTTGGGCAAAATCAAGAGAAACTCACCCTGGACCTCATAGCGAATGGTTTTGGGATAAAGAATTAGCTGGTGGAGGCTGTATCCTAGATTTAGGTTGTCACTGTATTGAAATAGCTAGAAGTTATATAGGTAAAGATATTAAACCAATAGAAGTTATGTGCTGGGGAGATACTCAAGTAAAACCAATTGATGCAGAAGATCATGCAATTGGTTTAGTTAAATACGAAAATGGTGCCATTGGGCAATTTGAAGTTAGTTGGACATTTAGAGGTGGAATGGATTTAAGAGATGAAGTTATGGGGACTGAAGGAACAATTTGGGTAAATTCATTTCTTAGAACTGGTTTTGAAATGTTTACAACAGGTAAAGGAAGTGATTATGTTGCAGAAAAAGCAGAATCTGATTCTGGTTGGCTATTCCCAGTTGGCGATGAATTAAATGAACTTGGATATAACCATATGTTTGCTGATATGTTTGACAGTCTTGAGGAAAATAAATCTCCCAGAGAAACATTTTATGATGGATATGTAGTAAACGCAATTATAGATGCATCATATAAATCTATTAAGAGTAAAAAATGGGAACCAATAAAACTAGATATATGGAGAGGTAAAGAAGGTGTAGAAAAAATAAATACTCTTCAAGATTATGATGAAAATTATTATTTAGTAAAAGAAGAAACAACTCATTATGGAGACAGAAAACTACTATTAAAAAGTAAAAAAGACGGAAAAATAATTGAGAAGATTATCAAATAATTTTTTTTAAAACCATATACTATTTCTCAAAATAATTTTTTTATTTGAAGGCAGCTGATTGTTTTGTATGTTATTTAATTTCTTAAGGTTAGTAAGTCGAATTCCAAATTTTTGTGATACATTCCAAAGTGAATCATCTTCACTAGGATAATATGTAAAAACTCTCCCTCTTTTTCTTTTTCTTTTTAGATAATAAATATTTCCAGTTAATATTTTTTGTTTATCATCCATGTCATTATATTTTTTTAAATTTTCAATAGAAATATCATAAATTCTTGAAATACTATTAAAGGAATCTAATGAATCGGCAATTATAGCTGGAAGACCATTTAAATAAACTACTGCTAAATTAGCAATTGATATTATGTTTTTATCAAAATCTGATTCTGTTTCATTGTATGAAACAATATTTTTTGAAGTAGTATTGATCTTAACATCTTGAAAAGCTAAAATATTTTTTTGATCAAGTGGAACAATAATAGTATAATTCTTATCACTAGGAATCTGTTTTGATTTTAACCATTTATTGTAAGAAAGTAATCTATCATAATTAATATCAAATTCATCTGAAATATTTTTTATTGACCTATTATTAAAGCTTGAATATTCTTTAAGAACCATACTCTGAGAATGGTTATGATTTAATTCATCTTGAAAAGCTACCTTATGAGCAATAAATTTTTTAATATACCAATGAGTATTTTTATCTATTTTTATCCTTTTTGATCCAAACATTTTTTCATCTACTATCGAGCGAGCACCTGTCAAACCTGTCATATAAGACAAAAGAGAATAAATCCAATTATCAAAATAAAAATTATTTTCTTTCAAATATGAGCAAGCTGCACGAGTTGAAGAGATAATATTTAATCTTTCATCTACATACTTATTTATTTTAAGACCATGTGACTTTGCAGTTTCTGATTTAAACTGCCAAAACCCTACTGCATTAGAACTAGACTCAGCATCAGAAATTAATGAACTTTCTTGAATAGAAAGGTATTTGAAATCATCAGGAATATTTTCTTCTTTTAAGATTTTTTCAATTATTGGAAAATAAATTGATACCCTATCAAGTATAAGCAATAAATATTTCCTATTTAAATGCAATGCATCAACCTCATTTTGAATTTCTTTTCTTGTATCATCATTTATTTCAATTTTCATATTATCAAGAACGAATGATGATGGTACTTTTGGGGTATTATAATCTTTACTCTGAGAGTTTAAATTCTTAACGAGGAGAAATAAAATAAAAAATAAAAAAATATACTTCTTCATTTTTTTTGAATTAAAGTAATACCATCTCTAATAGGAAGAATTACTTTTCTTATTCTATGATCTTTAGAAATTTTTTTATTGAAATTATCAATAATTTTAGTCAATTTATCTTTTTTTTCATTTAAAATTTTTCCACTCCATAAAACATTATCTACTATGATAAATCCACCTTTTGAAAGTTTTGGGAAAACAAGATCAAAATATTTTGAATAATTTTCTTTGTCTGCATCTATAAATACTAAATCAAAAGTTTCTTTTAGTTTAAGAATATTATTCTCAGCATCACCAATAATGTAATCTATTTTATCACAATTTTTAGATTTTCTAAAAAATGATTTTACCTTTTCAGAAATCTCATCGTTTTTATCTATAGTAATTATTTTACCATCATTTTTTGTGAGTCCTTCCAATAGACAAATAGCAGAATAACCAGTATATGTTCCTATTTCTAATATTGTTTTCGGATTAATCATTCTCGAAATAAAACTTAAAATTCTTCCTTGTAGATGACCAGATAACATACGAGGATTGATCACATTTAAATGTGTGTATCTATTAATTTCTTCTAATAATTCTGTTTCAGAATCAGAATGAGATTCAGCATAAGAAAGAAGATTTTTATGAATAAAATCCATATAATTATTAGATTTAATTTCTATCAAAATTATATACTTATTAGATTAAAAACATTAATTTAGGATTAAAGATTTATCAAATATTAATGAAATATCCACCAATAGATAAGAGACTATTTATTAAAAATAGAAAAGACTTTATTAATAAAATGGAGCCTAATTCAGTTGCAATATTTTTATCAAATGATATTATGCCAACTAATGCAGATGGAACTATGCCATTTGTCCAAAACACCAATCTTTTGTATTTATCTGGAATTGATCAAGAAGATTCAATATTAATTATTGCACCTGATTTTGATGATGAAAAATATAAAGAAATATTGTTTATGAAGGAAACTAATAAATTGATATCTATTTGGGAAGGAAATAAATTAACAAAACAGGAGTGCACCGATTTATCAGGTATAAAAACAGTTTATTGGAATAATAAATTTGATAATATTTTAGAAAAAATATTATCAAAGTCATCAAATATTTACCTTGAAAAAAATGAACACCCAAGATCAGCAAATAGAGTTGAAACCAATCAAGAAAAGTTTTTTAAATATTGTTCAAAAAAATATAAAAATCATAAATTTCTAAAATCATATCCTATTTTAAGTGATCAAAGAATGATAAAAAATCAAATTGAAATTGATTTGATATCTAAAGCTTGTAAAATAACCGAGAAAGGTTTTAAAAGAATTTTAAATTTTATTAAACCTGATGTATGGGAATATGAAATTGAAGCAGAATATATTCATGAGTTTATAAAAAATAAATCTAAGGGTTTTGCATATGAACCAATAATTGCTGGTGGAATCAATGCATGTTGCCTACATTATAATACCAATAATTCTATATGTAAGAATAATGAAATGATTTTAATGGACGTAGCAGCAGAATTTGCTAACTATAAATCAGATATGACTAGAACTATTCCAATTAATGGTAAATTTTCTTCAAGACAGTTAAAAATATATAATGCCGTATTAAATGTTAAAAATGAGGCAACTAAAATACTTAGGCCTGGAATATCAATAAATCAATTTCATATAGAAGTACAAAAAATAATGGAAAGTGAATTAATCAATATAGGTTTATTAAATAAAAACGAAGTTCAAAAACAAGATAAAAAAGCTCCTCTTTCTTTAGAATATTTTATGCACGGAACATCACACCATTTAGGACTAGATGTTCATGATGTTGGAAATTTTGATTGTGAAATAGAAGTTGGAAATCTATTTACAGTTGAACCTGGTATATATATAAAAGAAGAAAGTCTTGGTATAAGGTTAGAAGATAATATTCTTATAGGTGAAAAAGAAAATATTAATTTAATGAATAATATACCTATTTTACCTGAGGAAATTGAAGAATTAATGAATCAATAAAGGTAATAAGTTGTTTCAATATATCAATTATTGAATATGTTATCCAATTGATAATCTAATAAAATTTTCTATTGATAAATCAGAAGAAAAAGATGAGAGATGATTTTTAATAGTTAAGGAATTATCTTTAACAAATTGTTGATTTAGCAGTGTATTTTCTTTAAAAAATTTCTGAAGCTTTCCCTGAGCAATTTTTTCAACAATCTGTTCTGGTTTTCCTTCTTTAATTGCCTGTTCTTTACCTATTTCTATTTCTTTTTCAATAATTGACTTATCAACCTGATCACTATCTAATGCAATAGGATTCATTGATGCAATTTGCATTGCAATATCTCTACCTATATTAACATAGTCAAAATTCGCAACATTTTTTAATGAAACTAAAACTCCTAATTTATTCCCTGCATGGATGTAAGGAACAATTTTTTCTCCAGAAAGAACTTTATAATCTGATATTTCAATTTTTTCCCCAATCTTACCAACTAAATCAATAATACTTTTTTCAACGGATAACCCATTTAATTCAAAAGAAAGAATTTGATCAATAGAACTTGCACCATTATTACAAGATATATCAATAATACTATTAGCTAAATTTAAAAAGTCTTCATTTTTTGCAACGAAATCAGTTTCACAAGTAAAAGAAAGAATAAAGCCCTTTGAATTTTCATCATTTAATCTATAAACCACTACTCCTTCAGATGTTTTTCTATCAGACCTAGAAGCCGATACTTTCTGACCTTTTTTTCTTAAGATATCAATTGCTTTATCAAAATCTCCATTAGATTCAACCAAAGCTTTTTTACAATCCATCATTCCTGAACCAGTTTTTTGTCTTAGTTCATTGACTTGTTTTGCAGAAATATTTATAGACATAAGTAAAATGATTAAAAAAATTAAGATTTTTTTGATTTAAGTGTTTCTTTTTTTTCTTTCATTGCTTCCTCTGTGGCTTTTTTTTCTTTTAAAGCCGCTTCCTTTTCTTCTTTAACTCGAATTTCTTCTTTTAATTTTTCTCTTTCATCTAATCCATCTTGAATACCTTTAGCTACATAATCTAATAAAAAAGAAATCGAGTTGAATGAATCATCATTAGCCGGTATAGGAAAATCAGCTAAATTAGGATCAGAATTTGTATCTACTAAAGCATAAATTGGAAGATTGAGTTTTTTAGCTTCGCTCAAAGCTATTTCTTCAAATTTAATATCTACTATAAATATAGCAGCAGGGATTCTTGTTAGTGAAGAAATTCCACCTAAAACTTTCTCTAATTTTGCTTTATCCCTAGAAATTGTAAGTCTTTCCTTTTTTCCAAAATCTGTTTCAAATGTTTCACTATTCATTTGATTTTCAAATGAAGAAAGTTTTTTTAGTGATTTTCTAATTGTAGAAAAATTAGTTAACATTCCTCCAAGCCATCTTTCAGTTACAAAAGGCATATTTAGTTTTTTTGCAATTTTTGACACATAGTCTTTCGCTTGTTTTTTTGTGGCAACAAACATAACTTTTCTACCAGATTTTACAATATTTTTTAGAGAGGAAACAGCTGTAAAGGCACAATCAATTGTTCTATTTAAATCAATTAAATGGATATCATTTTGTTCCATAAAAATATACTCTGACATTTTAGGATTCCATTTTCTAGTAAGGTGTCCAAAATGTACACCAGCTTTTAATAAATCTTTATGACTTAGTTTATCCATATTATAGTATAATTATCTTTTCACCCACTGGAATGCTCTTCTTGCCTTTCTTCTACCATATTTCTTTCTCTCAACCATTCTAGGGTCTCTTGTTAATAATCCTTGTTTTTTTAAAGTTGGCTTACATTCAGGATCATTTTCCACAAATGCTCTAGCAATAGCCAACCTAATTGCCTCAGCTTGACCTTTCAAGCCACCACCAAAAACTTTTATTTTAAAATCAAAATCATTAGATATACTAATTAAATCATGAGGTTGTTTAACAATTAACTGTAACAATTTTGAAGCAAAATATTTTTCAAATTTTTTATCATTAATAGTTATCTGACCTTTACCTCCAGCTTTCATGTAAGCTCTAGCTACTGATGTCTTTCTTCTTCCTACAGTATTGATATATTCGACCATTTTATAATTTTAGTTCTTTTGGTTTTTGACCTTCATGAGGATGATCAGACCCTTCGTATACAAATAAATTATTAAATAATTTTCTTCCTAATCTATTTTTAGGGAGCATACCTTTTACAGCTCTTTCAATAATAAATTTAGATGATTTATCTTCTTTTAACTTCAATGGTGTAGTTTCCCTTTGACCACCAGGATAACCAGTATGTCTAATATATTTTTTTTCTTTCCACTTTTTACCTGTCAATTTAATCTTATCAGAATTGAGAACTATTACATAATCACCACAATCAAAATTTGGAGTGAAATAAGCATTATTCTTACCTCTAAGAACTTTAGCTATCTCAGATGATAACCTACCTAATATCTTATTTTCAGCGTCCACTAAAAACCATGACTTTTGTAATGTCTTTATATCTACTGACTTTGTTTTAAAACTATTTGAATCCAATTATCTATTTTTAAAATGTGAGCAAAAATAGATTTATTAATAATTAAAAACAACAGTATAAATAAAAATTATAAAACTATTAATTTAATGTTTTAGCAATCTTTTTTCTTTTT
>CEOP01079722.1_pt1 | contig 12071 bp, 12 predicted proteins | sample 361301 | NCBI WGS metagenome assembly CEOP01 (sample SAMEA2619548, study PRJEB7988) | marine metagenome | biome: marine biome (ENVO:00000447); feature: deep chlorophyll maximum layer (ENVO:xxxxxxxx); material: "saline water (ENVO:00002010), including plankton (ENVO:xxxxxxxx)" | depth 55 m
AATAAATGATTTGAGAAAATTCCAAGTACTAGTAAAAATATAAAAAAATTCTTCATGTTTTTAATGTCTATTTAATCACTATTTACCATGAAGATAATTGTTTTTCTATGTAAAAAATAATTAATTCAGCAATTCTCTTTGCAACAAAATCTCGCCACTTGAAATATACTCATCATAAGTCATCAACTTATCTATTATTCCATTGGCTCCAATTTCAATGATTCTGTTGGCAATCGTTTGGGCAAATTCATGATCATGGGTGGTAAACAATACACAGCCAGGAAACTCACTCAATGAATTATTAAAGGCAGTAATCGATTCTAAATCTAGATGATTGGTAGGTTCATCTAAAATCAGAAAATTAGCCCCTGAGAGCATCATCCTTGAAAGCATACATCGAACTTTTTCTCCTCCTGAAAGCACATTGGCTTTCTTTAAGCTTTCCTGTCCTGAAAAAAGCATTTTCCCCAAAAACCCCCTTACGTAAACCTCATCTTTCTCATCATCATTAAGGGTATATTGTCGCAACCAATCTATGAGATTCATTTGGGTATCAAAAAAATGCTCATTCTCATTGGGTAAATAAGCCGTAGTTATGGTCTGACCATATTTAAAGCTCCCTGAATCCGCCTTTTGATTGTTATTTAAAATCTCTAATAACATCGTAATAGCGGTACTATCTCCTAACAAAGCAACTTTATCTCCCTTATTAATTCTGAAAGTAAGATTGTTAAACAAGGGTTGCCCCTCGATTGATTTGGTCAATCCCTCTACCTCAAGTAATTGATCTCCTACTTCTCTGGTTTGATTAAAAATAATTGCTGGATATTTTCTAGAGGATGGCTTAATATCTTCAATACTGATTTTATCTAATAACTTTCTTCTACTAGTAGCTTGCTTTGATTTTGAAGCATTGGCACTAAATCTTTGTATAAATTCTTGAAGTTCTTTCTTTTTCTCTTCTGCTTTTTTGTTAGCAGAACTTCTTTGAGACAATGCCAATTGGCTGGACTGATACCAAAAGGAATAATTCCCCGTAAACAATTGAATTTTACTAAAATCAATATCTGCTATGTGAGTGCAAACCGTATCTAAGAAATGCCTATCGTGAGAAACGACAATAACTGTATTCTTGAAATTTAAAATAAAATCTTCTAACCATGAAATGGTTTGTAAGTCCAAATCGTTAGTCGGCTCATCCAAAATAAGAATGTCTGGATTCCCAAAAAGCGCCTGAGCTAACAGGACTCGTACCTTAAATGCCCCATTAAGCTCCGTCATTAAGCGAAAATGTAAATCCTCAGTTATTCCTAAACCACTTAATAAGGCCGCCGCATCGGACTCTGCATTCCAACCATCGATTTCCGAGAATTGCTCCTCCAATTCAGATGCTTTTATACCATCTGCTTCTGAAAAATCTGGTTTTTCATAAATGGCATTTTTTTCTTGCATAATGTTCCAAAGCTGATCATGCCCCCTCATTACAGTATTCAAAACTGATTCTTGATCAAACTCAAAATGATTCTGCTTTAATGCAGTCATTCTCTTACCCGTTTCAATAGTAACAGTTCCTGAATTTGGAATGATCTCTCCTGATAATATTTTTAGAAAAGTTGATTTACCTGCCCCATTAGCACCGATGATACCATAGCAATTCCCATTAGTGAATTTGATATTGACTTCATCAAATAAAATTCTTTTCCCGTACTGAAGTGAAACATTATTGGCTGCAATCATTTGTTTTTTTTAAGTGCGCAAAATTAGCCCAATTCTTTTTTGAAAAAAAAAGGTCGCACATTTAATCCCCAAAACGAATGAATTACTCATATTTCATCTGTTCGGTTACAGCAACTAAATTTACTAGGATCAAACAAAATAATAGCCGACTGTAAAATATATATCAATGTCCACAGTATTTTTTACTACATTGAGATTTCATTTAAACTTTATAAATACTCTATGCTTCGCGTAACGAACGTCATCCTCAGCTTGTTTGCCGCTATTTCCTTAAGCGGGCAGCAACAAAAAATCATAGATGAACTTGAATCTCAAAAATCTACATATGAGAAAATCGCATTCAAAATATGGAAATGGGCGGAAGTAGGTTATCAAGAAAAAAAAAGCTCCTCTTTACTCAAAAAAACATTAAGTGATGCAGGATTTTCCATTCAAACTGGTGTCGCTGAAATTCCAACCGCTTTTACCGCTGAATATGGATCCGGTAAGCCGATCATTGCCATATTAGCAGAATATGATGCATTACCTGGTGTTTCTCAAAAAGCAATTCCCACTCGAGATCCAGTGATTAAAGGGGGAGCGGGTCATGCCTGTGGACATCATCTTTTTGGCACGGCATCGATCGCTGCAGGCATTGCAATAAAAAACTGGATAAAAAACAATAAAATAAAAGGTACCTTAAGGATATATGGTACACCTGCTGAGGAAGGGGGAGCGGGGAAAGTTTACATGGTAAGAGCTGGATTGTTCAATGATGTAGATGCAGTTTTACATTGGCACCCAAGCAATAATAATAATGCAAATCCCGGATCTTCACTAGCTAACAAATCTGCTAAATTCAGATTTTATGGAGAATCTTCACATGCTGCAGCTTCTCCTGATCGAGGTCGCTCTGCACTTGATGGTGTAGAATCCATGAATCATATGGTGAATATGCTGCGAGAGCATATACCCCAAGAAACAAGGATACACTATGTAATTACTAGCGGAGGTGAAGCTCCTAATGTAGTACCAGCCTTTGCAGAGGTTTTTTATTACGTTAGAAACCCAGAAGTTGCCAATGTTAAAACCATTTTTGAAAGAGTAGTTAAGGCAGCACAAGGCGCGGCCATAGGTACTGAAACCACTATGGATTATGAAATCATTCATGGCCTCTATAATCTACTACCCAATGAAACTCTTTCAGCTGTTATGTATAAAAACCTTCTAAAAGTTGGGGGAATGAGATACAACGATGCAGAAATTAAATTTGCTCAACAAATACTTGATACCTATCAAGGTAATTTTCAAATAGAATCAGTAGAAAAAATCATGCCTTATTCCTTGGCGAAAAGAACGGGTGCTGGGTCCACGGATGTGGGTGATGTCAGTTGGAAAGTACCGACAGCAGGAATGAGTGCTGCCACTTGGGTACCTGGTACTTCTGCCCATACTTGGCAAGCGGTTGCCACAGGCGGGACAAGTATCGGCATCAAAGGCATGTTGATAGCTGCTAAAACCATAGCCTTAACGGCCCAAGATGTTTTCACTGATCCTGATCTGATAATCCGTGCAAATAAGGAATTAGAAGAACGTATTGGAAAAAATGATCCCTATAAGGCCCTCATTGGTGATCGTGATCCACCTTTAGATTACAGAAATTAATCTGCAGGTCCGCTCTCGACAATGCTTTTTTTGGACACAATTTTAAAATATTTCATCTTAAAATGATGAAATTATTTTTAAATTCGTTTTCACTTTTGATAATTTAAAAATTACTCTAAAAGCTATACCAAATCTCAATAAATGATTTTGTTTTGAGATAGTAAGACATAAATATGTTAAAATAAACCCTTCAAACAATATCAGTAATGAAAAATTATTTTACTGCCTTCTTTTTTTTAGTTAACTCCCTTACAATTTGTGCTCAGGATCGAATTACGGGCAAAGGTTTTGCCACTAGATCTGAGATAATTGCTCAAAATGGAATGGTGGCTACGAGTCATCCTCTTGCCACACAAATAGGCCTTGATATCCTCAAAAAAGGAGGTACTGCCATTGATGCTGCAATTGCAGCTAATGCTGCTTTAGGCCTTATGGAACCTACTGGCTCGGGAATTGGAGGAGATCTTTTCGCTATTATTTGGGACGGAAAAACAAAAACAATACATGGCTTGAATGCCAGTGGTCGTTCACCAAAATCTCTGACTTTAGAATATTTTCAATCACAAAATTTAACCAAAATTCCTTCTTTTGGTCCGTTGCCTGTAAGTGTTCCAGGGGCTGTGGATGGATGGTTTGAACTTCATGAAAAATTTGGATCACTTCCCATGACGGATATTTTATCTCCGGCAATCCATTATGCCGAAAATGGATTTCCAGTTACCGAATTGATTGCATACTATATGGCAGTTGGAGCTTCAAGGTATGAATCTTTCAACTTTCAAAATTTCAAGAATACTTACATGATCAATGGCAAGACACCGAGTAAAGGTCAAATTTTCAAAAATCCAGATTTAGCGATGACCTATAATATCTTAGTTGAAAAAGGTAGAGCAGGTTTTTACAAAGGCAAAATAGCTAAAACCATAGCTGATTATGTTCAGGAAAAAGGGGGCTTTTTATCAAAGTCAGATTTGGCAGAACATCATTCAGAATGGGTCACACCGGTCTCTGTAAATTACAGGGGTTACGACGTATGGGAATTGCCTCCAAATGGCCAAGGAATTACTGCCCTTCAAATGTTGAATATATTGGAAGGCTATGACTTTGATAAGATTCCTTATGGAAGCGCAGAACACATTCACCTATTTACTGAAGCCAAAAAAATTGCTTTTGAAGATCGTGCAAAATACTATGCAGATATGGATTTCTATAATGCTCCAGTGCAACAATTGCTTTCAAAAGATTATGCAAACGAACGACGAAATGAAATCGGATCTAAGGCCGGAGTGTATAAATCCGGATCAATCAGTAATGGAGAAACGGTATATCTAACCGTCGCTGATAAGAATGGCACTATGATTTCTTTAATTCAAAGTAACTATCGTGGTATGGGCTCGGGGTTGGTCCCCACCAATTTGGGTTTTATGCTTCAAGATCGTGGAGAGCTTTTTTCTCTGAAAGAAGGACAAGCCAACACCTATGCTCCTGGAAAAAGGCCTTTTCATACTATTATACCGGCATTTATTACTAAAAATGGTAATCCACTAATGAGTTTTGGAGTAATGGGTGGTGACTTTCAACCCATGGGACATGTACAAATTGTAATGAATGTGGTAGATTTTGGAATGAGCTTGCAAGAAGCAGGAGACGCTCCCAGGATAGATCACGTGGGGAATTCTACCCCAACAGGCTTTGATGTAATCAATTCAGGGGAGATTAGACTAGAATCGGGCTTTGATTATGAAGCCATTCGAACACTTATGAACAAAGGACATAACATAGGGTATGCCTTAGGTATCTATGGAGGTTATCAGGCCATTTTATGGGATGATAATAATAAGGTCTACTTGGGTGCTTCAGAATCGCGTAAAGATGGTCAAGCAGCTGGTTACTAATCTATTTCAAAACTAAATGTTTATTTAAAGATCTATCCCTATTTGAACCTGTTCATACAACTAATTTGAAGTATCAAGATATAAGAGTAATTATTCCAGCCTTTAATGAACAAAATGCAATTGGTCGTGTCGTTAAAGAAATTCCAAAAGATTGGGTTACAGAAATTATCGTGGTTGACAATGGATCCTTGGACCAAACTTACGCAATTGCTAAAAAACTGGGAGTCGTAACCTTGAAAGAAACCAAACGTGGTTATGGGTGGGCCTGTTTGAAAGGTATAGATCATTTATCTAAGAGCAATCCCACACCTGATATCGTTGTCTTTCTTGATGGAGACTACAGTGACTACCCGGCCGAACTCGTAAAATTAGTTGATCCCATTATAAATGGAGTGGCTGATATGGTCATTGGCAGCCGTAAGTTGGGCATTAGAGAACCTGGTTCTATGATGCCACAGCAAATATTTGGAAATTGGCTTGCCACCACTTTGATAAGTTATCTTTACAATACAGATTATACAGACTTAGGACCTTTTAGAGCAATTAAATATGACGCCTTGATGCAACTTAAAATGGAAGATAAAACCTATGGTTGGACCGTCGAAATGCAGATAAAAGCGATAAAAAATAAATTGAATATCCAAGAAATTCCTGTAAATTATCGGAAAAGAATAGGAATATCAAAGGTCTCTGGGACTTTTAAAGGTTCAGTTTTAGCTGGTTATAAAATCATCAGAACTATTGTTAAATCGCTCTAAATGGAATGGTTTTTATTAATACTTTATGGTTTTTCCATGTCCATAGTCTGCTTATTCAGTCTAGCTCAATTGAATCTGACTTGGCATTATACTAGAAAAGTGGATGCTCCTCTTTTAAATTATGAAGCCTCATATCTCCCTTTTGTAACCCTTCAACTACCTCTATATAATGAGAAATATGTTATAAATCGGCTATTAGACGCCGTTACTTCCTTAGATTACCCTTACACACATCTCGAAATTCAACTTCTTGACGACTCTGATGACGAAACGGTCGCTATGATTGATGCTCGCCTAAACTCAATTAAAAATAAGGGTATTGACATTGTTCATCTAAGAAGACAAGATAGGTTAGGCTATAAGGCAGGTGCTTTACAATATGGATTAACTCTGGCCAAAGGTGAATTCATCGCTATATTTGATGCTGATTTTATACCTCAAAAAGATTTTTTAAAAACTGTTATACCTTATTTTAAAGATGATCAAATAGCAATGTTACAAACACGCTGGAGTCATCTGAATGAAACTTTCAACTTACTCACTCAAATGCAGGCCTTTGGTCTCAATGCCCATTTTACCATTGAACAGTCCGGAAGAAGAAAAGCGGATAGCTTTTTTAATTTTAACGGAACCGCAGGTATCTGGAGAAAAAAAAGTATCCTAGACGTTGGCGGTTGGCAACATGATACTCTCACAGAAGATCTTGACCTAAGCTATCGCGCGCAGTTAAATGGATGGAAATTTGAATATCTTGAATCCGTAGAAAGTCCAGCTGAACTCCCCGTTACTTTGCAAGCAGTAAAAACCCAACAATTCAGGTGGAATAAGGGAACTGCTGAAACAATCAGAAAAAACTTAGGAAAAGTAATCCAATCAGATTTGAAGCTTAACCATAAACTAAGAGCCATATTCCATCTTTTAAATAGTACAGTTTTTTTATTTATTTTTTTAGCTGCCCTCATCTCTGTACCCCTTGTTTTTATAAAAAATGAATATCCTCATCTTAAAACAATTTATGATTTAGGTTCAGTTTTTTTGGTCGGTTTTATCTCTATCGGAATTTTCTACTGGTTTGCCGCTCGAACATCTCACGAAGATCCTTTAATTTATTTTTGTAAATATTTCCCTTTGTATCTTACCTTTTCACTCAGTCTATCACTTCACAACTCACTGGCCCTGTTAGAAGGATTTCTTAATATAAAAACAGGTTTTGTCAGAACCCCAAAATTTGGTATCCAGAAGAATACAGATGATTGGAAGGGCAATAGTTACATTAAACATAAGATCAGCTTACTCAATTTTGTAGAAGGACTTTGTATGCTCTATTTCGCTTGGGGTTTAAACCTAGGTGTTACATTTGAACATTACGGATTTTTACCTTTCCATGCGATGCTGACCCTAGGTTTTGGCTATCTTTTTTTTAATGCAATCACAAATAGTTTAAAAAATGCCTCTTAAGAAAATTTTTAGACTTACTACCGTTATATATTTCGTTTTTGTTATTTCTATTTTCATTTTATCAACAGTCTTGAAGAGATCAGATACGATTGGCTTATTCATCTGCTTCAGCATGTCTTTTTTTGCTTATTTCTGGATTTGTAAATTTAAATATTCATTCAAATCAATATGGATCTTAGGCATAATTGTACGTTGCCTAATTTTTTATGATTTACCTAATTTATCTGATGACTTCTATCGATTTATTTGGGATGGATCCTTAATTCACGAGGGCATCAACCCTTATTCTTTATTACCGATCCAAGTAACTGAACTAGATCTCCCAAAATTTTCTCTAGCGGCAATGGAAAAATTAAATTCCAGTATGTACGCTACCGTTTATCCACCCTTTAATCAGTTCTTCTTTTGGCTCTCTACTTTTCCAGTTCAGCCTATTTGGTCCGTAGGAATCTTGAGAATTTTCCTATTTTTAACAGACATCGCCTCAACCTTCTTAATCCATAAATTAAGACCTAAAACAGCTCTTTCAAGCTGGTTCTTTTTAAATCCTTTGCTTATTTTTGAAGGTGTTGGGAACGTACATTTTGAATCTATGATGATTTTCTTCCTTCTGCTAACCTTATATTTTATTTCGGTAAATAAATTTGCAAAGGCTGGATTCGCTTGGGGTTTAGCCATCGCTACAAAACTTATCCCACTACTCTTTTTACCGGCCTTAATGTGGTATTATAAGTGGAAACGTAGCTGGGTATTAATCAGCATTGCTCTTTTAGTATTGAGTCTAACCCTCATGCCAATGTTAAGCACTCAAATCTGGCAAGGGACATCGACTAGTTTAAAACTCTACTTCCAGCATTTTGAATTTAATGCCAGCATCTACTTCATTTTCAGAGCCTTCGGTTTTTGGTTTAAAGGATACAACATTATTGGAACCTTAGGTCCCATTATGGGATTCACTACTTTGCTTTTAATCTCCTTTGGGGCTATTTTTCTATATTATTACAAATACTCACTAGAAAACGTCTTACTTTATTCACTAACACTTTACCTAATCATGAGCACGACCATTCATCCCTGGTATGTATTAACTTTGATACCACTAGGATTACTTAGTGGTCACTGGTATCCTATTATTTGGAGCTTCACCGTATTTTGGAGCTATTTTGGATATGATCGTATAGGATATAATGTACCAACCTGGTGGATATTAAGTGAATATATCATCTTATTTGGTGCTATAGGAATAGAATTAAAAAAGAAATATGCGGTCCCTATTTAGTATTTTGTTTTGTTTTTTTATAACTTTTGGGTGTCAAATCAAAACATTTAACGACTCTATTTCCCTCCTTTACAAAAACACAGTCCCCCTGCTTAAGACCGAGGAAGTTGTGCAGAAAATGCAATATGAAACCCCCATATTAATAGATACTCGCACCCGTAGCGAATTTACAGTAAGTCACCTCCCTGGTGCTCAGCTTATTGAATATGACAATTTCAACCCGTCAGATATGGCCCATATTTCTAAAAATGAAGAAATCATCCTGTATTGTTCGGTAGGTTATCGAAGTGAGCGTATAGGCGAAAAACTCCTTGAAATGGGATATACTAATGTCTACAACTTATACGGAGGAATCTTTGATTGGAAAAATCAATCACAGATTGTTGTAAATCATTTAAATTTACCCACGGATAGCGTTCATGTTTATAGCAAAATATGGTCTGTATGGTTAAATAATGGAATTAAGGTTTATGAGTAAAGAAGTATTGTCCATTTTTGTTAAGAATTTAATCCCAGGAACAGTTAAAACAAGATTAGCCAAAGATTTGGGTATGGACTTGGCAATGGAAATCTACAAAGAACTGGTGGGAATTACTGCAAAAGCCATTGATGTCTTAAAAATTGATAAATGCGTTTATTATTCTGATTACATAGAGTCAAATGACCAATTTGATGATTTGAAATACCAAAAACATATCCAAGAGGGTAAAGATTTAGGTCAACGAATGCAAAATTGCTTTTATGATGCATTTGAATTGGAATTTGATAAAATGATTCTGATTGGTAGTGACACACCCGACATCACTGATGAGATAATATCGCAAGGATTTGCGGAATTGGATAAACATGATATAGTTATTGGTCCTGCTCAGGATGGGGGCTTTTATCTGATTGGTATGAAAGAACCTCATGAAAATTTACTCAATAAACAAGCTTATGGTCATGATGAAGTTTTGAATGAGCTCTTGGATGAAATTGAGAATCTGAATCTTTCCGTATTCAAATTACCCACCCTTATCGATATTGATGTAAAAGATGATTTAAAAAAAGCAGGAATTGAAATCGTTTTTGAGGAAGAAGATGACTTCAAGGAAAATACTGGCAAAAAAAATAAGCCTACGTAACCCTTTAATTTCCCGTTGAGTCAATATTCCTTGGACATGACGTTGTTTACTTTAACTAATTCAGAATGGATTATTTATCTATCAAGGCATTACATATCATATTTGTTATCACCTGGTTTGCTGGACTATTTTACATCCCTCGGATATTTATTTACCAGACCGAAGCCTTGTCGAAACCTGAACCTGACAAGTCTATTCTACAAGCCCAACTGGCCCTTATGGGCAAACGTTTATGGTACATCATCACGTGGCCCTCTGCCCTCATTACTGCAGTTATTGCTGGCACATTACTTTATCTCCAACCCCAATGGCTCAATCTGCCATTTATGTGGATAAAATTACTTCTGGTGGGTTTACTTTACGGTTATCACCTTAGTCTACATCATATTTTTAAACTTTTGCAAGCAGGAGTGGTTAAATACAGTTCAATGCAATTACGTATTTGGAATGAAGTATCCACTCTTATTTTAATCTCAGTGGTTTTTCTTATTGTTAAGAAAGATGAATTAACCTGGATAAGTGGCGTTTTAGGAATCTTTATTATGGTTATATTGCTAATGAGTGGTGTCAAATTTTATAAATATATTCGCACAAAATGATGAAAAAACATATCAAAATAGGCTGTTTATTTCTGCTACTTGGATCCTGCCAAGAAATCAAATCCAATTTTGAATTACCCATTTTAGGACGTTCGAAAATCGTCACAAAAGAGGTGAATGGATTAATTACTAAAGATACGATACCCCATCGCATTGCTGACTTTAAGTTTGTAAACCAAGACAGCACCATAGTAACCAATGCTTCTTTTAAAAATAAAATCTATGTCGCTGATTTTTTCTTCATCAATTGTCCTTCCATTTGTCCTGAAATGAGTAAGCAAATGTATCGGGTTTATGAAAAGTTCTTGGAAAATGAACATGTTAGCTTACTTTCACATACTATTGATCCCAGCTACGATACGGTAGCTGCACTGGCGAATTATGCGCGCTTGCTGGGGGTTAATAGTACAAAATGGCAATTTGTAACAGGGGATAAGGAACAGATTTACGATATCGGTGAGACCAGCTATATGGTTGTCGCTAATGAAGATGAAAATGCTCCAGGAGGTTTCATCCATAGCAGTGCATTTTTATTGATCGATAAGGAGCGCCAGGTACGTGGGGTCTATGATGGCACTATCGCGAATCAAGTTGATTTACTTATGAAAGATATTGATAAGTTGTTAACAAGCTATGAGCAATAATTATTTATTCCTCTTTTCCCTCTTTATTTTGATACTAAGTTGTAATTCCTATCAAAAACCCTCAGAAAGCTGCCTACCTGAAAACCTGGACAAAGCATCCAAAATGAAGTTTACCCAGTATCTCATACAAGGTAAGATTTTGTACAATAACAACTGTACCCATTGTCATCAAAATTCAGGAAAGGGGTTTAGGAAATTATATCCCTCACTGATTAGTTCAACCGCTTTGATGGATAACATTGGACCGGCAGCTTGTCTTGTGAAATATGGTACAATACACAGTCAAAAAAATTCAAATATTAGTATTCCAATGCCCGCCAAAACTGAATTAAATAACTTAGAAATAGCTGAAGTTCTTACCTATATTGGAAATAGTTGGGGTAACCGTACGGGATTTATTTCAGTCAAAAAGGTGGCAACATCTTTAGTCAATTGCACTACCCATTAACTCCTCACTTTTTAGGATGCTTGAATTCATTAGCTCTTTGACTTGATATACTTGCATTTTCTGGTCCAATAAATATTCCTTTTTTTCTTCATTACTTCCTTGAAAATCATTATTAAAATTACGCATCCAACTCATCATGGCCTCATTAGCACTTGCCAAATTCTTGGCTTGCCTACTTAATTCTGTAGAGTCAGGAAAAGTCAGTGCAGCAGATTTTAATTGCTTTTCTAAATTACGAATCTTTCCCATTTTAGGCATGACCTCATCATGAGCGTCCATGATCTCTTGAAACAAAAGATCTGTCTCACTTTTTGATTCCCCTAAACAACCCCAAATAAATATCCATAACAAAAAATAACTCCGCCTTAATAATTTCATTTTAACAATACTTATATTATTTACAATAATAAGATTTCATCAATAGGGCAACTATTTTTACTGAAAAAAAATTCAATTTGATTTTAAATTATAATGGTCAATTTAAA
>CEOP01073995.1_pt1 | contig 12052 bp, 20 predicted proteins | sample 361301 | NCBI WGS metagenome assembly CEOP01 (sample SAMEA2619548, study PRJEB7988) | marine metagenome | biome: marine biome (ENVO:00000447); feature: deep chlorophyll maximum layer (ENVO:xxxxxxxx); material: "saline water (ENVO:00002010), including plankton (ENVO:xxxxxxxx)" | depth 55 m
AAGGAGAAGGGTGCAGTAAAGAAGGGTGAACCAGATTATAGAACTCTTGCAGCAGATCATACTCCTGATCTTTCTATGACAGAAGCTGCAGCATGGACAAGAAAGGCTGGTAAGAACTCGTCAGGTGGTTTGAATGAGAAGGGTCGTAAGTCTTACGAACGTGAGAACCCAGGCTCAGATTTAAAAGCACCCAGTAAAAAGAAAGGTAACAAGAGAAGAGCATCATTCTGTGCAAGAATGAAAGGCATGAAATCAAAACTTACTTCTGCTAAGACTGCAAGAGATCCTGATTCTAGAATCAATAAATCTCTCAGAGCATGGAACTGTGGTTACGAACCTGAGACAGGTGAGTTGATTTCCGAGAAACTTGGTGGTATGGTGAAGGCAGTCAAGAGAAAAAAGGCAGTGTTGAAACAGCCTATGAAAGCTATGGATGCTGGTGCTAGAGGAAGGAGAATCTTACAGAGAAAAGAACATCAAAAGTATGTCTCTGACATCATTCCAGATCATCTACAGGATGAGTACGCTCCTGTAATTGAAGCAACTTATCCCTCCGATTTTAAGAATGGTGTTGCTAAAAAGAAGAAGGGAAAACCTAATGCACAAGGTCCTGAGAGTGGTAAAAAAGAAATTGATGAAGCAAAGAAACCAATGGTTAAAGTTAAACTTAAAGATCCATCAAAGATCAAAGTTAAGGTAACTGACATAGGGGCTGGTGGAAAGGAGTATGTAAGAAAGAATGAAATAGATGAAGAGAAGAAAAAGTGTGGTGAGGGTGAATACTATTGTAATGATGATAAGAAATGCAAGTCTATCCCTAAAGGATATAGAGTTGGTTATGGTGGAATGTTGAAACCAGACAATTCAGATGATGATACCAATGGAAAGAATGGAAACGGTAATGGTAATGGACATGGTGGAAACGGTAACGGTGGAAACGGTGGCGGGAACGGCGGAGGCGGAGAATAGTTGACAAACTGACTAATTAACCTTATAATCACATTATGAAATACATCTTTGATGTCGATGGGACAATCACTCCCAGCAGACAAAAAATTGATCCCAATTTTCTGATATTCTTCAACAGTTTTGCCTTGGCAAACGAAGTCTATCTTGTTACAGGAAGTGATAGGGATAAAACTATAGAACAAATTACGCACCTTCTCTACTGTAATTGTAAGAGGGTGTATAATTGTGCTGGGAATGATGTATATGAGGGTGACTTGTCAGTATATACTAATCCTTGGACACTGCCACTAGATGCAAAAGAACATCTTCTAGAAGAACTACATGAGAGTCACTTCCCTGTAAGAACAGGAAACCACATAGAAGAGAGACCAGGCTGTGTCAACTTTAGTATTGTCGGTAGAGGTGCCAATCATACAGAGAGATTAGTTTATAGTGATTGGGATGATATTAAGAAAGAGAGAGAAGGAATAGCAACTAGATTCAATGAAAAGTTTCCAGAGTTACATGCCTTTGTTGGTGGTGTAACAGGTGTTGATATTTCAAGTAAGGGAAGTGATAAAAGTCAGATCATCAGAGACTTTCCTGACGGTGATTTAGTATTCTTTGGAGATAGGATGGAAGAAGGTGGCAATGATAGACCATTGGCAGATGCCATTACAGATAAGAAACTAGGTATGGTTGTGACAGTCACAGATTGGAAAGACACTTGGAATAAATTGACATGACAATTCAATGGCAGAATGTAACAATTATATTATCCCTAATACTATTCCAAACACTGTATGTTTGTTCGATGCAGTGGTGGGTACAACAGGATCAAAGACCACATATACATAGTGTGAAGATATGAAAATCATGATATGGTTGAAGGAGGAGTTTACGAAAACCCCTGGCTATATGAGGGTAAACCTTTCACTACTGACGACATTGGCGATTTCTTCGGTTACGTCTACCTCATTACTAATAAAACAACAGGTAAAAAGTACATCGGTAGAAAGTATTTCGTGCAGAAACGCAAGCCAAAAGGTGGCAAAAGGAGAGTTACTTCAGAGTCCGATTGGAAGAAGTATTATGGAAGTTCCCCAGAACTCAAGGCCGACGTTAAGGAGTACGGTAAGGACACCTTTAGCAGAGAAATTATAAGTCTACATAAAACACTAGGGAAAGTAAACTATGAAGAGACCAGACAACTCTTTCTAAATAACGTATTGACTGAGGCTCTTGACAACGGAGAGCCTGCATACTATAATTCTAATGTGCTAGGACGTTACTACCGAAAGGACTACTTCGATGCTTGACCCATCATTCCATTCCGACCTCTCTCAATTCACCCAAGAGTATCAAGAGGAGAAACTTACAAAAGATTATATCATTGATAGGATTCATGACCTGTACGAACAGGGTGCCTATGAGGAAGCCATAGCTTTCTATGAAGAATGGAGGGAAGAGATTGAATAGTTATCAACAGTGGAGACCAGCTGTTCCTGATGTCATGCCGTATCTCCAAGAGGCGGCAGACTTTATACAATCACATGAAATAAATTTAGATCAAGAGGGTATTCTTGATCTGCTTCAAATAAAATATAGATGGCCAGAACCATCTCTCGAAGTTATCAATCAGTGTCAGAAAAAATCTAATGGGTTCTTTGACTCTAGAGGTTACATAATCTATGACAGATGGAAGAGATTATTTGATCTTGGTTTCACTAGTCTCCTGAGTAACGTCATGGATCTGACATCAGATCTTAGATCTCTTGATGATAAACTATTTGAATATAAAGGATCAGAAACTAATGCTAATCTATACTTGAGTGCTGGAACTGTTTTTAACAGAGCAAGTTTTGATCCACACAATCACGAATACCATGTCATAGTAAAACCAATCTATGGCACTTGCACATGGAGTATCAATGGACAGAAGAGAGAAGTAGGTCCATCAGATGTTCTTATCATACCAGAGGGAACTATGCACACGGTAGTAGCTAGTCCCGAACCTAGATTGTCACTAACCATTAATATGTCAGGATGATGGACGAATATATAAACTACATGGTCGAACTTGGGGTTGATCAAATACCTCACACAGACTCTACTGGTTTGGATGGAGATCTCTTATCGCACTCTCTAAGAGTAGCTGGTATGTTATGTTCATACGGAAGATCAGATGATGAGGTGAGGGCAGGGTTATTTCACTCTGTTTATGGTAATGAATTTCAGATGTACAAAGTTGATGTTGATAGAGATGATCTCTGTGATTTGATTGGAAATTATCCAGAATACTTGGTAGCAAAATTTAACAGTTTAGAGGATCGACCTTACACTATTTTATATGGAAAGGGATTAAAAGATCCAGAGAAGACTGCTCTTAGGTGGTTAGAATATTGTAATATTAGAGACCAAGATCCAGAGGCTGATATATTAAAAGAGTTCGAGTTAGTTTTAAAGGTAAATGAAGATGTTGAAAGCGAGATGCAAACTATGTAATACAGAATTGAAAGCAACAACTAAGATTCAAGTCTGTAAATGTGAAAATCAAATGAAGGTTGTAGACGAAACCGTTGGTGCGAAGGATCTTAGTCAGGTAATCCTTACAGAATATGACAAAACTGTGAGATATGATGGTATTCTGACATTAGATGATCTAAAATACCAAGAAGAACGCCGTCGAAGAGGCGTTAGAAAACTAACCTACGAAGAAAGATGATCAGTCTAGACGAGAAGTACCACAGTTACCTTGAAAAAGGTAAGTCATTGAGAATTGATGGCGTAAATGAAAAACTTACAGGCTATGGGTACAGTTGTGACGGATCAGAAATTATTGGGTTTTACTTGACAACTGTAAATTATAAGTTACACTATAACCTTAACGAACAGTTTATTAAACTTGAGGCACTCAGGGGACTCCCTGAGTAATCATATACATACTATACATGAAAGTAAATTAGAAAAATGAATTTATTGCCTGATGCTGAGTTGTTCTTTTGGAATAACAAATCTAAAAAATTAGCAAAGAAATCAGTACACTCATTGTTTGAAGGTAAGGATGTTCTTCTCGTCTCCGTGTGTGGTGCTTTCACACCTCCATGTACAGAAATGGTCAAGGAGTATGAGAAACTTTATGACACCTTCATCAAAGAAACCATTGTTGATGAGATCTATGTTGTGTCTATGAACGACGCATTTGTCATGGACAAGTGGTTCAAAGATATGAAGATTAAGAAACTTAAGTATCTTCCAGATGGAAACGGAGCATACATTTTACGACTTGCAAAACAAGGTGGAATGGCTGCAACCCAATGTGCCATCAAGATGTACAATAAAGGTATGGGAATGAGAGCATGGCGTTGGGTCATGTTAGTTGAGAATAATACACAGATGGTTTACCTTGAGGAAGAGACACCAGATGGTGCTGGATCCAGAGACAACTTACCTACCGATCCATTTGAACTTACTCATGCAAGTCAGATGTTAGAGTTCTTAAAGAACAGAGATCAACTTGATCACATTAACCAAGTAAATGTCGAAGCACCAAAACACTTAGAGATGCCAGGATCTATCGATCATTTACCTAAGTCACCAACAATGTAATGCAAGTAATTTCTCTTCAATACTTAGAAGAAAACTTTGAAGAATTGGTCGATCGAGCTCATGCTGGAGAGACCTTTTTGATAGATACTCCTGATGGACAGGTAGCACTTGTTCCACATTCGGATATTTTAAAACCAGTTATTGATTCGGGACAGGCTCAAGATATAGAGCACATGTGGAATCATGACGACGGTGCTTGACAAAAACTGAATACAGGACTACAATAGTAACGTAAACACAATCGGAAAATGTCCACTTTCATTTCTAAGTTCAAGAAAAATCTTGATGCGTTGGAGGCAGCAGTAGGCGAAGAGTTTGCACTGGACTTCAAGTATCCAAAGATTTACAAAAAAGTTTTGAGGTACTACAAACAAGAAGGTTATGAGTTTAGCGAGGAGGATCCAAGTCAGGAGTATTCATTGCTAATGAGTCTGATTGCAGAAGATCTAGGAGTTTCAAAATGAATGATCTAGATCCAAAGTCTGTCGCAACGACTAAGACTACCGTGATCCACGAGAGGTTCCCCTATCGCTATGTGCAAAGGGGTTACATTCAACTAAATGGTAAACCTGATTTCCGTTTGCAGAAAGCAAACGAGTATACTGAGAGGTATTCTGACATCTATCTGTTTGATAATGGTGATCAACTGCTTCTTGCTATTGAAGACTTTGAGTATGCTAAATGGTTAGACCCAGCAGGGGTTCCTTGTTATGTAACGGATTCCGTTACGAATGACTGATCCTTCTTTACCAGAAAAGGCCAAAAACCTTTCTAGAACTGCTTATGATATCGTAAAAGGTTTCGTCTTTGACGGAACCTTAATGGTTCCAGAAGAGGTAAAGAAAGCACGAATAGATATATGTAGAGACTGTAATCGATTTGATCCAGACCGACACTTATGTAACGAGTGTGGTTGTTTCTTAGTAAATAAGGTCAAATTTTCGGCGGCACATTGCCCATTAAATCTTTGGTAACATAATGGAAACCCAAATTACAAATGAATTTCATGATTTTATTGGAATTTTTGAGAACGCAGTAGACCCACGCTTCTGTGATTTTCTCGTAAACTATATGGATAAGGCGGAGTTTGTAGACTTCAAAAGAAACTTTAGTCATGTAAAAGATAAACAGATATGTTTAGATGGATTCTCTCCTAGTGAGTGTTCCCAGATGATGAAGTATGTTAATAATTGTTTGTTTCATTACATCAATGAATACACCTACCTAGGCAATTTCAGTTATGTAAGTTCTCTATGTTTACTTCAAAAGACAGAACCCACAAATGGGTATCATCTGTTCCATGCAGAAAATGTAAATTGGAATCTAAACAATAGAACTATGGCATGGATGGTGTATTTGAATGATGTTGAAGAGGGAGGAGAGACAGAGTTTTTATATCAGAAGAGAAAAGTAAAACCTAAAAAAGGAACTATTCTTATTTGGCCTGGAGGATACACTCATTTACATAGAGGTAATCCTCCTATGAGTGATAAGTATATCGCTACTGGTTGGTATCAAGGTAACATTGGATTACAACAGGTTCATACGGCTGGATGCTTGGATCAAGCGTACAATGAAAGTTTAAATGCTGATTGATGTCACATATTCATATATTATTTCCAACTCCAGTTTATCAAACTGTCCTAGATTTTAGACCATCTGAATTAAAACACATGTTGGATTTTCTAAAGACATGTGAATGGGCACCAGATACTGATATAGTCAACAGACCTAACGGAGAGACAACAAAACTGCAAGCGGATTTATTGTTAAGTCCAGAGTTGATGAAGTTAGAGAATACTATTAATAATGAAATTTATAGGTTCGCTAAGTCTTTACAACTTGATTTGGATAGACATGGGTTGAAAAGAATTAATTCTTGGGGTAATCTACAGAAGAAGGGAAATTATATTGCAGAACATCGTCATAACAATACTCAGTTTGCTGGAGTGTTTTATCTACAGGTTCCTGAGAATAGTGGTGATATTGTTTTTACTACAAGAAATGCCACTTGGATCAATAGTTTTTGGGAACCATCCGTGACTGGATATGATGATCTCAATAGTTTTGAGAAAAGATTCCAACCAGAAGAGTGTGGTCTATTTCTTTTCCCTGCACATCTAGATCACTCTGTTACTCCATCATTTTCTAATGAGGACAGATATAGTATCTCATTCAATTACAATCTAGACGGCAAGTTCTTTGGTGATTGTAATAATCATCTCACATTTGAAGTTAAAACATGATGACTCCAGAAGAGAAGGAACTCAGATCAACTTATAATTTTTATAAGGATACTAAGATGGGTTTCTTTACTAAAGATGGATACGCAGCAGTTCCTTGCGGTAAATCCAAAAGAGTGATAGTATATAAAGGAGAGATCCTACACACATCTCTTAATGATGCCACTGCACAAAATTGGATCGCAAGGCATAGAAAGAAAAGAAAATGAAAGTATTAGTCACAGGTCACAAAGGTTTCATTGGCAGTCATGTCTTTGATTTTCTCAGTGACATCTTTGATGTTGATGGACTAGATAGACCAGATGACATAGGAGACTTTGCAGACGTTGGATGTGCAGACTATGATCTCATAGTTCATCTTGCTGCCTATGCTGCACTCAGAGATAGTGTAGATAATCCTGATAAATTTTGGGAGAACAACGTTGAAAAATCTAAACCCATATTTGATTATTGCAGAAAGTATGGTACTCGATTGTTGTATGCAAGTTCTGCTGGTGCATATGGTTGGTGGCAGAACCCCTATGCCATAACGAAGAAAGTAAATGAACTCATGGCTCCACCTAACAGTGTGGGTATGAGGTTTTTTAATGTCTGGGCAGAGGAAGGTAGTAGAGATGATATGTTATATGAAATGTTGAAACAAGGAACTGCAAAGTATATCACAAGACATGAGAGAGATTGGGTTCATGTATTGGATGTTGTCAGAGCGATTGCGACTTTGATTCCTAGTTCGTTTACAGGTACGATTGATGTTGGAACAGGACATAAAACTTCTGTAATAGAATTGGCCAATGCCATGGGTATGGGTCATCTTCCTATCAAGGAAGACACACCTAATGAACCCGATTCATTATGTGCAGATATCATGCCTCTCATGGAACTCGGTTGGTTTCCAACTGTGAACATTTTGGATACGGTTATTGCGAAAACGGTCAGTGCGTGATACAATAAATAAGATGAAGTTTATTTCTCAAACTTGTATACAACTATGGATAAGAAGACGGCACTAGTATTGGGTGCAGGTGGCTTCATTGGAAGTCACATGGTAAAACGACTACGATCAGAAGGGTATTGGGTTCGTGGCGTTGATATTAAGTACCCCGATTTTTCTATGAGTGCTGCCGATGATTTTGTTCGAGGTGATCTTAGAGAAGTAGGACTTGTAGCACGAGTCCTAGAGGTAGAAGGAGAGGCTTTCGATGAGATCTATCAGTTCGCTGCCGATATGGGTGGTGCTGGATATATCTTTACAGATGAACACTCCGCTGACATCATGCACAACTCAGCTTCGATCAATCTTAATGTATTGAACGAACAAGTTGCATTGAATAGATTGTTAGATGTAAACAAAACTAAGATCTTCTATTCTAGTTCTGCGTGTATGTACCCAGAACATAATCAATTAGATCCAGACAATCCTGATTGTCGTGAAAACTCTGCCTACCCAGCCAATCCAGACTCTGAGTATGGATGGGAGAAACTATTTTCAGAGAGATTGTATTTTGCATATGCTCGCAACTACAACCTTGACGTTTCTGTGGCTCGTTATCATAACATTTTTGGACCAGAAGGAACATGGGATGGAGGAAAGGAAAAGGCTCCCGCCGCAATCTGCCGTAAGGTATCACTACTCCCAGATGTGGGTGGAACGATTGAGGTGTGGGGTGATGGATTGCAGACAAGATCCTTCCTCTTCATTGATGAGTGTATTGAAGCAACTCGTAGGTTGATTGATTCTGATTTTGCAGGACCTGTTAACATTGGTTCTGAAGAAATGGTTACTATCAATCAGTTAGTAGAAACTGCTGCTAAGGTATCAGGTAAGGTTGTTAGAAAGGCACACAAACTCGATGCACCTTTGGGTGTCCGTGGACGTAATTCAAACAATGATCTCATTCGTGAGAAACTTGGATGGGATTATTCACAGACTCTTGAAGAGGGTATCTCCAAGACTTATGCTTGGATCACTGAACAAATTAAATCTCGTCAACATGGCGTAGTTGAAATTACACCAAAGGTATTGGAACATGCGAAAAGTAACTAAGAAAACAATCCAACTTGATAAGGATGCAATCAGTAGTCTAGATGTTTCGCATCTTGCAGAACAATCACTCAACCCAAATGACTGGCTCTCTGCTGGTCAGAGTGAATACCGATTGTATTCTTGGTTATCTACACAATTCAATGATTCTATTATCTTAGATGTTGGTACAAGGACAGGTGGTTCTGCCCTTGCACTATCATACAATGAGAAAAATAAAGTTATTAGTTATGACTTAGTTGAGCAAGGTGCATCCGAAGGAATCAAGAAAGATAATGTTGAGTTTAAGATTCAAGACTTTAGATCGGATGACTTGAATTGGGATCATATTTCTATTATAATGATTGATGTTGATCCTCATGATGGAACGGCAGAGGAAGAGATGTTTGAATTTTTAGAAGAGAAAGGTTGGAAAGGTATTGTTCTCCTAGATGATATTGGACCTCAATGGCCTGAGATCGAGGACTTCTGGAATAGAATTACATATCCCAAGATTAATGTCACTGAGATTGGCCACATGAGTGGTACAGGTCTTGTAAATTTTGATGAGAAGCATTCTGTTGACTGGATTTGATGGAGGTTATTATTACAAAAATGGATTATGAAGACATGTATTACGAGACTTTAAAGCCTCGTAGGATTTTAGTATTGGGATCGGGTGGTCAAGTTGGAGCATATCTGACTGATTATCTTAATCGTATGGGGAATGAAGTCCTTGAGTTTGATATCACTAATGGTAGTGAACAGGACATGACAGTCATTCCTAATGGTGAACTTGAAGCCAAAATTTATATGGCAGATTTTGTGTACTTCCTCGCCTTCGATGTAGGGGGATCACACTATCTTAAAAAGTATCAACATACTTTTCAGTTCATAGATAATAATACAAGACTGATGGCAAATGCCTTTGGTCTACTTGAGAAACACAAGAAACCATTTGTATTCGCATCATCACAGATGAGTAACATGTCTTACTCTCCCTATGGTGTATTGAAAAGAGTTGGCGAACTTTATACCAAGTCTCTTGGTGGATTGATTGTCAAGTTCTGGAATGTATATGGTATTGAGAAAGACATGAACAAGGCACATGTCATTACAGATTTCATCCGTAAAGGGTTTGAGTCTGGTGATATAGATATGATGACAGACGGAACTGAAGCGAGGGAATTTCTTTATGCGGAAGACTGTTGTGAGGCGTTGGAGACTGTTATGGAGACATACCACGATCTCTGTTCTGACGATGAACTTCATATTACTACTGGTGTTTATACAACTGTGTTGGAGATTGCGTCTGAAATTAAGTCATTATTTTCGGGTATTGGCAAGGAGATCACGGTTACTCCAGCACAGTCGAAGGACGAAGTACAAAAGGATGCTAGGAATATCTCTGACCCATTCATCAAAAAGTTTTGGGAACCCAAAACATCGGTTCCAGAAGGTTTGAAAAAAGTATTTGAGGAGATGAGAAAAGATTATGAATAAGTATGATGCTGAGGCCGCAGCACTGAAAGAGGCAGTTGAAAAAGCCAAGAAGAGTCCTACAGGAATGGACTTTCCTCTTCTAGGACCTGATTCAAAATTTCCTATCAATCTTTATTGTAATGATTCACTAGAACCATCTACATCAGCAAACAATAGATCTGTCTATACTAGATGGATTCGTAACGGAACTGGTCTAGTAAATCTATATGTGAATGGAGAAGCACTCAAAGCTTTAGAGGATGATTCTGATAAACCAAAATTTATTTGGTTGTTGGAATCTAGGGAAATTATTCCAGATCAATATAGATTCATAGAAGAGAATTATGATTTTGTTTCTAGTCGTGTCGATGGCATCTTTACTTGTGATCAGAGACTCACGGCTGAGACTGGTCCTGATGGTAAATTTCTTTATTGTTTATCTAATGCTGCTCCTTGGGTCATGGATAGGGCAGTCTATCGCAAGTCAAAACTCGTCTCAATGGTCGCATCTAACAAAGGATATACTTTGGGACATCAACGTCGCCTCAAAGTAGTAGAATCATACTTTAAAAAACAAGGCGGTGATGATTTATTTGGTTGGGGACTACCTCAAGAGTTGCCACTAAAAGAAAAGTCGAAAGCATTGAGAGAGTACATGTTCTCCTTTGCAGTAGAAAATGCAAACTATCCAACTTACTTTACAGAGAAGTTGACAGATTGTTTTGCGTGTGGAACTATTCCAGTTTATTATGGAACTGTTGGAGTAGCACAATACTTCAATCCAGAAGGTATCATCTTCCTAGATGAGAAAACACCTTGGGAGAATATTCCTTGGGATAAACTCACACCAGAGTATTATGAATCCAAGAAAGATGTAATACAAGAAAACTTTGAGATTGCTCAGTGCATGAGAGTCGCAGAGGATTACATGTATGGAAACTACTTTGCACAACTAGACCCACTTAGAAATCAGAAACCACAATTAACATGAGTGAAATCATTGACGTATCTGCTACCACTGTTCAAGATGATCGTAGTGGATGGCAGGCAGAAGACCAAATCGCTGTAGAATATCTTGAAGCATGTAAGGAAGCAGTTGCATCTGATGATGCCTTTGCAAACTTCAAATCCAATCCAAAGTACAAGACTATCCTAGAACATGTACTCAAGGATCAAGGACAGGCATATCTAAACATCTGTAAGGATATGAATGAGGATGCCGTATGGGAAAACCTTGAGGCCTTCAAGGAGAATGACAAGATTGGTAATCCAGAACTGTATCCATATCCAGGCATGACTGGTACAATATCTCCTACTACTCTGAGGTATATGAAGAATACTTTTGAGATGGGATTCTTACTTGATGGTGCTGAAGTTGGTAAGGTTGTTGAAGTTGGTGGTGGATATGGTGGACTCTGTAGAGTCTTGAGTAAAGTGTGTGAGTTTGATCAATATATTTTGATCGACTTGCCAGAAGTATCTGCCTTGCAGAGAAAATATCTAGATCAGTTTGAAGATCTAAAAGATAAGGTAACATGTATTCCATGTACAGAGTATGAAGAGATTAAAGATGTAGATTTATTCATCAGTAACTACGCTCTATCCGAGTGTGATCTTCCTACACAGATGGCATACTATGATAAGATCATTACTAATTCAAAGTATGTTTATATGATATACAACCTTGTCAATTTTAATGAAAACTACTATAATGATTTTATAGAGAAGATCAAAAAAGATTACACATTTG
>CEOP01058124.1_pt1 | contig 12043 bp, 13 predicted proteins | sample 361301 | NCBI WGS metagenome assembly CEOP01 (sample SAMEA2619548, study PRJEB7988) | marine metagenome | biome: marine biome (ENVO:00000447); feature: deep chlorophyll maximum layer (ENVO:xxxxxxxx); material: "saline water (ENVO:00002010), including plankton (ENVO:xxxxxxxx)" | depth 55 m
AGATACCCTTTAGATCCGTTGGCTAAGTTTACAGGCATATTATCCAACAAGCTTTGTAATTCTTTATATCTAGTTGGCAAAACCGTTAAAGGATTTTTTTCTGGTAGAAACCCAAAACTTGAGCTTACATTAAAGAATTTATCAGAATAATTTTCCTTCATTTCAATAAATATACCTTTTTATTATTAATTGAAAATGAGACAGTTATTATCTAATTACGCTTAAAATCTTTATTAGATTTATAAATAAAATATGGTATGGGGATTGTCACAACTAGAGCATGGGCGATTAACATTATAAGTTCTGAAAAAAGTAAAAAAGAAAAACAAGTAACAAGTGATGATGTAACTCCAATATTAATCCAATACTTTTTAAAAAAAATTAAATATGATTTTATATCAAACTTTTCTTTTTCTGGTTCACTCATAGTGTTATATCCTGATAATAAATACTTAGCATTTTTTTCATTAACAAGAAAAGCAATACCAATGTAAGAAAGGCTGGTTATTAAAAGAACAATTAAAACTGTCATATCTAAATTTATAAATATTTTTACATTTTTAAATATACATGCTAAAAATTGCCTTTGATAAAATTTATAAACATCCATTGGATGAAAATCATAGATTTCCTATGATTAAATATGATCTTATTCCAGAACAACTATTAAGAGAAAATACATGTAACCATGAGAATTTTTTTATACCCTCAAGTTTAAAAGATAATAATGTATTATTAACGCATGATGAGGATTATTATCATAGATTTTCATCTCTTTTATTAACTAAAAAAGAAATTAGGCCAATAGGGTTTCCAATGAGCGAAGAACTTGTAATAAGAGAAAAAAAAATAGCTCAAGGCACAATTGAGTGTGTTAATTTTTCAATTAAAAATGGTATTTCAATGAATATAGCTGGGGGAACTCATCATGCATTCAAAGATAGAGGAGAGGCTTTTTGTATGTTAAATGATCAAGCAATTGCAGCTAAATACCTTATTAAAAATAATAAAGCAAAAAAAATTTTAATTGTTGATTTAGATGTTCATCAAGGCAATGGAACAGCTTCCATTTTTAGAGAAAATAATAATGTATTCACTCTTTCTTTTCATGGCGAAAAAAATTATCCATTTAAAAAAGAAAAAAGTGATTTAGATATCGAATTTCCTGATAAAACTAATGATGAATTTTATATAAATAAATTAAAAGAAATACTGCCGAAAGTATTTGATGAATTTGAGCCTGATTTTATATTTTACTTAGCAGGTGTTGATGTCTTGGAAAATGATAAACTTGGAAGGCTTTCATTAACAATTAATGGTTGTAAAAAAAGAGATCGATTTGTATTAGAGCTAAGTAAAAAAAATAATATTCCTATTCAAATTAGTATGGGAGGAGGATATTCAATTAGTATAAAGGATATTTTAGAAGCTCACTCAAATACTTACAGATTAGCACAGGAAATATTTTTTTAAAAAATCTAATTAAGGTGTACAACATTCTTCATCATCACACTTACAATATCGATGATTATAAATGTGAAGACCAGCAAGAAAAGCAGCAGCAGAATAATTTAAAACTTCTGGAACATGTAAAAAATGAAACTCTTCATTAACAATTGAAAGAGTTAAAAGAGAAAAACCTATCCAAAATAAAGGCTTCATTATTTTTCTCGATGTTTTTTTAACGGAATTATATACTGCTATAAAAGAAACTGAAATAAACAAGATATTTAAGCTTGACCACCACCATATTGGAGACAAAAATAGAATTGGTGTTAGCAGACAATGTGCAAAACACAACGAGCTTGATGAAGCTCCAAAAATATCAGAGTTTTTTAATTCAATAATTTTCATAATAATTATTTATGCAAATGAACAAATTAAATTACAAATAACCCAAAATTTTAAATTTAATTAAGAGCTATGATTTAATGATTATAATTACATTTATGATATTAAGATAAAATGAAAAAAGTTGTTATAATTACAGGTGCATCAAGAGGTTTTGGAGAGTTAATTGCAAAAAAATTTCAAAAGGAAAAATTTCAGGTTATTGCTACTATGAGAAATGTGGATAGTTCTCCAAGCTTAATGGAACTAGATAATGTAGATATTAAAAAGTTAGATGTTACTAATAAATCTGATATTAAAAATGTTGTTGACTTTACGATTAAAAAATATGGTAGAATTGATATCCTAATTAATAATGCTGGATATGGAGCATTTGGTTTATTAGAGGAAGCTTCTGAACAAGAAATAAGAAATCAATTTGATGTTAATTACTTTGGACTAATTGATTGTATTAGGGGTGTTTTACCTCAAATGAGAAAACAAAAAGATGGAGTAATAATTAATATATCTTCAATTGCGGGAAGATTTGGATTACCTTTCACATCACTATATAACTCATCGAAGTTTGCTGTTGAGGGTTTAACTGAATGTCTTCATTATGAATTAAGCTTGTTTGGGATTGATATTAAAACTGTTGCGCCAGGATCTTTTAGAACTGGATTTCATGATTCAGTAAACTTTACTGAAAATGAAAAAAAAGAAGAATTAGATGACATAAGAGAAAACCTAAAAAAAGCTCTTGAAGAGGGAATAAAAAATGAACCTCCATTTCCTTTTGGTTTCGGAAACAGCGATGATGTTGCAAATTTTGTTTTTAAACAATCTATCACAAAAAGTAAAGTTTCTAATTTCATCGGAAGAGACACAAAAATTATAAACTTTTTCATTAAAATTTTTGGTAGAGAATTGCTTTTTAAAATCATTAAGAAACTTTGGTTTTCTAGAATCTTGCCAAAAAAAGAATTATGAAGAGACACAATATCCAAAGTTTATTGTTTATTTGCTTTCTTTTAACTTTAAATCTTTCATGTAATATGAAAATCAACCCTCCAGAAGCAGAAAAAATTCCTAAAAAACTGAAAAAGCATTTTGATACAAGAGTTGATGATTATTATTGGTTAAATGAAAGAGAAAATCCGAAAGTAATCCAATATTTGAACGATGAGAATAACTATACGGATAGTAGATTAAAGCCAACTAAAAAATTACAAAAAGAGCTATTTAATGAAATGAAAAATAGGATTAAAAAAGATGATAGCTCTGTCCCCTATTTCTACAATGAATATTGGTACATAAAAAAATATATTAAAGGAAAAGATTATCCAATTTATACAAGAAAACATAAAAGCCTAGACAACAAAGAGGAAGTTCTAATTGATGTAAATATTTTAGCAAAAGATCATTCATTTTATAATTTAGGTGGAATAAGTATTAGTCCTGATAATAAAAAATTAGCTTATTCATCAGATACATTATCAAGAAGGTTATATACTATAAACTTTTTAGATCTTGAAACTGGAAAGTTATATGATGAAAAAATTAAAAATACTACTGGCAGTTTGGTATGGGCTAATGATAATAAAACAGTTTTTTATTCTAAAAAAGAAGAAGTAACATTAAGAGTCGATAAAATTTTTAAGCATGAACTAGGTGCAGATCCTACAAATGACCAATTAGTATTCGAAGAAAAAGACGAATCATTTAGTGTAGGTATATCTAAATCTAAATCTGAAAGATTTTTATTTATTAACTCAAGAAGTACACTAACAAGCGAAGTAAGATATTTAGATGCAAACAATCCAACTGGAAAATTTAAAATCTTTAATAAAAGAGTTGAAGGACATGAATACTCAATAAGCCATTTTCAGAACAATTTTTTTATAATAACAAATAAGGATAATTCTAAAAACTTTAAGCTTATGAAGACTTCTTTAGATTATAATGATGAGAAAAAATGGGTAGATGTTATTGAACACAGGAACGAAGTCTTGCTAGAGGGAATAGAAATATTTAATGATTTTCTAGTAGTAGTAGAAAGAGACTCTGGTCTTGTAAAAATGAATATAAAAAAATGGGATAATTCTGATGATTATTATTTGCCAATAAATGGAGAAACATACAGTCTATCGCCAGGTACCAATATTGATTTTAATTCAAAAAAATTAAGATATTCTTTTTCATCTCTAAACACACCATCATCTGTTATTGATTTTGATATGGAAACAAAATCATTTGAAATTAAAAAGAAGCAAGAAGTTTTAGGAAATAGTTTTGATGAGGAAAATTATATTACGGAAAGAAAATGGGTACAATCTCATGATGGAAAAGAAGTAGCCATATCAATAATAAGACATAAAAAAACTATGTTAAACCAAGATACTCCTCTATTACTTTATGGTTATGGTTCATATGGAATAACTCTTGATCCATATTTTTCATCTGTAAGACTAAGCTTATTAGATAGGGGTTTTGTATACGCAATAGCGCACATTAGGGGAAGTGAATATTTGGGTAGAGATTGGTATGAAGATGGTAAACTTTTAAATAAAAAAAATACTTTTCTTGATTTTATTTATTGTGCTAAATATCTAATTAATGAGGAATATACATCCGAAGAACATATTTATGCAATGGGTGGTTCAGCTGGTGGACTTTTGATGGGTGCTGTTTTAAATTTAGAACCAATGTTATTTAATGGAGTAATTTCTGCAGTGCCTTTCGTTGATGTAATGACTACTATGTTGGATGAATCTATTCCGTTAACTACACTTGAATATGATGAGTGGGGAAATCCAAATAACAAAGACTATTATGATTATATGCTTTCATATTCGCCTTATGATAATATTATAAACGGAACTTATACAAATATTTTAGTTACAACTGGATTGCACGATTCACAAGTTCAGTATTGGGAGCCTGCTAAATGGGTTGCTAAATTAAGGGATTATAATAGTTCTAATAGTACAATTCTTTTACATACAAATATGGAAACAGGACATAGTGGAGCCTCAGGAAGATTCGAAGCATTAAAAGAAGTTGCCATGGAATACGCTTTTTTAATTGGACTAGAAAAAAATATGTTCTAATCTGAAGAAGCTAATATCTCAAGTAAATCAATAAATAGATTTATAATATCTAAATATAAATTAACTGCAATCTTAACGGCAGTTCCCCATGAATTATCTCCAGCAGCAATTGCTTTTTCTAAATAATTAAAATCATAAATTAAATACAAAGAAAAAATGACTACCCCGCAATAAGAATATAATATCCTTCTTCTTTCTGATTTAAACACAAAGGCATTTAGAATTTCTACAACTATTAGTGCTAGTAATGCAATCCATAAAAAGATACCTAGAAAACTAAAATCTGTTGGAATGAACGCAACAATAGTCCCTGCTATTATAACAGCTAAAGTCGTACCAACCATTGCCTGAAATACAACATTTTGCCATTCCTGATTATATCTATCATGATGCAGTACATTTTTATCAAAGTCATCTTTTAATTCTTTGAATTCATTTGAGTTTCTATCAAAAATTTTTGATGGTTCAGATTTATAATAATAACCTGTTTTTTTTTCCTCATTAGCTCCCATAAATTTTTCCCAAAATGTTGGACTTTGTTCTCTTTTGATACTCTTTGATAAGACCATTTTTGATTTTAGATACTTTCTAAATTTAAATGACTCTCCAATGTATGCAATTGTTGGTCCTAATGACCATCCAATAAAACCAGAGAAAATTGCAACGACTATTAAATTTATTGGATAAGAATCAGCAAATATCATGACAGAGAAAAGAAATAAAAAACTTCCTCCAACAGTTATAAATAATTCAGTTGATGTTTCATATGCTTTATTTAAACGAGCTGTAATTGTTGTAATAATTAACATACCTCCCAGAATTAAGAATGTTCTGGACATTAGTAAATTTGGTTCCATAACATACATTTTACAAAATATTAATTGAAATAAAAAATTAATGGAATAATTAAAAAAGTAATTGTAAATTTTTTATAAATTCAACAATACATATGAAGATCAAGCAATTATTATATTTTATAAGTATTACAGTCCTATTTTCATGTAATACTTCAAACAAGAAACTAAGAATTGGTATAACTGGATTGGCAATTGAATCTAGTACATTTTCACCAGCAATAACAACTGAAAAAGAATTTGATATTAGGTATGGTGGAGATATATTTAGAAGTTATCCATTCTTTGATCAGAGTTACATAGATAATGCGGATTGGTTTCCAACAATGAGAGCAAGAGCTTTGCCTGGTGGGGTAGTTTCAAAAGAATCGTATGAATCTATGGTTTTACAAATAATTGAGTTAACAAAACAAACTCTTCCTTTGGATGGATTATTTTTTGATATACATGGAGCTATGAATGTTGAAGGAATGGATGATCCGGAGGGGGATTTTATTGAAAGAATTCGAAGTGTTATTGGGAACAAAACAATTATATCAACTTCAATGGATTCTCATGGAAATGTTTCTGAAACACTAGCTTTAAATTCAGATATAATAACTTGCTACAGAAAAGCTCCTCATACAGATGCGCTAGAATCTAAACAAAGGGCTTTAGATAATCTTGTTGAAAGACTTAAATCCGGTGAAGGCAAGCCTAAATATAAAGCTTGGATTCCTGTTCCAATACTACTTCCTGGAGAACAAACAAGCACAAGAGTTGAGCCTGGAAAATCCCTTTATGAAAAAGTCAAACCAATTGCTGATAGCGAAGGGGTTGTAGATGCTGCTATCTGGGTTGGATATGCATGGGGTGATGCACCTAGAAATCATGCAGTAGTAATGACTGTTGGTGATAATAAAAATGCAGTTGTAAAGGGAGCTGAGGAATTAGCAAAAAGTTTTTGGGATGCAAGGGATGAATTTGATTTTGTAGCCCCCACTACCACATTAAACGATGCATTAAGCCAAGCATTTAAATATTTAAAAAATAAAAAAGACAACAAACCTTTTATAATTAGTGATATGGGGGATAATCCCACAGCTGGTGGTGCAGGAGATGTTACTTGGACTTTGGATAAGCTATTAAAATCTAAAGAATTTAAATCTAAAAATGGCCCCGAAATAATTTATGCATCAATTCCTGGGCCTGACTTAATTAAAAATGCACTTAATACAAAAATTGGAGAAGAAGTTAGTGGATATGTTGGAGCTATAGTTGATAGTAGATTTTCTCCTCCAATATTATTAAATGGGACTTTAAGGGCAGTTCATTTAGGAGATAAAAATGCTGAAGCTGAAGTTGTAGTTCAGGTCGGGAGTATTAAGGTCATAGTTACTAATAAAAGAAAACCTTATCACTATATATCTGACTTTACAAACCTTAGTTTAAATCCTTCAAAAACAGATATCCTCATGGTCAAAATTGGTTATTTAGTACCTGAACTTTATGACATAAGAGGAGATTGGGTAATGGCTTTAACACCAGGTGGAGTTGATCAAGACTTAGAAAGATTAGGATACAAAAACATTAAACGACCAATGTTCCCTTTAGATAAGGATATGGAAGATCCTGATTTGAGTGCCGTATTGATTCCAGTTTTAAAATGAAAGTAAAGTTAATTCACAAATCTGGTTATCATTCAAAAATTGAGAATCAGAATGGAAATTCAATAGAAATTGATAATAAATCTGACTTATCTCCAAAAGGCGTAAGTCCTATGGAGTTACTATTAATGGGTGTAGCTGGCTGTAGCAGCATTGACATTATTTCAATTTTAAAAAAACAAAAACAAAATTTTGACAACTTATATATAGAAGTTGAAGGTAAAAGAGAAGGTAAAGAACTACCATCACTATTTACAGAAATTCATGCAAAAGTATTTATTGAGGGAAATGTGGATTCAAAAAAAGCTTATAAAGCAAGTGAGTTGTCATTTACAAAATATTGTTCTGTATCAAAAACCTTAGAAGCTTCAGCCAAAGTGACTTTTTCTGTTTATGTTAATAATAAAGTTTATATAAAATGAATTTAGAAAATATAAAGCAAAAGGAATTTTTTCCTGGTTTAAAAGGTAAACTCGTGCATGGTGATAAAATCACATGGGCTTTTTGGGATGTTGAAAAAGGTGCAGAGGTACCTGAACACTCTCATCATCATGAACAGATTATGCATGTAATTGATGGTGAATTTGAATTTATTTTAAATGGAAATAAAAAAATTTATAAAAGTGGTGATGTGGTAGTTATACCATCAAATATTCCTCATTCAGGTAAAGCATTGACTGAATGTAGATTAATGGATGTATTTTCACCTGTTAGAGAAGAATACAAATGAAAATTTCATTAAAATCAAGACATGCTTTAATTGGAGGTAGCAGTAAGGGATTGGGTTATGCGGTTGCTAAACAATTGGCTTATTCTGGAGCTAAAGTTACCCTAGTAGCAAGAAGTGAAGATTTACTGAAAAAGTCAATCGATGAGCTTAATAAAAGTACTGATTGTAAACATGAATATATTGTTTGCGATTATAATGATCACGAAAAATATTCAAAGATTATTGGAGATTATTTAAATAAAAACAGAATTGACATTTTAGTTAATAATACACAAGGTCCAAAAGCAGGCGATGTGAATAGCTTATCAATTAATGATTATCAAAAAGCATTTGACTTACTATTCAAAAATATAGTTTATACTACAATGTTAGCGCTTGAAAAAATGAAAAAAAATAAATGGGGAAGAGTGATAAATATGACTTCCGTTAGCATAAAAGAACCTTTAAGTTATTTAGCATTATCTAATTCAATAAGATCATCTGTCATATCTTGGGCTAAAACACTCTCAAACGATATTGGTAATAATAATATTACCGTTAATAATATATTAACTGGATTTTTTGATACTGAAAGATTAAAAGAACTTAACTCTGAAAAAGCAAAAAAACTTAATGTTGCAATAAGTCAATTATATGATGCTATGAAACAAGAAGTTCCATTAGGACGAATTGGCAATCCTGAGGAATTTGGATTTCTCGTAACATTTCTAGCATCTGAAAATGCGAGCTATATAAATGGTGCTAATATTCCAATTGATGGAGGTCTTTTAAAGTCAATTTGATATATTTAAGCAATGATTAAAACCAGAGGTATTAAGTTTGACTACAATAATCAAGTTTTTTTTGAGTTTCCAGATATTGAAATTAAAACAAAAGAGAATCTTTTAATTATTGGAAACTCTGGTATTGGTAAAACTACTTTATTACATCTTTTAGCTGGATTACTAGAGTCCAAGTCTGGATCAATTCAATTATTTGGAAAAGAAATTAGTAACTTAAATTCATATCAACTAGATACTTTTAGAGGTGAAAATATTGGAATAGTATTTCAAAGATCTCATTTTGTTAACTCATTGACGGTAAAAGAAAATTTAGAGCTTGCCCAATTTATTGCTAATAAAAAAGATAATAATAGAATTGATACTATTCTTAAAAGCTTGGGGATTCTTGATAAATCTGATAAAAAGACAAATCAACTTAGTCAAGGTGAAAAACAAAGAGCATCTATTGCTTTAGCAATTGTAAATTCCCCAAAATTAATTTTGGCTGATGAGCCAACCTCTAGCTTAGATGATGAAAATTGTGATAGAGTTATTAAACTTCTTAAAAAACAAGCTTCTGAATTTAATGCTCAGCTAATTGTAATAACTCATGATAATAGATTAAAAAAACATTTCAAAAAATCAATTAAACTTTGAATATATTTAAGCTAAGCATAAAGAATATTATAAGTAAGCCATTAAACTCAATATTGAGTTTAGCCTTATTAATTTTAGGTATTGGGATAATATCACTTTTATTACAATTAAACAGTCTTATTAAAACTCAAATGGATAATAACTTAAAGGGTATTGATATGGTTGTTGGTGCAAAAGGTAGTCCTCTTCAATTAATTCTTTCTGCTGTTTACCATATTGATTCTCCAACAGGAAATATATCGGTTGAAGATGCAGAAGAAATTAAAAACAATAGAATGGTTGGATCTAGCATTGATCTGCTTTATGGTGATAATTATAAAGGATATAGAATTGTTGGTACAGAGGATAAATTTTTAGATCTATATAATGCTAAAATTAAAGATGGAAAGAAATGGAATGCCCCATTTGAAGTTGTAGTTGGGGCAAAAATATATTCTAAACTCAATATAAATTTAGATGATGAGCTAGTGAGTTCACATGGCTTAAGAGAAACTGGTGAATCACATGTTAATCAATCATTCAAAGTTGTAGGATTATTAGAGCCTTCAAACTCAGTAATTGATCAACTTATTATTACTTCTCCTCAGAGTATTTGGGATTTACATGACGAACATGATCATGATGATGAAGACCACGAAGAACATCATGATGATGAAGATCATGAAGAGCATGAACATGATCACGATGATGAAGATCATGACGAACATGAACATGATCATGATGATGAAGATCATGACGAACATGAACATGGTGATAAAGAGATAACTGCAATGCTTATAAAGTTTAAAAGCCCTATGAACATTATACAGTTTCCAAGACAAATAAATGAAAATACAAACCTCCAAGCAGCTGTACCCTCTTATGAGATATCTAGACTATTTAAACTTTTTGGATTTGGAATTGAAACATTGACCTATTTAGCATACCTAATTATACTAGTTTCTGGATTTAGTTTATTTATTAACTTATTTAACTCAATGAGAGAAAGAAAATATGAAATGGCATTAATAAGAACTTTAGGAGCCTCAAGATCTCAATTATCAGTAATGGTGATATTTGAAAGCTTAATTCTTACAATTTCAGGATTTTTATTGGGATTACTAGTTAGTAGATTAGGCGTCATGTTTGTATCTTCGCTAATGGAAGAAAGTCTAAACTACAGTTTAAGTTCTTTATATATTTTAAATGAAGAGTTTTGGCTTTTAGGTTTATCAATTTTAATTGGACTGATATCATCTTTGATTCCAGCAATTCAAGTTTATAAAATGAATATATCCGAAATACTAGCAGATGAATAAATTAATATACATATTAGTTCTTTTTATTTCAAATAATCTTTTTTCTCAAACTGAAATTGATTGGCTAAAACTTAGGGACGTCTACTATAAATCTGAGTATAGAGAAGATGTTGATGGGTATTTTCAAACACCTTATTTTGGTGAAACTGTTGAATTATTAGATAATAAAGAAGTTGTAATTACTGGATATATGCTAACATTAGCCCCTGATGAAGGCATCTACGTTTTATCACAAAATCCATATGCTGATTGCTTCTTTTGTGGCTATGGCGGTCCAGAGTCTGCAATAGAACTTAGACTAAAACCTGGACATGATTCTTTTTTTATGGATGAACTTGTTACTGTTGTTGGAATACTAAGATTGAATAGGCTAGATGTAAGTAGTGGCGTTTATATTATGGATAATGCTATTGCAATCAAAAAATAAATTTAAAAACTGTTTTTGATTTATACTTTTCTCCAGGTTTTAAGTAGGTACTTGGAAAACTATCTTCATTAGGTGAATTAGGGAAATGTTGTGTTTCAAGACAGAAACCAGATCGCTTTTCATATTTTAGATCTTGTTTTGACTTTAATGACCCATTCAAAAAGTTGCCCGTATACAACTGAACACCTGGCTGGTCAGTGTATAACTCCATCTTTATTCCACTTTTATCACTTGATGCAGTTGCAACCTTTCTTACACTTCCATCAAAGTCATTTAATACCCAACAATGATCATAACCATTTCCTAAGATTAATTGGTTGTTATCAAGATTAATATCCCTTCCAATCTTTTTTAAATTTCTAAAATCAAAAGGCGTTCCCTCTACATTTCTAATTTCTCCAGATGGTATAATTTTTTTATTTACTGGTAAAAAAGAATCTGCATAAATTTCTAAATTATGATTTAATATATCTCCAGAACTTTCACCAGAAAGATTAAAATATGAATGTTGTGTTAAGTTTAAAATTGTGGTTTTATCAGTATCAGCATAATATTCAACAATTAATTCATTTTCATCAGACAAACTATATATAACATATAAATTTAGATTGCCAGGATAACCTTCCTCCATGTCTTTTGATAAATAATTGAGTTTGATAAATCTATTATTTATATCATCATAAGCAGAAACTTGCCAGTTAACTTTATCGAACCCTTTTATTCCTCCATG
>CEOP01092842.1_pt1 | contig 12039 bp, 5 predicted proteins | sample 361301 | NCBI WGS metagenome assembly CEOP01 (sample SAMEA2619548, study PRJEB7988) | marine metagenome | biome: marine biome (ENVO:00000447); feature: deep chlorophyll maximum layer (ENVO:xxxxxxxx); material: "saline water (ENVO:00002010), including plankton (ENVO:xxxxxxxx)" | depth 55 m
ACAAATATCTTTTTGTTTATACTCACCTTCAAGTAAAACTGAACAAGGTATAAGTAAACGTCGATCATTTAAAATACTATCAACGAGATAAGAAACAGAAGCGCCAGGGGCATACCAGGCTGAAGTTCCAAGTAGTTTAGTTAATGTTGCGCCACCAACCATTGTGTCAGATGAAGTTTTATTTAGTTCTTTTTCAGAGAGAAAATTTGAAACTGGAATACCATTGTAAGTAGCTAGCCTTATTAATGGAATCATGGTAGTATCTCCATGACCACCAATTACCATTCCTTCAATTTGGTTAGCTGGTTTATTTAATGCGATTGATAAATATGTCTTGAATCTTGAGCTATCCAGGGCGCCTCCCATTCCTATAACTTTATTTTTAGAAAGATTTGAAAGTTTTAGAGCTAAATAAGTCATCGTGTCCATTGGATTTGAAACCATGATAATAATTGCATTAGGAGAATTTGATAAGACACTTTTTATTACTGATTTAACAATTCCAGCATTAATTCCTATAAGTTCCTCTCTTGTCATGCCAGGTTTTCTTGGAATACCAGATGTAATGACTACTACATCACTATTTGAAGTAGCTTTATAATCATTTGTTACTCCCAAAATTCTAGAATTAAATCCCAATGTAGTGGACGTTTGCATCAAATCTAGTGCTTTCCCTTCTGCAAGACCTTTTTTGATGTCAAGAAGAACAATGTCGCTAGCGATAGACTTGATAGCAATATATTCAACACATGAACTACCAACATTCCCAGCCCCAATAACTGTTACTTTCATCTAGTTTATTTATTTAAACAAATCTATAAAGAATTTTAAACTTTAGAGTATTTAAAAATTATGCGTCAATATTAGCATAAATTGCATTTTTCTCAATGAAATCTCTTCTAAGCGGAACTTCATCACCCATAAGCATTGAAAAAACATCATCAGCCTCACCTAATGAGTTAATATCTATTCTTTTTAGAGTTCTTTTATCTGGGTTCATTGTTGTCTCCCATAATTGATCAGCATTCATTTCACCTAATCCCTTATATCTTTGAATATTAGAACCAGTACCATTTTCTTTCATCAATTTATCTCTTTCTTCATCTGACCAAGCATAATCTTTTTTATTTCCTTTTTTAACAAGATATAGTGGAGGTGTTGCAATATAAACATAGCCAGAATCTATTAATTCTCTCATGTAACGGAAGAAAAATGTTAATATAAGTGTTGAAATATGACTTCCATCAATATCAGCATCGCACATAATAACTATCTTATGATATCTTAACTTTTCTAAATTTAAAGCTCTGCTATCTTCTTCTGTACCAATAGAAACTCCCAATGCTGTATATATATTTCTAATCTCTTCATTCTCAAAAACCTTATGTTGCATCGCTTTTTCAACATTAAGTATTTTTCCTCTCAAAGGGAGAATTGCTTGAAACTTAGGATCTCTTCCCTGCTTTGCAGTTCCTCCTGCCGAATCCCCCTCAACAAGAAAAACCTCGCATAATTGAGGATCTTGCTCAGAACAATCAGCTAATTTACCAGGTAAACCGCCTCCACTCATTACTGTTTTCCTTTGAACCATCTCCCTAGCCTTTCTTGCTGCATGTCTTGCTTGCGCAGCAAGTATTACTTTCTGAACAATAACTTTAGCATCATTAGGGTGCTCTTCTAAATAATTTTCTAACATTTGAGAGACTGATTGGGAAACTGCTGAAGTAACTTCCCTATTTCCTAATTTAGTTTTAGTTTGCCCTTCAAATTGAGGTTCATTTACTTTAACAGAAACAATTGCTGTAAGACCTTCTCTAAAATCATCTCCTGAAATCTCAAATTTAAGTTTATCAAGTAAACCTGAAGCATCTGCATATTTTTTTAAGGTTGAAGTTAATCCCCGTCTAAATCCAGAAAGATGAGTCCCTCCCTCATGTGTATTAATATTATTCACGTAAGAATGAAGGTTTTCATTAAAAGAAGTATTATAAACCATAGCGACTTCAACAGGAATTTCATTTTTATTAACTTCCATATATATTACGTCAGCTATAATTGGTTCTCTGTTCCTATCAAGGAATCTTACAAATTCTTTTAAACCTTCCTCTGAATAAAATTTCTCACTTACGTATTCATCATTTGAATTTTTATTTCTCTTATCAATAAGTGTTATGGTTATACCCTTATTTAAATAAGACAACTCTCGCATTCTTTGTGCTAAAGTTTCGTAGATATATTCTCTGCTCTGTTTAAAAATTTCATGATCTGGTTTGAAGGTTACAACCGTTCCTGTTTTATCTGATTTACCAATAGATGAAACAGGATTTTCAGGAACACCTCTTTGATATTTTTGCTCCCATATTTTTCCATCTCTGTATACGGTTGCAGTTAGAGACTCAGAAAGAGCATTTACGCAAGAAACCCCAACCCCATGAAGACCTCCAGAAACTTTATAAGAATCTTTATCAAACTTACCTCCTGCTCCAATCTTAGTCATTACAACCTCAAGGGCTGAAACACCTTCTTTCTTGTGCATACCTACCGGAATGCCTCTTCCGTCATCTTCGGTGGTTACAGAGTTATCTTCGTTAATTGTAACAGTTATATTATTACAAAAACCAACAAGAGCCTCGTCAATTGAATTATCAACAACCTCATTAACTAAATGATGGAGACCTCTCATCCCTACATCGCCGATATACATAGATGGTCGCATGCGGACATGTTCCATTCCCTCTAGTGCCTGAATATTATCTGCAGAATATTTTGAATCAGTTATATTTTTTGCCATAAAATTTTTTGTGATTTTATACTTTATTTGCTCTATACAAATATAATCAATCAATTGCTCTTAAAGCCCTAAAAACATTGAAGGCAAGATTAAGTTATCAACAGAAAATGTGAAGAAAAAATTGAAGAATTTATTAGAATGAATTTTTACTCATATGAGTCTTCATGAACATTTAGAATTGCTCTTCCGCTAGGTTCATTTTTGTCCTTAAAACTTTCATCCCATTCCAAAGCTTTTGGAGAACTACATGCAATAGATGGTAAAGATGGAACAGTTAATGCAGCTGAATCACTCGAGAAATGACTTTCAAAAATAGACCTATAAAAATATTCTTCTTTTGTTTTTGGTGTTTGTAAAGGAAATCTCGAAGAAGATTTGTTCATTTCTTGATCAGATACTTTTTGATTAACTAATTCTTTTAGCTGATTTATCCAGCTATATCCTACGCCGTCTGAAAATTGTTCCTTTTGTCTCCAGACAATTTCTTTAGGTAAATATTTTTCAAAAGCTTTTCTCAGCACCCACTTTTCCATTCGATTTGAATTTATCATTTTATCATTAGGGTTTAACCTCATTGCAACATCAAGAAATTCTTTATCTAAAAAAGGAACTCTACCTTCTATTCCCCATGCTGCGAGCGATTTGTTAGCTCTTAGACAGTCATACAAGTGCAAACTAGATAGCTTTCTAACTGTTTCTTGATGAAATTCATTTTCTGATGGTGCTTTATGAAAATATAAATATCCTCCAAATATTTCATCAGCTCCTTCTCCTGAAAGAACCATTTTTATTCCCAAAGACTTAATAGCCCTTGCCATTAGGAACATTGGCGTAGAAGCTCTTACAGTAGTTACATCATATGTTTCAAGATGATAAATCACATCATACAATGCGTCAAGACCTTCTTGAATTGTAAATATTATTTCATGATGAATTGTCCCTATATGATCTGCAACTTTTCTTGAAGCCAAAAGATCAGGAGAACCCTCTAGTCCAACAGAAAAAGAATGTAATTGTGGCCACCATGCAGCCTGTTTGTCATTACTTTCTATTCTTTTTGGGGCAAATTTTTTTGCTAGTGCAGATGTTATAGATGAGTCTAAACCTCCTGAAAGAAGAACTCCGTATGGAACATCACTCATTAATTGGCGATGAACTGCACTAGCAAGAGCGTCATGTAATTCAGTTATTGAAGTCTTATTTTTCTTAACATTTTGAAAATCAATCCAATCTCTTTTATACCATTTTACAGGTTTTGGATTTGAACTATGCCAATAATGACCTGGAGGAAATGATTCTATTTTTTCACATATTCCTTCAAGTGCTTTTAATTCTGAAGCGACATATAAAGTTTCATTAGAGTCCCAACCAATGTAAAGTGGTATAATTCCAATATGATCTCTAGCAATAAAAAATTCATTTTTCTTATTATCATAGATTGCAAAACCAAAAATTCCATTTAATTCATCCAAAAAATTAACTCCTTTGCGTTGATATAAAGCAAGGATTATCTCACAATCTGAACTAGTTAAAAAATCATAATTATTTTTAAATTGCTTTCTCAATTCAAGATGATTATAAATCTCACCATTTGCAGCAAGAACTAGTTCGCCTTCACTACCATACAAGGGCTGTTTCCCTGAAGTAGGATCAACAATTGCTAAACGTTCGTGTGCTAAAATGGCATTTTTAGATGTATATATACCATTCCAGTCTGGTCCACGGTGACGCAATTTCTTAGACATCTCGAGAACAAGAGGTCTTTGAGAGTTTAAATCTCTATTGAAATCAAAAACACATGCAATGCCACACATAGATTTAATATATTGTGCAAATATATTTTATATATTTTTTTTTTAAAAAGAATATTCAATTTTAATTTAGATTCTAAATTAAAAATTTAAAATTAATTGAAAATTCATTTTATCTATGGAAAAAATTATGCTTTTGTTTAATAAGTAAACTTCTGAAAAATGAAATTACTTACCAAACCTAGTGCTATATACTATTTTACCATTTAAAATAGTAGCAACAACTCGTGTTGAGGGGATTCTATGAGTTTCAATCTCCATAATATCCCTATCAAGTATCACAAAATCAGCATACTTCCCTGGAGAAATACTACCTTTAAGACTGTCTTCAAAGTTAGCATAAGCGCCCCAGATTGTCATTCCTAAAAGTGCTTCACGTCTACTCAATGCATTTTCATATTGATAGCCGCCAGCCGGATATTGCTTTAAATCTTTTCTTGATACTGCAGCGTAAAATGTATTTATTGGATTAACCTCTTCAACAGGAAAGTCAGTGCCGAGTGCTAATCGACCTGACCAATCCAAAAGGTCCTTATAAGCATAAGCCCCTTTTATACGAGATTTCCCAAGTCTTTCTTCTGCCCAATACATATCGCTAGTAGCATGTAATGGTTGCACAGAAGGAATTATTTTTTCATTGAATTTTGAAAAATCCTCATTAGATATAACCTGAGCATGTTCGATTCTCCATCTGGGATCAGATTTATCTGAAAGGATATCATTATATATTTTCAACACTTCTGAGTTGGCATAATCCCCTATTGCATGAGTATTCATTTGAAAGTCATGAGCTAAAGCTTTAATTGCAAGTTTTTCGATAGAATCTATTGATATAATAATGGATCCATAATGATTGTTTTTATCACTATAAGAATCTTTTAAAGCAGCGCCTCTTGACCCTAAGGCGCCATCAGCATAAACTTTAATCGAACTAACATTCAAACGATCATTTTTAATAGACCCGTTTTTAAAGAAATATTCAAGTGATTTTTTTTCGTTGGCAACCATCGCATAAACTCTCAAATCAAAAAGATTATTTTTTTGCAAACTATCAATCAATAAAATATCTGATTTTAATAATCCTGCCTCATCAACAGTTGTAATTCCATTTTCAAAGCAAATTTTTTCTGCAGTTTTTAAAGCTTTAATTTTTTCGCTCTCAGTGTATCTTGGAATTATCTCTTCAATTAACTCCATTGGCTTATCAATTATCAAACCTGTTAATTTCCCGTTTGAGCTTACTATTTCGCCTCCATTAGCTTTTGTTTTTAATGAAATTCCAGCCATATCAAGTGCTTTTTGGTTAACTAACATAGCGTGACCATCTATTCGAGATAAAACAACAGGTATATTAGGAAATAAAATATCTAAACTGTCTTTAGTGGGAAGATCTTTTTTATACCAATCATTTTGATCCCAACCTGCACCTCTTAGAACTGAGAGATTTTTATTTAAAGAATAATCTTTTAGTTTAAAAACAATCTCCTCAAAACTTTTTGTCCCTTTTAAATCAACTTCAAATTGTTTTAACCCAAGACTCAAAAGATGACAATGAGAATCAATAAAACCAGGAAAAACAGGCAGTCCCCTTGCATTGACAACACTGAAAGATTTATACTTTTCAATTAGCTCCTCACCTCCAACCTCTATAAACTTTCCTTCATCTACCACAAAAGATGTAATGTTATTATAATTATCATCTGAAGTGTAAACTTTAGCGTTGTGAACTAATAAATCAACTTTTTTCTCACATGCTAAAGAAAAAATGATAGTAAATAATAATATTATTGTCCTTCTCATTAGAATAAAATAGATGACGAATTTAATTTAAAATATTTAAAAAAAATTTTATGAAAGATAACAAATGTAAAAAAACCATTTTTAAAAAATTATATCAAACTTATATCGAAGGCCTAAAAGAAAATTATTATTATAATCTTGATAGAATGCCCACCTAGAATAATTATTTCCAAAATTGTTTTTAAATTCAAAGAAAAAAGCCCAATTTGATTTCGTTTGATAAAGTAATCTAGATGAAAAATAAAGAAAAGCATCTAGGGATTTAATTTCTGGTTTTGAATCAAAAAATTCTGCATTTAAGAAAACTGGATTATAGGCACTGTCTCTTCTGCCAATATATTTACCATTTGTTTGAAGATATATTTTATTAAAAAATCTAAAATTAGCTTCAAAGTCAATTTCTATAGATGGTAAGTTCCAAGCTGATATTTCATTAAATGATTCAGGATTAACATACTTTGTGTTTATTGAAAATTTGTTATGCTCATTAAACCTCATTAAAAAACCAGTTTCTAAACCTAACTGATCTAGTCTATCGTAAACAACTTCGTAAGAAGTTGCCATGTTATATGAAAGGTTATTATTAGAAACAACATAGGGTAATCTCTTAAATAAAGGATAACTTTCAGATCTAGAGTAAATCGCTGCTAGAAAAAATTCCAAGCCTGAGTTAAAAGAGTTCTTTACACCTAACCTGCCTTTATAGGGAATATTTGTTGGCCGCAGTTTTAAAGATGGAAAAATATAGGGATTTATTCTTGAAAATGTAGTGAAGCTGTTAAGATTAAAATCTCCATCAAATTCTAGAAAAGTTGATAAACTAGAGTATGATGGTTTGTATAAAAATTTAACCTTTGGAAAAAAATAAATGTTTGTTTTTTCAATTGAATCACCAAGTAAATAAAAAACTTTTGTCCCAAATTTAAAATTCGCTTTTGCTCCAAGATTAACAATTTGAAAATCTAAGTTTAATAAACTGGTTTGGTTAGAAAGAGGAACATTTTGCCTAAAAGAACTAACAAAATTTGTGTTAACATAACTCAAATTTGGCTTTAATTCCAAATAGAAATCAAAAACTGGCAATCTAATCTCAGAATCAAGATTTATTAACTGTTCTGTATTATCAAAATAATCAATTGTAAGAACTGTATTAAAACGGATTTTTTTAACAATGCTATTGAACCATTCCCAATTTGAATTGATTTTCAAATAATTTAGATTTTGTTCTGGATCAATCAAAGAAGGTCTAAAGCTTGGTATATTTGTCCAGTCATAATCTGAATAAAGTCCGTAAAAATTTATATGCCTTCTATCAAATTTAAATGAGGATTCCACTCTGTAATTATTGGTCTTAAACAAATGAAAAAAAGAAGCTGCCAAATAATTTTGTTGGCTTCTTAATATTTTATTTTCTTGATTACCCAGGGAAGAGAAAATAAAATCAACCCCCATAGATTGATTCCGATCAATTGAGATCATGGAAGCAAAATCAATCAAAGCCTGAGATTGATTTCCATATCCCCAGGAAAAATAACTATTATAAAGAAAAGAAGATTCTTGCTTTTGAAGTTTTAAGGGACTTGCTTTATTTGGAATGAAAGTTGATACAACTGGAACTGAAATATGATCATATTTTATATAAAACTTCTCCTCTAATAAAGAATCAGATATTATTGGATTTGATCTTATCTTAAAAATATTGCTTATAATTGGCTTATTTGACTTAACAATTGTTATCTCCTGGGTCTCTATATCATCTTTTTCTTCTACCTGAAGGTAAATACTGTAATGAAATGAAATGAAAAGTATAGTCAAAGAAATATTTAATCTAATTTTTCTCATCAACATCATTTTTCTTGTTTTGATTTTTTTCTATCATCAATAAATATTTTTTAGCTTCAGAATTAATTTTAGGAAACTGAACAAAATTGTCTAACAATGACTTCAATATATAAGTTGCTTGAAAAATATCATTTTGCATATAAAAATTTTTAGCCATTAAAAAAAGGCTTTTTGCGGCCCAAAAAGGTTGATCATTATATTTTTCAGATATAATTGATATTATTTCATTAGATTCCTTGTAAGCCTTGTCTTTATGTTTCCATTGCGCTTTTAAGTAATGGGCTTCCACAGCTAGAGAGTCTATAGGAGACTTTTCTATTTTTAAAAAAATATTTTTAGCACTTAAAGTATCTTTTTTGCCAAGATATGATTTAGCTAAAAAATATTTGGCATCCCACATTACTTTTGGTTCTAGATTATCATAACTTAATACTATATCTGCCTTAGCTATAGCTTTATCAAATTCAGACAAATTAAAATAGGTTCGCATTAAATTAAACTGGGCATATCTCTTATTCTCTGGAAAAGAGGCTATTTTCTCTAATTTTTCCCAAAGCGGAACAGCTTTTTTAAATTTGTTTTCATTAAAAAGTATTTGAGTTGAACGAACTATAGCTCTTTCAGTGTAATCATTAATTGAAAAATCAATAATCTTTAAATAAGATTTTAATGCTAAATCCCATTTTTCTTGAAAAAAATAAATTTCAGCTAAGTAAAAGATTGAAACAACTGAATATCTTCCATTTGGATAGCTTTGTAAATATATATTAATTGCCTTTTCAGCTCTTTTCCTTTCACCTTGCAAAAAATAATTTTCAACTACTTCAAAAGCTGTTCTTTCAAGCTCATTATCACTAAAAGTTTTGAAATTAAAAGTTCTGACCCAAGTAGTGAATTCTGAAATATTATCTAGATCTACTGCTATTTCTTTGAGGGTTTTTAAAGCCTGAAGAGTTATGGGATTATCTTTCAGATCAATTGCCAAATTTCGCAAGAGAGAATCAGAAGCTTCAATTTTCCCCATATTATAGAGAGCTAAACCCTTATTTAATTTTGTTCTTGCAAAAAACTTACTGTTTTTATGATTATTTATTAGCTCATCATAATACTTAATTGCTGGGTCATAAGATCCTATTGATGAAAAATAATTACCTAATTCATATAAAGAGTCATCAACCAAATAAGAACTTGATTTTATAGAAATAAGATTTATAAGAGTTTCGTTCTTCTCTTTATCCCTGTCTAAGTACCCATAACTCATTGCTTTTTGAAATAAGGCATATTCGGAGTTGTCAGGACTAACTGAAATTGATTTATCGTAATAATTAATAGCTGGTAAATAATCACTTAAAAGAAAGTATGCGTCTCCAATTCTTAAATAGGTATCATTAATTACTTTTTTGGGAATAAGTTGCTTTTTATTTAAAATTTTCTGAAAATTTAAAATAGCCTCTTCATATCTTTCTAATTTGAAGAGTGAATATGCTAAATGATAATTAAGCAATAAAGACTCTTCAAAAAAAGCACCTATATTAAACTTTTTAAATTTTAGAAAACTTTCAATAGCGCTACTAAACTCGTTTAACTCGTATGCTGATTGACCTTTCCAAAAGTGACTTTGAACAAAAATTCTATTATCGTTGGGATAATTAATAGATTTACTAAAAAACTTATAAGCCTTTTCATACGAACCTGAATTAAAAAATTTAATTCCATTTAAAAAAGTTACTTTTTGAAGTAATCCTTCATCCCTAAATGATCCAGAATTTAAAATATCTAAAGCACTATCATAATTTCCTGATTTTGTATAAGAGTCTATTAGTAATTTTGTTATTTCTTCCTCTTCTGTACTTTGAGGGTATTTTGAAAGATAGTATTTTAAAACATCAGGCACTTTTTCATATGGATTACCAATTTCATAACTAAGACGAGCATAATTGAGTAATGAGTTTTTTGAAATTTGAGGGTCATAATCAATTTCAAAAGCGCTCTTGTATGCATTTAAAGAAGCAAGCTTTTGGCTATTTTTAAGATAACATTCAGCTAAATAAAAATAGGCATTTTGTGAAAGCTCATCTTTATCTCCAATAATTTTATTAAAGTTTTCAATTGCGTTTGAATAGTCTTGAGAACTGTAATAAGCATAACCTAACTGATAATAATCCATGTTTGTCCAATTATCACTTTCTCCATTATAATTTTGAAGATATTTTATAGACTCTTGATATTTTCCTAGATTAAAATAGCTTTCGCCAACTATCTTTGAAATCTGGGAAAAGAGATTTCTATCTGTTTTTTTTAACTCTTCTAGACCTAACTCAACTGCTTTTTGAAATCGACCAAGCTTAAAATTCATTTCAACTTGAAAATATGACAAATCTTCCTGCTGATTTCTTTTTGTAACTCTTGTAAAAGAATCTGAAGCACTTTCATAATCTTCTAATTGATATGAAATATGACCAAGATAATAATGAGCGTCAGATTCATATTTGGGATCATTTTTTACATTTTCAAATAACTCTTTTGCTTCACTGTATTTTTTTTTAAGGAAGAAGGTATAACCTTTATTAAAATAATACTTTGGTAATGATTGCAAAGAAATTTTTGATCGATCAGCTTTTAAAAACCACTTGTATGCATAGGAATACTTTTCGTTTTCAAAATAGTAGTTGGCTACATCAAAATAGATTGTTTTGTAAAAACGACTTTCAGGGTATAAATGTTGAAAATTTTCAATCATTTTTTCTGCAGAAATTTCATTTAATCTTAGGGAGGAAGAAATTTTATAAAAATTAATTCTCTCTATTTGATTAGAATTCATTTTTGTATTATCAATAGTTGCTAGAGATTGACTTACATTGGGATAAAGGCCTTGATAATATATTCCAAGGAACCTCTCCTCTAGTATTTGAGCTGGATCTATTTGTGAAATCGACTTACTAAAAGATATTAATAAAAAGAAGTAAAATATAAGATGATTCCTATTAAAAAAACTTAAAAACATTTATAGCAAATTTAAACAGAATAGTAGTTATATTTAAAACGTTTATAATCTAGCTTAAGTATATTTATTAACAAATTTTAGATAGCTTATCAAAAGACTTTAAATTTGAAATAATGGAACTTTAAAGATCTATGTCAAAATTTATTTTATCCTTTAGTGATGCTGATATAATTCAGAATCGTAAAATCATATTGTCCAAGGTTTCAATTGATATTTTACCAGGAGAATTCGTTTTTCTAATTGGAAGAACTGGAACAGGAAAAAGCAGTCTAATAAAAACTATTTATGGAGACCTTGAGCTTAAAGAAGGATTAGGACATGTTGTTGGTTTTGATCTGACTAGAATAAAAAATAAAGATATTTCTATGTTAAGAAAAAGCATAGGTGTAGTTTTTCAAGATTTCAAATTACTGCCTGACAGAAATATATATAAAAACTTACAATTTGTTTTAAGGGCGACAGGTTGGAAAAATTCTAAAGAAATTGATTCAAGGATTGAAAAGGTTATAGAAATGGTTGGAATAAAAATTAACACAAATAAATTTCCATCTGAACTTTCAGGTGGTGAGCAACAAAGAATAGCAATAGCGAGGGCATTACTAAATAAACCTAACCTAATAATTGCAGATGAGCCCACTGGAAATCTAGACCCACAAACCAGTCAAGAAATTATGCGTCTTTTTAAATCCCTTCACAAACAAGGAATAACTATACTAATGGCTACTCATGACTACAATATGATAGTCAAATTCCCAGGTAGAATTTTTAAATGTGAAGATGGAAAAGTTTTT
>CEOP01083276.1_pt1 | contig 12030 bp, 9 predicted proteins | sample 361301 | NCBI WGS metagenome assembly CEOP01 (sample SAMEA2619548, study PRJEB7988) | marine metagenome | biome: marine biome (ENVO:00000447); feature: deep chlorophyll maximum layer (ENVO:xxxxxxxx); material: "saline water (ENVO:00002010), including plankton (ENVO:xxxxxxxx)" | depth 55 m
GCATTCTCTTTAAGATTAGAGTACTCATTTTCATCTTTGCGCATTCTGAGCGCACCAACTGTAGAGTTAGTAAATTCATAAGATGGGTTAGATAAAGATTCAAGGAGAATTAACGCAAAATGTGATCGCATGGCTTCATCAATTGCAATGTGTTTAGCATCAGAAGAGCCAGTGAATTCTAGGACTTCACTTAAAGCTTTATCTGGCCCATTTTCATCATTCCAGCAGCGCATGGGAATATCAGTTTTTGACCTCATTCCTTCTTCATTTACAGAGGGCATAAGAAAAGCTTCTTTCTGTTTTCCAATTAAAAGCATACAAGGTCTTTCATCAGGATATGGATTAAATCCTAAGAGCCAGTTCATATGTGTCCCAGGACCAAGAGCAACAAGGTCAACGTTGTTATCTCTCATCCGATCGCGTACAGAATTTATTTTATGTTGCATAAGCTTTTTTCTATTTATGCATCCATCATTCCGTATACATCCCTGGCAACTTCTGGAGTTATAAGCTCATTTTTCAGGTCCTCTTTTATCAGTTCTTGGCTACGAGACTTAGGGTCACCAAGGCCACCACCATTACCTGTTACAACTCTGATTACATCATTCTTACTCAGTGTTAAACCAGATACAAATGCAAATCTTTCACTTTTGCCCTTCAGAGGGAGATATTCTACATAGTTTGAGGAACCCTCATTACCACCATCAAGAGACCATGCTGGAAATTTTGATCTAGTGTATCCAGCAGTTAGGTATCCATCTTCAGCACGAATTCGGTAATCCATTACTATACCTCTTCCTCCAGAATATTTTCCTTCACCTCCTGGCTCTGTATTTAGAGACATTTGATCAACCCAAAGCCCATTTCTAGCTTCATTTATTTCTGCTGGACAATTATAGGTTTCACCGTGGAAGCCACAGAACATTGCATTATTTCCATCAGCTCCATTTCGCCCTCCCCAACCGCCAACTTGAGCCTCGACAATAGTGTATTGGCGACCAGTGTCAGGATGGGTTCCACCAATAAAGGTTCCACATACTGATGCAAAATGACCCGCTGATAATCTTTCAGGCATAAATTTAGCTAAGCACCTCCACATTAAGTCATAAACCCTCAGTTCAACTTCATAATAGAAGCCAAGTGGTGCAGGCTCTTGAGCATCAAATACTGTTCCAGGCTCTGTAATAAGCTCTATGGGACGAAAAGAACCGCCATTACAAGGAGAATAAGGATCGGTCATAGATTTAAAAATCATCTGCGCAGCAATCATTACACCGTCTTTTGTTGAGTTAACTGGAGATGATAGTTGTTTTGGGTTATTTCTTAGGTCAACAGTAAAAAGGTCATCACTGATTGTAATTTTGACATTATAAAAACTACCATCATCTTGTTCTTCGGATAACTCGAATACTCCATTAGTGAGTTTTGAGAGTTCTCTTAGAGATGCTTTCTCACCAAAATCCATAAACTCTATCATTGCTCTTTCAAATACATTAGATCCATATTTTTTAGCAAGCTCTTGTAGTCTTTTTGCTCCAATCCTTACTGCAGCTATTTGTGCCCAAACGTCTCCATATATTGTGTCTGGCATTCTTGAGTTCACTATTAAAATATCCATAACAGATTGGATAGTTTCACCCTGACTGATAACCTTAATAGCAGGAAGCCTTATTCCTTCTTGGAAAATTTCAGTTGCATCTCCAGTTAATGACCCAGGAGCCATACCGCCTACATCAGAATTGTGAGCAATATCTGCAGTCCAAGCTATCAGCTTTCCATCGGAGAAGACAGGCATTGCAAGGACAATATCATTCAAATGAGTAACGCCGCCATAATAGGGATCATTGGTCATAAAGACATCACCCTCTTTAATATCGCCAGGCTTGTTATATTTTTGCAATATCACTTTTACAGCTTTATCTAGTACTCCAATAAAAGCTGGAATACCTGCGCCAGAAGCAGCAATCTCACCCTCTGCATCCATTATTCCAGTCCCCATATCCAAAACTTCATAGATAATTGAACTCATGGCTGTTTTTCTAATAGAGGCAAACATTTCATCTGCTGTAGCCTGAAGTGAGCTCTGAATTATTTCCAGCGTTATTGGGTCATATTCTATTTTTCTTTTCATTTGTTCTCCTTGGAGTAGCTAGTCGCTACTTTAACTATAATTCAATATGTATATTTGAATAGCCATCAATATACACTTTATTTTCTGGATGGACAACTGTAGTTGAACCTGAGTCCTCAATTATTGCTGGACCAATAAATTCCATTCCTGGTTTAAGTTTTTCTCCATCATAGAGTCTTGCATTGTGAGATCCCTCGAGAGCGTAATCAACTTCCCTATCCCCTTTTCTGGCCTCTTCTGCAATAGCACCACTGCTAGGCATTTCTTTCATTGTAAGTTTACCCACTTCGGAAGTAGCAACAACATGAATCCCAACAAGCTCAACTGGCATATCAAGTCGATAAGTATATTCATGCTCATAAGTTTCATGAAATACCCTCTCTATTTCAACTATTTGTTGATCTGATATTGACCCACTAGAAAGTTGAACCTCTGTTGTATGCTCCTGATTCTTATATCTAAAGTTACCATAACGCATGAATTTAATATTTTTCTCTTGTATACCTTCAGACTTAAATTGAGATATTGCTTGAGACTCAACTTCAGAAAAGGCTGATTCAATATCAGTTCCGGCGCCTTCAACAAGATCTGCAAGGTGTGTGATGAAATAATCACGCCTTAAGTCAGACATCATCATTCCCCATGCTGAAAATACAGAGGCAGCCGCTGGTATCACAACTTTCTTAACTCCAAGTTCCTGTGCCAAAGCCACTGCATGCATTCCACCTCCACCTCCAAATGCAACTAATACAAAATCACGAGGATCAAAACCTCTGTTAAGTGATACTAACTTCAGAGCATTAATCATATTATTATTCGCAATTCGTATAATGCCTCTTGCAGCCTCAGTAGGAGAAATTCCTAATCCCTTACCAACCTTTTCTAAAGAAGATTTGGCTGATTTCATATCTGCCTTAATAGAGCCTCCACAAAAGTAGTCTTTATTTATTCGACCCAGCTGTAAGTTGGCGTCTGTGGTTGTTGCTTCCTCCCCACCTTTGCCATATGCTGCTGGACCAGGGATTGCGCCAGCTGATTGAGGACCCACATGAAGCTTATCAAATTCATCAACCCAAGCTATAGATCCGCCACCATTTCCAATCTCAACTAGATCAACGACAGGAACCATAATAGGATATCCAGCACTTTTTTCATCTCTTTCTATCCAGTAATTTGTCATGATTTTAACTTTTCCATTCTCAATCAGAGAACATTTGGCTGTTGTTCCGCCAATATCTAAAGCAATTACATTAGGCTCATCAATTAACTTTCCAAGCTCAGCAGCACCCCAAAATCCAGAAGCAGGTCCAGACTCAACCATTGTTATTGGAATCCGAGAGACTGACTCTAAGGAGTCCACTCCACAATTAGATTGCATTATATAAGGGCTACCTATAAACCCTTTTTCACTTAATCCAGATGCAAGCTGCTTTAAATATTTTTCTGCTGCTGGCTGAACATAAGCTGATAGAACAGCTGTACTAGTCCTCTCATACTCTCTCCATTCTCTAGTAATTTGATGAGAGGCAACTGCTGCCACTTCAGGCCATAATTTTTTTACCTCTTTCATAACTATCTCTTCATGAGCAAAATTTGCATAGCTATGTAAAAAACAAATAGCAACTGCTTCAACTCCTTCTGATTTGAAGTCATTCAAAATATTTGGTAATGGAGACATATCTAATGGTTCGCTCTCTTCTCCTTTATAGCTCATTCTTCCAGATAGTTCTCGTCGAAGATATCTAGGGACAAATGGAACCGGTTTTTGATAATGCAGATTAAAGAAGTCAGGACGATTTCCACGGGCTATTTCGAGGCTATCACGAAACCCTTTTGTTGTAATTAATCCAACTTTAACTCCTTTCCTTTCGGTAAGTGAATTAATAATAACAGTTGTTCCATGAGCAAGAAAGTCTATTTCAGAGGGATCTACATTTCCTTTTTCGAGCACGTTTAGAACCCCTGTTTCGAAATCTGGTGGAGTTGTATCAGACTTTGCAGTAATAACTGAATGTTGGCCTGATTTAATGTCAGTTTCAAAGCAAACTAGGTCAGTAAAAGTACCACCAACATCTGTTGCAACGCGTATTGTTGATTTTTTCATATTTATACTCTTATGTTTTTTTAAGTAGATTAAGTAAAAAGCATGAAATAGCTGGAAGTCTAATTTTTTCAAGCTCTTTAATTTTTTCCAATGTAAAGTAATTTTCTTCATCAAGGCAGTTAACTGTGCCCAGCAATTGTCCATCTACAATAATAGGTAAGTTGCAAACAGACTGACAGCCTAAACTTTGTATCAATTTAAAGTCTGAAAATACTTTGGCTATATCATCAATATTATTAGCAACAAAAGACTTATGGCCATCCAAAACAGTTTCGGTCCAAGATGATTTTTCAATTGGTTTAACACCAGAGACTGGGTACTCAATTGGCATATTTGAATAGACTCTTTGAGCCACTGCATTTGGAATGTCAAATGTAGTCAGTGTAAAAAGTTTTATTCCTACTGTCTTATTCACAAATTCATAGAATTTGTCAAAAGCATCTTGGGGATGATTATTTTTTTTCGATAAAGAGTCTAATAATTCAGAATAATCAGTCATTTGTAATCCTGTATTAATCTCCCTTCACATGGATGTTAAGATCCATGCTATGGTCTTTAGAAAAAATTAGATTTCCACGACAATCAAAAATTCCAGGAATCTCCTTGTTAATCTCATTGTCGCCAAAAACATTCATTGTGCAAACATGCAAAAGAGTAGTTACTTTGTCAGTATGATTCCAAGCTGAATGGCTTTTTAATGAGTCAAAATGAAGAGAGTCGCCTGTTTCAAGAATATTGACCTTTCCATCAATATAAATAGTAATAGCCCCTTCTAGTATGTAAAAAAATTCTTCACCTTCATGACTTACTGACTCTGTTCGATGGCCAGGCAATTCATGAATGATTACGCTATTAAGAGTATGTCCAGGAAATGAGTCAGATAGACGCTCATATTGAAGTCCATTTTTATTAATTGTATAGACGTCGCGCTCTTGATGTCTTGTTATCGATGATTTGCTTTTAGGCTGGCTAAGAAAATTAGAAACATCAGACTCAAGGAAGTTAGCAATAGATGTTAATGAAGTGAGTGAAGGTGAGGTTAGTCCTCGCTCAACTTGAGAAATAAAGCCTATGGAAAGTCCACATGAATTAGCTACTTCTTTCATTGAAAGTTTGAGTTCTTTTCGACGAAGCCTTAGCTTTTCCCCTAGGGTATTTTCTGGATCTTCTTGAATGACTGTAGATTTTTTTTTCATGTGAGACCTAATAAGAAAGTTTTAGTATATGTAAAATATATTAACATATTTTTATTATGATTGTTCTTGATGAACAAAAAATAATTAAAAATTTAGTATTACTAAAATAAATTAGTCAAACTTATAAAAATGTGTTAATATTAATTTCCAGTTAACAAGTTAACTAGGATTATTTTTTAATAGGAGAGTAATAATATGAATGATAAATTTAGCAAAAAACCACTAGGTTTAATTGCAACAATGTTCTTTGCGACTTTATTTGCATTTAGCTCAAATGCAGTCTATGCAAAGAGCTATGAGGTAGCTTATCTATCAGCTAGTTCTGCAAATACTTGGCTTGGAGCCTCAGTTAAAACTATGGAGGCAGTAGCTGCTGCAAATGATATAAATATTACAGAGTTTGATGGGCAGTTTGACCCAGCCAAGCAAAATGCGCAGCTTCAAGACATAATCGCATCTGGAAAATATCAGGGCATTATCGTGTGTGCAGCTTATGGAGTCGGCATGATTCCTGATCTTGAAGAGGCAATAGCTGCAGGTATTGAGATTGTAGTTCTTAATCAGATTGTTGGACCTGACTTAACTACATCAGATCCACAGGTTGATGGGATTGCAGCATCTGTATTAGCTTCACCATATAGATCTGGTACACGTCATGGAGAGATGACTGTACGAGCTTGTGAAGGTGATGATAATTGTGAAGTTGTATTTATATATGGAATCAAAGGAATACCTCTAGATGATGCAATAAGACAAGGTTTCGATGATGTCATTTCTCAACACCCATCAATCAAAGTTGTTGCTGAGGGTGAAGGAAAGTACCTCGGACCTGAAGGAGGTATAACTGCTACACAAGATATCTTGAGTATGAATAAGTCTTTTGACGTCATGGTTGGCGCTGATCAATCAATTCAGGGAGCTGCAATTGTTCTAGCTGATGAGGGAATGACTGGCCAAATTAAGTTGATTGGCTTAGGTGGCTCTGCACCAGCAATTGCAGGCATTAAAGATGGCTCATGGTTTGGTGGAGTATATGGTGCACCAGGAGATGAAGGGACATATGCAATGGAAGCAATGGTTGATGCATTGAAAAATGGCGTTGATCAGGGTGGAATTGACCCACTTACTAATGCTCCTGATAATGGCCTAATTACAGCTGATAATGTTTCTAAATTTTCAGCTCAGTGGGATGGCTAATATTTAGCTTAATAACCCTTGCTAGGAATTATTTCTAGCAAGGGTTTTTACTTTTCTTAAAAGCAATAAGTGGAAAAATCCAATAGTAATCCAAATACTCTTGTCAGTTTTAAAAAAGTTAATAAGAGTTTTGGAGCGACAAATGCATTAATAAATTGTTCTGTGTCCTTTGAGACAGGAAAGATACATGCTTTAGTTGGAGAAAATGGAGCTGGTAAGTCTACTTTAGGTAAACTAATTTTGGGTGTTCATAGCCATGACTCAGGAATAATAAAAGTTGATGGTAACGAGGTTTCTTTATCATCACCAAGGGATGCAGTAAAGTATGGCTTGGTTGGTATTTCACAAGAGCTATCATTATTACCAGATCGAACAGTTGTCGATAATATTGCAATAGGAAGAGAAACAACAATAGGTCCATTTGTTTCAAGCAAGCAAACACTTGAAAAAGTCGAAGCTGTTATGGAAAAGTATGATCTATATATTGAGCCTAGTAGACTTGTTGGCTCGTTGTCTGTTGCAGACCAACAAAAAGTTGAGATTCTTAGAGCGCTTAATACTAATGCTCGGTTAATTGTTTTTGATGAGCCAACTGCTCGTTTAGCAAGTCATGAAGCTGACCAACTCCATAATTTGGTCCATTCTTTAGCTAAGTCTGGCACTGCAGTAGTTTATATTTCACATTTTCTTGAAGAAGTATTAAAAATTTCAGATACTATTTCTTTGTTAAGAAATGGTGAAAAGGTAAGGACTGAATTAACATCTAAAGAAACAAAAAATAGCCTTATTGAGGGAATGACAGGTAGGGATGTTGGCAATTTATTTCCAAAAAAACCTAAAATAGACATCAATAGTGAAGTTCTTCTAAAAGTAAGAAACCTTTCGCGTAAAAATGAATTTAAAGATATTTCATTTGAAATAAAAAAAGGGGAAATTCTAGGTATTGCTGGATTAGTTGGCTCTGGTCGGAGTGAGTTAGCACATGCTATATATGGAAATAGAGTTCCAGATAGTGGCTCTATAGAGTTATATGGTAAAGAATTTATAGTAAAGGATGTTGCACATTCAATTAAAAATGGTATGGCAATGGTTCCAGAGTCTAGAAGAGACCAAGGGCTTCTATTAGAGCGCTCTTTATTAGAAAATACGTCATTACCATACTTAGAAAAATTCTCCTCTTGGATTTATGGATTAAATAAGAAAGAAGAATATAGTGAGGTAGATGAAAGCTGTAAAACAACAATGATCAAGCATAGTGGTTTAGAAAAAGAGGTCCAGTATTTATCAGGCGGTAATCAACAAAAAGTTCTTTTTGCAAGGGCTGCAATGAACAAGCCTAAATTACTTATAGCAGATGAGCCAACCCGGGGTGTTGACATTGGAGCTAAACAAGTTATTTATGAGCTTATATCTCAATTGTCAAAAGTAGGTGAAGCAGTTTTATTAATCTCATCAGAAGTGGAAGAGATTATTGGTGTTGCTCACAGAACCTTGGTTATGTCCCGTGGAAAAGTTGTTGCTGAATTAAAGGGAGATCAAATAACAAAGTCTGCAATTATGGAGGCTGCTTTTAATCAGGATTAATAAAATGAAAAATGCATTAGATTATTCAAAAAAACACGGTATCGCCATAATTACTATTTTGCTTTTTATTATGTTGGCATTAACAACAGAAGGTTTTTTTACAGAACGCAACCTTAGAAATATTCTTGATCAGCAGTCAACAATTCTTATTGCTGCTTCATTCATGACGATTGTTATCATATCTGGTAATTTTGACATCTCAGTTTCCTCCATCTTTGTGGTTTCACCACTTTTTGCATTGCTTGTTGAAAATGCTACTGGAAACATTTTTTTAGCACTTATAGCAGGTATTGGAATTGGACTTGCAATGGGGGCATTTAACGCAATTGTAGTTACCTACTTTAAGGTAAATTCATTTATAGCGACACTAGCAACTTCTTTTATGTTTTTTGGCCTTGGCTATCTAATTAGTGATAGATCATTAATGAGACCTATGGGCGATGCTTATCAACAAGTCGCTCGAACAAAGTTTTTTGATATAACTTCAGCTACCTGGCTCGCACTCGTAGTAGTAATAATTGCAAGCATAATACTAACACGAACGCGATTTGGCCGAAATGTCTTTGCAACTGGAGGAAATCAAGAGGCTGCTCGATTAGCTGGGGTAAGTGTATCAAGAGTTCAGGCTACAACTTTTATTTTGCTTGGAGGTGCATCTGCACTAGCAGGTATTGTAAGCTCTTCAAGATCTATGTCAGCACAGCCATCAGATGATTTCAGTTTTGTATTTGCAGTGCTAACTGCCGTAATTGTTGGAGGTACATCTATTGCTGGAGGAAAGGGAGCTATTTGGAGAACAGTAGCAGCGGCTTTCTTTTTAGCCTTTATGAGTAATGGTTTTAATTTGAATCAAATCGACCCACTTTGGCAAAGAATAATACTTGGACTTGTGATTGTTATTGCTGTTGCAATCGATTCATGGTCACAAAGAAAAAATGCTTAAATAAAATGATGATTAAAGTTGGAGAATCTAGATGATTAGAATTGGTGTAGACGTTGGTGGAACTAATACTGACGCAGTTGTAATGAAAGGTAATAAGTTTTTGGGGGGTGCTAAAAGTCCTACTACAGAAGATATCTTAACTGGAGTTGAAAATGCAATTCAAGCGGCCTTAGTTGAAGCAAAGACATCTTCTGACAGTGTGAAAGTTTTAATAATAGGTACCACTCATTTTGTGAATGCTTTAGTGCAGCGAACTAAACTGGCACAAACAGGATTAATAAGGATGTGTTTACCATCAGGCTCATCCATTCTTCCTTTTGCTGACTGGCCAAACTCTCTTGTTAGTGGCATGAAAGGAACTTACAAGCTTATCAAAGGCGGTTATGAAATGACTGGCAGTGAAATATCTCAACTTGATCATGATGAGCTTATAAGTGCAGCTAGAGAGCTTAGTAATATGGGCTGTAATCAAATTGCAATTAGTTCAGTCTTTGCAACCGTTAGAGGTGATATGGAGCAAGAGGCTTTAGAAATATTAACTAAAGAAATGCCAGATCTTAGTATTACTCTTAGTAAGAGTATTGGTGGTATGGGCCTTCTTGAAAGAGAGAATGCTGCAATTATTAATGCTTCTTTGAGGCCTCTTGCAGCAGAAGTTATAGATTCATTCAAACTTCTTCAGAAAAGCTTAAACCTAAAATGTCCAATGTTTTTTACTCGAAATGATGGAACCTTGATTGAGGCAAAAGAGGTTGTAGAGCTCCCTGTTCTGACTTTTGCTTGTGGCCCAACTAATTCAATGAGAGGAGCTGCATTTCTTTCAGGTTTGCAAGATGCTTTAGTAGTCGATGTTGGTGGGACAACAACGGATGTTGGAGAGGTTAAAGATGGGTTTCCTAGGTTAGCAGGTACTTCTGTTATGGTTGCTGATGTAAGAACTAACTTTGCAATGCCTGATGTAATAAGCATTGGTTTAGGAGGAGGCTCTATTATTTCAACTAAAGAGCCCATGGCTATTGGACCAGTTTCTGTAGGACATGGACTTTTACAAAAAGCAACCGTATTTGGTGGCGATACCTTAACAGCAACCGACCTTGCAGTTGCTGCTGGACGATGTAAAGTTGGAAGTAATCCTCCACCATCAATAAGTTCTATTGAAAAGCTTATTGAAATTTTAGATAAGATGGTTTCAGATCAAGTTGCAAGAGCTAGAACAAGCAACAAGAACATTCCAGTTATAGCTGTTGGTGGTGGAAGTGTGATGATGCCCTCTGAGATTGATGGATTAGAAGTCATCACTCCCAAACATAATGATCTTGCTAATGCAGTTGGCGCAGCTATTGCTCAAGTCAGTGGCCAGGTTTCTCGTGTAGTGCTGCTCAATGAAAATGTTGATCGTGAAGGAGCTATAAAAGAAGTAACAGAAGAGGCTACAAGTCTTGCAGTTAAAAGACATGCTGATCCTAATTCTATTTCTATATTAACGCAATCAGATGTGCCCCTTTCATATTTGCCAGGTAATAATTTATTAGTTAACGTTACTGTGGTTGGCGACCTTTTAATGGAGGAATTGTAATGAGTATTAAAAAATTAACCTTTGTCGATAACAAATCGATCAATGCAGTTGCTATAGGAGGTGCAGTACTCGGTTCTGGTGGAGGTGGAGATCCTTATGTTGGCAAATTGATGACGCAACAAAGCATTAATGAGACTGGTGGTGTCAAGGTTATTGACATAGAAACTTTGCCTGATGATGCGTTAGTTCTGCCAATTGCTATGATGGGCGCACCAACAGTCATGGTTGAAAAATTTCCTTCAGGTAACGAATTTTCCCAATTAGTTCCAATGATAGAAAAAATGCTCACAAAGCCTGTTGCAGCTATTTTATGTATTGAGGCTGGAGGATTAAACTCTACAATTCCCTTTGCAGCTGCATCAAAATTAGGCCTGCCAATAATAGATGGCGATGCCATGGGAAGAGCTTTTCCTGAGTTACAGATGGTCACTTTTACTCTAGGAGGAATTAGCGCAACACCTATGGCTATGGTTGATGAAAAAGGTAATGGATGTAATTATTCTACTATTAGCAATGTCTGGACTGAGAAACTTGCTCGTGCAATAACTATTGAAATGGGTGGCTCTGCAATGTGTAGTCTTTATCCAGTTTCTGCTAAAGAATGCAAAGAATATTTGATTAAAGGAAGCCTATCTTTGATTCATCATATTGGATCAATTATTGAAAAACATAGTTTCAATGCTTACCAAATTCTTGTTAAAGAATTAAATGGTAAACATCTTTTCCAAGGAAGAGTTCGAGATGTTGAAAGGTTTAGTGAAGGTGGCTTTAATCGAGGGGTAGTTAAACTTGAAGGTATAGATGATTTTGCCAATCGTGAGGCAAAAGTTGATTTCCAAAATGAATTTTTAGTTGCAATGGAAGGAGAAAATGTCCTTGCAACTACACCTGATTTGATTTGCATGTTTGATGCAAATACTGGAGACCCTGTTACAGCTGAAACAATCAAATATGGTCTAGCTATTAATGTACTTGGGCTTCCCTGCGACCCAATATGGCAAAGCAAAGAAGCAATAGATATGATCGGACCTCGTTATTTTAAATACGATATAGATTACAAACCTCTTTAGTTTTTAGGGATTTGGAAATAGTTGTAAATAGATATAGAAACTTATAAATTAATGCCTAAGACTCAACAAATGCTCGTTCAATGACAAAGTGGCCTGGATTAACATTTCGAGCTTCAATGAAACCTTTTGATTCTAGAATAGCGACAAAATCTTTGAGCATGCTTGGACTTCCACACATCATAAAGCGATCATCTTCCAGAGTTGGATGAGGCTGATCTAGGTCTAGGAA
>CEOP01029182.1_pt1 | contig 12024 bp, 12 predicted proteins | sample 361301 | NCBI WGS metagenome assembly CEOP01 (sample SAMEA2619548, study PRJEB7988) | marine metagenome | biome: marine biome (ENVO:00000447); feature: deep chlorophyll maximum layer (ENVO:xxxxxxxx); material: "saline water (ENVO:00002010), including plankton (ENVO:xxxxxxxx)" | depth 55 m
GATGATCACAAAGCGAGAAAATGTCGTTGGAATGGATGCATCTATACTCATGCACTCAGATGTGTGGAGGGCAAGTGGGCATATAGATAATTTTCATGATCCTCTAGTTGATAATAAGGACAGTAAAAAAAGATATCGACTCGATCACCTCCTTGAAGATCAGCCAGATGAGGTTATAGACTTTTTATCAGATAAGCTACTTACTAATGAAATTGCTTCACTAGAAGAAAAATTTCAGGCGATTGTTGCAGAATTGACAAATATAGGTTCTGAGAGTGAGGCTGTTTTAAATGAAAGTAAAATGATAGATCCCGAAACACGGAAGCCTGCGTCATGGACAAGTGTAAGGCAATTTAACCTTATGTTTAAAACTCATATGGGACCTGTAGAGGATACTGGATCTGTTGCATACCTAAGACCAGAGACAGCACAAGGGATCTTTGTAAACTTTCAAAATGTACAGTCTTCTTCAAGACAGAAGATTCCATTTGGAATTGGTCAGATTGGAAAAGCATTTAGAAATGAAATCACAACAGGTAACTTTATTTTCAGAACTCGAGAATTTGAGCAAATGGAAATGGAGTATTTCTGTCACCCAAATGATACTGCTAAGTGGCTTGAGTACTGGTCAAATGAAAGATTAAACTGGTTTAAATCATTGGGTATCAATGACACTAAATTAAGACTCCGACCTCACGGAGATGATGAGCTTGCTCACTACTCTAGCGCATGCTATGATGTAGAATATGAATTTGACTTTGGATGGTCAGAGCTAGAGGGTATCGCAGATAGAGGTACTTATGATTTAGATAAGCACGCTGAGAGTAGTGGGAAGAAGTTATCATATTTTGACCAACCCAATAACGAGCATTTTACTCCTGCTGTCGTTGAGACTTCAGCTGGTGTTGATCGCGCTATACTCACAGTTCTAGCTGATGCATATTGCGAAGAAGAGGTAAATGGAGACAAAAGAAATGTACTGAAATTATCTCCTAAAATCGCACCTACAACAGTAGCGGTATTCCCACTAATGAATAAAATGGGTATGCCTGAGATAGCTCAAAAGTTAGTAGAAGACCTAAGAACTAATTTCAGCTCTTTCTATGATACTGGGGGATCTATAGGTAGAAGGTACCGCAGACAGGATGAGGCTGGAACTCCTTTGGGCGTTACTGTGGATCACGACACACTTGAAGATAATACAGTTACTCTTAGAGATAGAGATACCATGGAGCAAGTTAGAGTGAGCATGGATAAGCTATCAGACGCAATTTCTGATAAGATTAAGTAAGCTACCTTCTAAGAATACTATTTATAACTTGGATAATATCAAGAGTGGTAATTTCACCGTCTTCATCATAGTCAGCTAATAGAGCTTCATATTAATTAAAGCTTATATTCTCTAGAATGTGATTGGCTATACTGATAACATCAAGCACATCTAAATTTCCATCTTGATTGCAATCTCCTAAGATGTCATCGGTTCCAATAAGTATATCATAGGACTTAAGATATCGACTAAAATTTGTCCAGAATCCATCATCCCATATAATAGTTAAACCACCTCTAAGATATCACAGGCATGTGATTTAGTTTTTACCTTATCAATAACCTCTTTAACTACATGATTTTTATCTAGAATATACGTGACTCTACTAATTCCCATATACTCTCTACCCATAAATTTCTTTAAACCCCATACGCCATACTTCTCAAGCATCTCATGAGATTCATCGCAGAGCAGTGGATAGTTAAAATCATACTTATCAACAAACTTTTTCTGCCTCGATGGAGGATCGGCTGAAACGCCTACAATCGAAATATTACGCTTATTGTACTCTTCAAGTTCATCACGGAACCCGATTCCCTGGTTCGTTCAGCCTGGGGTACTGGCCTTGGGAAAGAACCATATAACTAGCTGCTTACCTTTATAATCTGATAATGAAACGTTATTTTCATCTTGATTGGGAAGTGAAAAATCTGGAGCCTGGTCGCCTACTTTTAACATAATTACCCTTTTATTTTAACAAACAAAATTATTATACTTACTAGTTCCTAATTTACACAATAGAAAAGTAGGTAGTAATGAAAATATTAGTATATAGTGCGAGCTGGTGCTCACCATGTAAATCAGCAAAACGTTTTCTAGATGATATGAATTTATCGTATGAAGAAATTGATATTGAAAAAAATAATATATCACGAGATAAACTATTAGAAATGACGGGCGGACATACCGTTCCACAGATTGTTATCAATGACAAGTGTATAGGTGGGTATTCAGAATTGATGCACCTAAATCAATCAGGTGAACTAAAGGAAATTTTATCTAATGAAGATTGATGAAAACATAATGAAATATTGTAAAAATCATTCTACTCCTGATGAGCACATTCTTGATCAATTAAAGGAACACACCTTCCGTGAAATTGAAGCAGCAAATATGATTTCAGGTAATATGGTCGGGAATCTACTTTACATTCTTTGTAAATCAGTTAATGCTAAGCGTGTTCTTGATGTGGGTATGTTTACAGGCTACAGCGCCATTAAACTAGCTAGCGCAATTCCTTCAGATGGTGAAGTGCATACATTTGAACTAGCTGAGAACCATATTAAAACAGCTAAAAAATTCATTTCTGATTCAGATTATGATAACATAACAATACACGAAGGTGAAGCAATTCTAAATTTGGAAACATTAGAAAATGAAACATTTGATTTTGCATTTATAGATGCAGATAAAACTAATTATATAGAGTACTATAAACGCTGTATGACGCTGATCAGAAAAGGTGGAGTAATAGTGCTAGATAATATGCTCTGGAGCGGAAAGGTACTTGAACCTCAAGATGATGATTCTATTGCATTAAAGGAAACAGCAAAATATATTAATAACGATTCCAGAGTCTTTAATCATATGCTAACAATACGCGATGGATTAATGGTGTGTTTTAAAAATGGATAATCTAAAAGATAAAAAAATATTACTGTGTGTTACGGGTTCAATTGCCGCGTTTAAGGCATGTAAATTTATTCGCTTACTCAGAAAGCAGGGATGCCATGTACAGGTAGTGATGAGCAATTCATCTCAGGATTTTATCGGAAAACTTAGCCTCGCCGCTCTAAGTGATAATGAGGTGCTAACGGATTCAAATCAAAATGGACTTGAGCATGTAAAGTTTGCTATTGATTTTGATGCTGTTGTGGTTTTGCCTGCAACCGCTAATATTATTTGTAAGGCAGGGTCTGGGATAGCAGATGATATTATATCAACCGTACTGTCCATATGCGAGCAACCCAAATTATTTGTTCCTGCTATGAATTTTAGAATGTGGCAAAGCAAAGCTACTCAGAAAGCAGTATCAACCCTGAAATTACATAAATGTGTTGTTATGAATCCAGATGAGGGTGCACTTGCGAGTCTACATAAAGGAGAGGGTAGATTACCAAAATTACACAGCGTTATGAATGATCTCCGCGCACTTCTTGATTTTAAAGTTCCACTTAAGGATAAAAAGATTTTGATTTCTGCTGGACCTACAAGAGAAAAGATAGACCCCGTTAGATTTATATCCAATCGCTCAAGTGGGAAAATGGGATTTGCGCTTGCCGCAGAGGCGCGTAATATGGGCGCTAGTGTCAGTTTGGTATCTGGACCTGTATCATTGGAGGAGCCTTCCGAAGTGAATACAGTTTTTGTTGAAAGCACAGATGAAATGTATCAAGAAATGGAAAAAAATATTGATTCAGATATTATTATTATGTGTGCAGCAGTATCAGATTATACTCCAAAAAAACAAGAAAGTACTAAGATCAAAAGTAAGAATAATGATATGTCAATTGAGTTAACACCCACCATTGATATTATTAAATCAATTTCTAAAAAAACAAAAGCTGTAGTCGTGGCATTTGCACTTGAAACCTGCAATGGAAAAGATAATGCTATAAAGAAATTAAATGATAAGGGTGCAGATTTTATTGTCTTAAATCATCCATACGAGGATGGCTGCGGAATAGAAAGTAATTTTAACTCCGTGACAATCTTTTCAAAAAATAATGATCAAATAGACATTAAGAAAGATAGAAAAGATAGGGTAGCAAAACAAATTTTAGAGTTTATCCTTAGTAAGCAAGGTTCAGTATAACTGGCCGGTGGTCAGAAACTAAAAAATCATATTGCTCCCAATTCATAAAATCTAAATCTATAGTTGGGACATAAATATGTGACTGAAACTGATTGAATGAGTTATTAAGATTTGATGTTAGTAGTATATGATCTATATGACTCGGATAAGATGGGTAGGACCAATAATCAGACAACCCCTCAGCTATACCCATATCAGCAAATGTAAAACTATCATCTTCTAATAAATCTATAAATACATTTTGTTCATCTTCATCTGTAATTTCATCATTTAGATCTCCTAAAAAGATGACCTTCATATCTGTATTGGAATACTGTTGCTGAATAACTTTGCTCGATAAAAAACGTCTGTAGTTTTCATCAAAGGTACTAAAACAATCTCCTGAACTACAATTACTGGTACAGTCACTTGCCTCTATATACCTCTTTTCATCTTCATCGCATTCATATAGCATTCCACTTTCAATAATGTTATCTCCACAGCATTTAAAATGATTATTAATAATATAGATATCTTCACCATGCCACTTCATATGCAGACCCAATGGATCCCTAACAAAAACATAGCCTACTTCCAATCCATTAATTTCATCTATATCAATCTCATCCACCATATTAAAGTACCCCACATATTCAAGAAGAGAATTTTCTTTATATAAAAAACCAAGGGTAGCAAAGGAGCTGTTTCCTAAAATTATATTATATTCTGGAAGTTCATTCCTTAACAGTGTGACGCTCTCATCATCAATATCATCCGGCATCTCCTGTAGTGCTATAATATCTGGGTTGTATTCCTTGATAATACGAGATACATGCTCAATAGTTGCCAAACCTGATTTAGGAAAATTCTCAATATTCCAGGTCATTAGAGATAATGTAGTGCATGGGGTATCACTAATTTCTACATCAATAGCCCCTCCTTCGGAATCTGAAAAAACAAACTGTGACATGCAATCAAGTGAAATATCACCTTCAAGAGAAATAAGTGTGCCACTTCCAACTGGAATTGTAGAACCAGAAAATGAAAAACCTAGAACTGCAGTTTCGCTCGAACTTAATGTAAAATTATTTGATGCAGCATCACCTCCAGATACACCTGTAACACATCCATTATGATTAAATTGAAATCCAGCAATAGGTATATCTGTATTATATTTTAAATCACTTCCATCTAGATATATACAAATATTACTCTGAGTATCAGAACCCAGAATGTTATCCTGCTGTTTTGTGCAAGAAGTAATAGATAAAATAAATACTATTATAATTAGGAAATTGTTGGCTATTTTGGATATATACATTCTTATTTTTATAATATGTTTAATATAATTTAATCAATTTATTATGATACGCAAATCTTCAATATTAATAACTGGTGCTGGTGGGGAAGTTGGATCACAACTTATAGATAAACTCTCAATAAATGAGAATATAAATATTGTGACACTTGATTTGCATCCTTTAGAATCTCATATCTCAAATAAAGTCAGTGATAAAATAACAGGTAATATTCTAGATCGAAGTTTAATAGATCAAATAAATTTAGAGTTTGAAATTAAAGAGATATATCATCTCGCGGCAATATTAAGTACAAGGGCAGAGATTTCCCCTACAAGTGCACATGATGTCAATGTCAATGGAACACTAAACATGCTTGAGCTTGCGCTAAAGCAATCTAAAAGTCAAAACAAGAAAGTTAAATTCTTCTTTCCAAGTTCAATTGCTGTATATGGTGGTGAAGATATACAACATTGTGTAGAGACTGAATCTCTAAATCCAACAACAATCTATGGAGCAAATAAGCTATATGCAGAAAGATTGGGCCTTTACTATTCTACACACTACGAGCAATTTTCTGATAATCATCATTTTATAGATTTTAGAAGTCTAAGATTTCCTGGACTTATTAGTGCAACAACTATACCATCGGGTGGTACTAGTGACTTTATACCAGAAATGTGGCATAGTATTAAGACAAATCAGAAATATGAGTGCTTCGTAAATGCAAATTCAAGGCTTCCATTTATGGCAATGCCTGATGCAATAAAATCAATTATAGGTATCATGTCATCAAAATCAGAAAATATTAAATCACGAATTTATAATGTCACTTCATTTAATCCTTCAGCTGGAGAATTTTTTAAACTTATAAAAGATATCTATCCTGAAGCGAATATTAAATATTGTATTAATAAGGTGAGGCAGAGAATTGTCGATAGCTGGCCAGACAATATAGATGATTCATTGGCTTGCAGTGAATGGAATTGGAAGCCAGATTTGAATCTTGAAGATACTTTTAACAAATATTTACAAGAATAGGAATAATATGAAACAGATTGATAAAATTATAGAAATAGAATTAGAAAATATCCATAATTCAGGTTTATATAAAAGCGAAAGACAAATTCAATCCTCACAATCATCAGAGATAGTAGTTAATGATGAGAGTGTCATTAATTTTTGTGCTAATAACTATCTAGGACTATCTAACCATCCTGAAATTATTAAAGCTGCAAAATCTGCATTAGATGAATGGGGTTTTGGTTTAAGCTCCGTTAGATTTATTTGTGGTACACAGAATATTCATAAAGATCTTGAAGCTAAAATATCAAAATTTTTATCTAAGGAAGATACTATTTTATATACATCCTGCTTTGATGCCAATGGTGGTCTATTTGAGACTTTATTTGATAAAAATGATATTATTATATCTGATGCACTCAACCATGCAAGTATTATTGATGGAGTTAGATTGTGTAAAGCAAAACGAGCCGTATACCAAAATAGTAATATGATAGAATTAGAAAGTTTATTAAAAGATAATCAAGATTCACGGCAACGTATAATCACGACTGATGGTGTCTTTTCAATGGATGGATATGTAGCAAAACTAGACACTATCTGTGAATTAGCATCAAAATATAATGCTCTAGTTCATGTAGATGACTCTCACGCAACTGGATTTGTTGGAGATAGCGGGAGAGGTTCAATAGAATATAATAATGTAATTAATAGTGTAGATATTATCACTTCTACATTTGGAAAGGCCCTGGGTGGTGCATCTGGTGGATTCACATCTGCATCTAAAAATATTATTGATATATTACGTCAAAGATCAAGGCCATATTTATTTAGTAATTCACTAGCACCCTCTATTGTGAGTGGTTCAATTAAAGCAATTGATTTAATTGAAAATGATAAAAAACTACTTACAACATTAAAAAACAATACATCTTATTTTAGAGAGAAAATTAAAGGAATTGGCTATAATATTAAATCTGGTGATCACCCAATTGTTCCAATTATGCTGGGTGATGCTAAAATCGCCAAAGAACTTGCTAAGGAAATGCTGAAAAAAGGAATATATGTGATTGGATTTTCATTTCCTGTCGTCCCAAAAGATGAGGCACGTATTCGTGTTCAAATTAGTGCTGGGCATACATTAAATCAGATTGATCAAGCTATCTGTGCTTTTAAGGAATGTGGCAAGGCACTAAAAATTATTTAATATTTATTGAAACTGAAGTACCAATAATGATGCCCATGTCACCTAGATATTGAAAACCTAAATCTATAATATATAAATTACTCAATACCCTAGTCCCCATAGAAATATTATCAAAATAGGCATCAGCAGATTCAAATGAATTATTAGATATATGTAATGATTTCCCAGCCAGTAAATTGATGTTATTGCCAATTAATTTAGTGACTGATATAATTAACTCAGATGAATGTTTATTAAATGATGAATAATGCATTGACAATTCTGAATTCATATAATCAGGTTTTAATTGAAAACTTATTTTTTTTAATGGTGTATGCCTTATACTAATATTTGAATATTCTTCTATACTATGAATCATATTCTCAAGGCTTAACCCTACAATAATACTATTATTAGAAAAAGATTTTCTGAATCCAATGCTGTGAATTATATTCTGATTTCTATACTCTCTAATTTTAGAATTTGAGTAGCCAACGGAAGAACCAATCATAAAATTATTGGAATAGTCCCTAACAATTGATAAGTCGAACATATATTCATTTGCATTAAATGAATCTCCATCCTCATTACTCATCTTCCCATAATTAATATTTAGAAAATTTGTTTGAATAAAATAGTTTTTATATTTATCACCATATGAAAAATGGCCAGAAAATATTTCGCCTGGATATTGAACTAATGCAATTCTATAATAATGAGAACGTGTATCAGAAATAATATTTTCAACAAAAGAATCACCACTCATTTTAGAAAGAGATTCAATGTTCTTAGGTATATTATTTATTTCGTTAGAGAAACTAAACGATAAAATAAAAATGAGTAAAATGATTGACATAAGTAATTATAGCATATTTAAAGGATCAATATCCAATTTTATATTTACATTTTTATATTTCTTTTCTAGGGCATCTGTTCCAATTTTTTCTTGAAAATATTTTTGTATCGCTAAAGGATTATCTTTTGTAGCAGCAATCAATGAATTTACTCTCCATTTATTTTTTATTTTTGATATAGGTGCTTCTGATGGTCCTAATACCTTAAACGCCTTATTATAAGAAAATACTTTTGTTATTTTCTGTGCAATTTTATTTACTTTGTCAATATCTTCACCACTAAAAATTAATCTACATATTCGAAAAAATGGTGGATATTTTAATTCATTTCTCTCAGCCAGACTTGATGAATAGAATGTTTTAAAATTTGATTGTATGGCATGTAATAAATTAGAATCTTCAGGATTATATGTTTGAATTATAGCCTTACCCTGATCGCCTCTCCGTCCAGACCTTCCTATGACCTGAGATATAATCTGAAAGGTTTTTTCGCCAGATCTGAAATCAGGTATAAACATTCCATAGTCTGCATTTACAACGCCTACAAGCTGGACATCATCAAAATCTAATCCTTTTGAAATCATCTGTGTCCCAATTAGTATATCTATTTTACCTGATGAAAAATCTTTTAAAATTGCTGATAGATTATTTTTACTTTTTAAAGAGTCTGAGTCAACTCGAGATATTATTGCATTAGGGAATTTTATTTTAAGAATTTCATATATCTTTTCAGTGCCATGACCATTTAGAACAATATTATCAGATTCCTGATTTGAATCATCAAATAATTCATTGTAATCACAGTGATGACATAATAAACGTTTAAAGCTTTTATGTAGTGACATGGGAACATTACAGTTTTGACATAAGATAGGTCCCTGCTGGTCCTTATTAAATACAGCACTTGCATACCCCCTTCTATTATTTAATAGCATCACCTGCTTATTATTTTCTAATGTTGCTGCTATGTTACTCTCTAAATTTGGACTAATAATTTTATTATCTTCATTATCAATAAACTTTATCATATCAATAATTTCAACTAAAGGATCTTTTGATTTATAATATCTTTCTTTTAACTCTATATATTTAGATTTCCCAATAATAGTGTTATAATATGTTTCAATTGAAGGTGTCGCACTAGTTAATACTGTGGGGCATTGAGCATATTTTGCTCTAACAAGAGCAATATCTCGTGCATTGTAATATGGCTTGGGAGATTCTTGTTTATATGAGCTATCTTGCTCTTCATCTACAACAATTAATCCTATATTGGGAAGAGGAGCAAAGATACTACTGCGCGCACCTATTATGATTTGATGTTCACCTAGTAGTATATTTTTTATTGTTATCTTCTTCTCTTTATTTGTCATCTTACTATGCCACATAGCTATATTTTTACCAAAATATTTAATGAACCTTGTTTTCATTTGTGTAGTAAGAATGATCTCAGGAATTAATACCATTACATTTTTACCCATAGAGATAGCCTCTTGAGCTAGCTTTACATAAATTTCTGTTTTGCCACTTCCAGGAATACCATGAATGAGATAATTGCTATTATGTGATTTTTTTATTGATGGTATTATAGAATTAAATATATCATTTTGCTTGTTTGATAATACAATATCTGATTGTGATATATTATCTTTGGCTTCCTCTGAATCATAAAATATTTTTTTTACTAAATTTCTCTTATATAAAGCATCAATCGTATAATATGGATTAGGTATAATATCCTTCAAATCACTTGCTGAAATGGGTTCATTAATGGATTTTAAATGATTAATCACCATTTTCTGATTTTTAGATAACTTAAGTGAATCAATATTATCTATTAATTTCGAATTAAGATCAATATATAATATTTTTTTTGTATTGTAGTCTTTATAGTAGATATTAGGTAATGCAGATTTAATACATAGTCCAATTGGTGCCATATAATAACTTGACATCCAGAGAATTGTTTTCCATAAATCTTGGGGTATATTAGGCTGTCCCTCATATAGCGAATCAATATCATTTAATTTTCCCTTATACGAAGAAAATTCAGATACTGATACTATATATCCTAATTGTAATTGATTCTTAAATGGTGCATTAACTGCTACACCAACTGATACCTGGTTAACAAGTGTATGCGGTATTCTATATGTAAAGGACCTAAAGCTAGCTATAGAAAAAACAACTTGCGCATACATATATAAACTTATTCAGCTATAACTTTTAACTTAACTTTGGCTGAAATATCATCACCAAAGTCAACTATTGCAGAATAATTTCCTAATGTTTTAATTGTTTCATCAACAGCAATATATTTTTTATCAACTTTATAGCCTTTTTCATTTAAAGAATCAGAAATCATCTGAGTCGTTACAGACCCAAATAATTTATCATCTTCTCCAGCCTTTAAAGCGAATGTTAGCTTGATTGTATTTAGCTTATTAGCAATAATTTCAAGATTCTCTTTAGATTTTGCCTCTTTAATAGCCTTACGCTCAATCTCTTGCATCGTAGCATTGATCATTGAAGGGGTAGCAAGAACTCCAAGTCCTTTAGGAATTAAATAATTTCTACCATACCCAGACTTAACTTTTACAATATCACCTTCTTTTCCCAAGGTGTCAACTGATTGTTTTAAAATAATTTTCATTATATTATCTCCTAAATTCTATCAATTACGTGGATCATGAACATAAGGTAGCAACGCTATATTGCGTGCTTTTTTGATTTCGTTAGTTAACCTTCTTTGATACTTTGATGACACACCAGTAACAAATCCAGGAATGATTTTACCTTGTTCGGTTATGAACTTTCTTAAAAACTTATAATCCTTATAGTTAATTTTACTAATTAATTTAGGATCCTCTTTAAATGGACATATTTTTTTATTATTCGTCAGAGCCATCTTTATCCTCACTTGTTAATTCTTCATTATCATTATCAGTCTCAGAGTCTTTTTCAGTAGATGCTTTTTTTGAAGCTGATTCACTGGACTCCTCTTGAGCATCTGAATCGTTAGATTCATCTTTTGAAGCTGATTCACTAGATTCAACTTTAACTGGTTCAGTTGACTTCTTATCTGATTCTGAGCTTTTAGATCCTAGTATTTGATCATCTAAAGAACGTGAATCTTTTATTAGATTAGACTCATCAATCCTACTAGTTAAATACGATAGTACATCGGGGTTGTGCTCTAATTCAGCATTAATTTTATTAATATTATCACCACTGGACTGTAGTTGAACAAGAACATATGAGCCATACTGCTGCTTGTCAATTAAATAAGCCAGTTTTTTCTTACCCCAGTAGTCTGTACATAATACTTTTATATCTTTACTTTCAATCATGCTTTGTATAGATATAATTATATCTTTTAGACGTCCAGACTCTAGCGCTGGATGAACAATATATAATGTTTCATAATAATTCATTCATTAATCTCCTCGTTATGATACAACTTTAAGCAGTGGTGCAATTACAAGGGCTACCACTGAAATTAATTTTATTAAAATATTTAATGATGGTCCAGATGTATC
>CEOP01246190.1_pt1 | contig 12019 bp, 13 predicted proteins | sample 361301 | NCBI WGS metagenome assembly CEOP01 (sample SAMEA2619548, study PRJEB7988) | marine metagenome | biome: marine biome (ENVO:00000447); feature: deep chlorophyll maximum layer (ENVO:xxxxxxxx); material: "saline water (ENVO:00002010), including plankton (ENVO:xxxxxxxx)" | depth 55 m
GAATTCATGGGTAGTTATGTTTTCGGTTATTCCTGTAAGTTTAATTTGGAGTTGGATAGCAATGAATGAAGAAATTGCGTTATATAAAATTTTTGGTGAAAAATATAAGAAATATTCAACTAAAACAGGTGTTTTTTATCCTAAACTTGATAAATGAAAAAGTTTTTCAAAAAATATCAAATATTTAATTCAATTATTTTAATGTCAATAACATTTGCGTTTGCTCCGATTGCTGCTAAAGATATCGTAATGAGTGTATCACCATTTACAGTTGCTTTTTATAGATTTATTTTAACATCTATAACACTTTATATGATATTGAAAATTTCAGGTAGAAAAATTCAAATAGAGAAAGTTGATTATTGGAGATTTGTAACATTAGCATTATTAGCTGTACCAATTAATCAAATAACATTTTTGATAGGTATGCAATATACTCCAGCATCTCATCCAGCTATGTTATATGCAACCACACCTGCATGGGTTCTTATTTTAACAGTTTATCTTGGAGTTGAAAAAGGAAGATGGTGGAAATGGATTGGAATTTCTTTTGCTTTAACAGGTGTTTTCATTTTATTTTATGGAGAAATTTTGTCATTTAGACAAGACACTTTTTTTGGAGACTTACTTATTTTAATAGCTGTTATTTCGTGGTCTTTGTACACTGCTTTAGGTAAACCAATTGTTGAAAGATATGGTTCTTTAGAGTCTACATTTATTATAATGACATTTGGAATGCTTATGTATTTTCCTATTGGGATAATATCTGCTATAACTAATGATTATTCTGTTTTTACAATTAATAATTTTATTGCATTGTTAATTTTGGGAATTTTTGTTTCAGGTATAGGATCATATTTGTGGTATTGGTTATTAGAAAGGATTCGTCCGTCTCAAGTTGCAATTATGTCATGTGCTCAACCGCCTTTGGTAGCATTTATTGAATGGTTAGTATATGGATTAGCTCCAACCGCTAATGTAATTATTGGTAGTATTATAATAGTTTCAAGTGTTTTTATGATGATTGGATATGGTGGAGAAAAAAGATCAATTCCATCAAATAGATAACTATTTTGTTTCTAATATTATATATACAGGAAAATGATCACTGTATCCACCTATATAAGTGTCTCCACTATAAGCTCTAAATGGATATCCTTTATATTTTCCGATTTTTTGAAACAAATATGGTTCATTATATATACCAACTTTTTTCACTTTAATTTTTTTACTTCTTCTTGATTTTATAAGAGATCTAGAAATAATTATTTGATCAAATAAATTCCAATTTCCTTTATAAAGACTTGTACCCATACCTTTTTTATGTATATCAATGTATAAATTTAACAGTTTATCATAAGAGGGATTATCGGGTCGAACAGGATTTAATATTTTAATTAAACTTTCATCCGTTGGGTCATCATTAAAATCTCCCATTATAATTATATGATCATTAGGGTTTTGACTTAAAATAGAATCAATAATTGACTTTGTAACTAAAGCAGCTTTTTTTCTAAAACTTTCAGTTCTTAATTTACCACCATATCTAGAAGGCCAATGATTGACAACGACATGAGTTTTTTCTTTTTCAAGTTTTCCTGAAACTAATAATATATCTCGAGTATTTACAAATTTTCCATTATTGTTTAAAAATTCAATTTTAAATTTTTTAGATTCTTCAAAATCAAATTTAGTTGGTTTATATAATAATGCTACATCAATTCCTCTATTATCTGGGGAATCATAATGAACAACGGAATAATTTTTCTTAATAATATTAGGATGTTTTATTAAATCTTCTAAAACAGTTCTATTTTCAATTTCTGCAAGACCAATTATATCTGGACCATTATTAGAAAAATCATTTCCAATTTGACTTATAACAAATGAAATATTTTTTAATCTATTATTATACACTAATTGTGTATATTTTTTTCTTCCTTCAGGTGTGAATTCGAAATCGTTTGTATCATCAGAATCATAAATGTCAAATAAATTTTCAACATTATAAAATGATATAACGAAATTTTTTGAAAAACATAAGTTTAAAGTAATTAATAGGATTATAATATGAGGATATATTTTTGTCATTAAATTTTAATTATAGAAAACTACTATTAAAATAAGTTTATTTAAATTTATCGATGAGACACTTTATCGCAAGTAAATATCCGTGTTTTCCTTTTCCAGAAATTTGATTAATACAAACATCTTTAATAACAGACTTTTTTCTAAATGATTCTCTTTTATTTATATCTGAAAGGTGTACTTCAACTGTGGGAATATTTATCGAACTAATAGCATCTCTTAAACTATAAGAATAATGTGTTAACCCGCCTGCATTTATAATAATCCCATTTTTTTTATTTATTGAATTGTGAATTTTATCTATGATTTTACCTTCATGATTTGATTGAAACCATTCTAAATCAATTGTTTGTGATTCAGTTTGAGATTCAACCCATTGTTTAATATCTCTAAGTGAATCATTGCCATAAATATCAGGTTCTCTGTTCCCAAGAAGATTTAAGTTAGGCCCATTTATAATTAGAATTTTCATGTAAGTATTTTTAATGATTCTATAATTTTATTAATAGATATTTTATCTGTACTAATTCCATTTCCTAATTTATTTAATACAATAAAATTAAATTTATTTTTTTCATTTTTTTTGTCTTTTAAAATATAAGGTAATAAATCATCTTTTTGCATTTGAGGAATTTTAGGTAAAGGTAATTTTTCTATTATTTTTACTAATTTTTCATATTCATTTAAATTTAAAAAATTATTTTGTTCTGATATCCAACCAGCACACAACATGCCATAAGCTATTGCTTCACCATGTCTAATTTTATTGTAGCCAATATGTGCTTCAATAGCATGGCCAACAGTATGTCCAAAATTCAATATTCTTCTTAACCCACCTTCCATTTCATCTTTTGAAACTATTTCTGCTTTAATTTTACATGATTCAGTAATAGCTTCAATAAATGGAAAATTTTTAATGTCATCTAACCAATAATTGACTTTTTCAAGAAATTCTATGTTTTTAATAAATCCATACTTTACTATCTCACCAAGCCCGGAGTATACTTCTTCTATAGGTAAAGAATTTAAAAAATAAGGATCAATTAATACTGCTTTGGGTTGGTGGTAGGATCCAATTAAGTTTTTTCCTTGTATGGTATTAATTCCAGTTTTACCACCAATTGAGGAATCAACCATGCTTAGCAAAGTTGTTGGAATTTGATAGTATTTTATTCCACGCATAAATGTTGATGCAACAAATCCTGCTAAATCTCCTACTACACCACCTCCAAGTGCTAAAATAATTGAGGAACGATCACATTTAAAATCAAATAATTTCTTTATTACTGTATCGTATTCATTTAAACTTTTTGCATTTTCTGAATTAGCTATTGATATAATTTCACATGTTAAGTCATTTTTATTAAAATTTTCTAATAATTCTTTTCCATAATTTTGGATAATTATATCTTGAGAAATTATAATTACATTTTTAGGATTAACCTCTTTTTTTAGAATAATAGGAATTGATTTGATAAGTTCATTTTGAATGTAAATATCATAGCTTTTTTTGCCAAGTTTAACTGGAATATTTATCATTTTTGAATTTGTTGAATAATTTGATTGCATACTTCATCAGGTTTTATATTATCAGTTAATACAGTAATATTTGCAAGATTTTTATAATATTCCATTCTTTTTTTTTTTATTTCATGCAAAACATTTTTTAAAGTTTTATTCTTTAAAAGAGGTCTAGAAGATGTGTTTCCAACTCTTTTAATAATATTATCAATCGAACATTTAAGGTGAATATTAAAACCATTTTTTTTTAAAAAATCTCTATTTTCTTTATTTAAGATAATTCCCCCACCACAAGAAACAATTTCAGCAGTAGATTCAAGTAGAGTTTTTGATTCTATTTTCCTAAAATATTTCTCACCATTTTTATTAAAAATTTTATTAATAGATATTTGCTCATTTTTTTCAATTTTTTGATCTATATCAATAAAAGTTTTATTTAGTTGTTGAGATAATGATTTACCTACAGTACTTTTTCCAGTACCCATCATTCCAATTAAAAAAATTCTTTTCAATATTTACTTGTAGCCTTTATATGGGCTTTAAGTTGTTCCATTGAATCTCCTCCAAATTTTTCGAGCAATGCATCTACTAATACAAAACATAACATACTTTCGGCTATGACTGACGCTGCTGGGACTGCACATGAATCAGTGCGTTCTTTATGTGCATCCTTTGATTCTTTAGTATTCATGTCTACTGACCTTAGAGGTTTTATTAATGTTGCAATTGGTTTCATTGCCATTTTTAAAACTATTGGTTGAGCATTAGTCATTCCACCTTCAAGCCCTCCAGCATTATTTGAATATCGAATATATTTGTTATTTTTCCAACCAATCTCATCATGAACTTCGCTTCCCCATTTTTCTGACTCATTCATGCCACCACCAATATCTATACCTTTAAAAGCGTTTACACTCATCATCATAGATGTTATTTTTGCTTGAAGTTTTCTGTCCCATTGCATTGGAGAACCTAATCCATAGGGTAAACCCGTAGCTATAACTTCAAAAATTCCCCCAACGGAATCTCCAGCACTTTTAGCATCATCAATGATTTTTATCATTTCTTTTTCAGCTTTTTTGTCTAAACATCTAACTGGTGATGCATCTGCTTTCTTATTTAATTCAACAGGGGATATTGAAGGGTCATTTGAAATGGTATTTTTTGCATGATGTATTTGGGTTACATGACTTCCTACATAAATGCCAATATCTTCTAAAAGTTTTCTGCATATAGTTCCAAGAGCCACCCTCATTGTAGTTTCTCTAGCACTAGAACGCTCTAAAACATTTCTAATATCATCAAAACCATATTTTTGAACTCCTGCTAGATCTGCATGACCAGGTCTTGGAAGTGTTACTTTTCTAATTTCTTTTTCAATTGGAGAAATCGACATTCTTTTTGTCCAATTTATCCAATCATTATTTTTAACTAAAATTCCAATAGGAGCACCAAGGGTTTTACCATGGCGAACACCACACCATAATTCTCCTTTGTCTTTTTCTATTTTCATACGACCGCCTCTTCCATGACCCATTTGTCTTCTGGCAAGTTGAATATTTATATATTCTTCAGAAATATCTAAATTTGATGGCATGCCATCTAAAATACCTAGTAATCCTTGACCATGTGATTCTCCAGCGGTGAGAAATTTTAATCTTACTAACATAGTTTTTTCCTTAATTTTTTTCTTATTTCTTGTAAATCAAGTTTATCAAAAATTTTTTTGTTAAACCATTTTTCTGCTGATATAATTCCTTGAGCTATAAACATATCAAGACCTCCTATAGTTTTAAGGCCAATTTTTTTTCCTTCAAATAACCATTTAGTTTCTAAAGGATTATAAATTGTATCAATTAATATTGTTTCTTTATTTAACTTATTAATTTTTATTGGTATATCTTCAATATATGGATGCATACCTATAGGTGTGCAATTTATTATTAAATTAGGAATTTCAAAGATGGAGTTTTTGGGGTATAGATTGTTGATCCAATCTTGTAATAATTTGACTTTTATATTATTTCTTCCTTGAATTTTTATACCTTTTACATTGGAAGTTGATAAGGAATAAGTAATTGCTCTTGCAACTCCTCCTGATCCTAATATTAAACAATTTTTATCTTTTAAATTAACATTGTTGACTTTCATACTATATAAAAAACCAATCCAATCTGTATTAAATCCGTTATCTTTTTTTAAACAATTTATAGCACCAATAATTTTAGCAGAACGATCAATCTTTTTCACAATTTTTATAACATTTTCTTTATGTGGTATTGTAATATTAACTCCATCATAATTATTATTATTTATAAAAAAATCTAACTCATTTGAAGAAATCTTTTCTAGATAATATTTTGCCTTGAAATTTAACTGATTATATATCTCCATGTGCAAAGCTGGACTTAAGCTATGATCAATTGGATTTCCTATAACGGCAAATTTTTTCATTTTATAATTTTATTTAATGTTTCAAAAAATTCAGGATAAGAAATATCTACACAATCAATTGAATCAAGTTTATTATTATCCTCTGCAACAAGACTAGCTATTTCAAATGCCATTGCTATTCTATGATCATGATAAGTTTTGATGAAAGTTCCTTTGAGTTTTTTAGGACCATTTATTATCATTCCATCCTCAAGTTCAGTAATGTCAGCTCCCATTTTTTTTAAATTTAAAACAACTGAAGAAATTCTATCTGACTCCTTAAATCTCAGTTCTTTTGCACCTGTGATTTTTGTTTTTCCTTTTGCTTGTGATGCTATTATAGCAATTATTGGAATTTCATCAATAATACTTGGAATTTCATCTTTGGATATTGAAACACCATTTAAAGTTTTATTTTCAACAGTAATATCAATAATTTTTTCTCCAAGCATGTTTCTTTGATTTGATTTTAATATAGTTGCTCCCATTCTTTTTAAAATTGAAAATATTCCCAATCTAGTTTCATTACCTGAAATATTTTTTAATATTAAACTTGAATTTTTAATCATAGATGCAGCACCCGCAAAAAAAGCAGCACTAGAAGGATCACCAGGAACAAGAAAATTAAAAGGTTTTAGTTTTGTTTTAACATTAGAAACACTTGTTTTTAATTGGGTTGAATTGATAGAAACACCAATGTTTTTCAGCATAATTTCAGTATGGTTTCTTGATAAAATAGGCTCCGTGAAAGAGGTTGGTTTATTCGATCCGATTGCTGCTAAAATAATAGCTGATTTTACTTGAGCACTAGCTATTGGTGAATTATAATTTATTCCATTGAGTTCTGAAGATTTGATTGTTAGTGGGAGTGTAAAATCTTTACTAGAACATTTTAAACCCATTAATTTTAATGGTTCAATGATTCTTTTCATAGGACGATTTGATAATGAGCTATCGCCAATTAATGTAGCATTAATATTCTGCCCAGCTAGTAACCCAGAAAGTAGTCTTGCGGTAGTACCTGAATTACCACAATCAAGTTCTTTTGTAGGGTTTTTAAATTTTCCACCTATTATTATATGGTCTGAGTTTTCATTATAAATATTAATTCCACAATCTTTCAAACAATTTTTTGTAGATTGAACATCTTTTCCAGTTGATAGATTAGAAATTTTTGATTTTCCATCACATAATGCAGCAAACATTAGAGATCTATGGGAAATAGATTTGTCTCCAGGAAAAAAAATTTCACCTTTTAAATTCATTACGTATTAATTAATTCATCAGCGATTAAAAATGCTAACTCAATTGCTTGATTAGCATTAAGTCTTGGATCGCAATGTGTTCGGTATCTATCTGATAAATTATCTTCCTTAATATCATGTAATCCTCCTGTACATTCAGTTACATCTTGGCCTGTCATCTCTAAATGAATAGCGCCAGCATGAGTACCCTCTGATTTATGAATTTTAATATTTTCTTTTACCTCAGATAATATATTTTCAAAAGGTCGTGTTTTAATTCCATTGTTACTTTTAATTGTATTGCCATGCATTGGATCACAAGACCATAGAACTGTTCTACCTTCTGATTTGATTGTTTGTATTAATTTGGGTAAAAATTTACTGATTTCATTATGTCCAAATCTCGTGATTAATGTTATTCTTCCTGATTCATCTTTTGGATTTAAAATATCCAATAATTCAATAAGATCATTAGGATCTAAAGATGGGCCACATTTTATACCTATGGGGTTTTTAATACCTCTACAAAATTCAACATGAGCACTTTCTTTAAATCTTGTTCTATCTCCTATCCATAAAAAATGGGCTGAGGTATCGTAAATTTCTCCAGATGTTGAATCAATTCTGGTTAATGCTTCTTCATATGGAAGAAGCAATGCTTCATGACTCGTAAAATGTTCTACTTGATTCAACTCGGGAGTATTTGATGGGCTTACACCCAATGCTTCCATAAAATCTAAGCTTTCTTGAATTTTATTTGCTAAATGTCTATATCTTTTTCCTACAGGTCCGCTTTTTACAAAACCCATATTCCAAGATTGTAAATGACGTAAGTTTGCAAATCCACCATCCGCAAATGCTCTTAATAAATTTAATGTAGATGCAGATTGAGAATAAGCTTTTATCATTCTGTCTGGATTAGGAATCCTTGAATTTTCATTGAAATTAATTCCATTTATTATATCACCTTTATAGCTAGGTAATTTGATATTTTTCCGTTCTTCAATTTCACTTGAACGAGGTTTTGCAAATTGACCCGCTATTCTACCTATTTTAATAACTGGTAAGTTAATACCTGCAGTTAGAATTATAGCCATTTGAAGTAAAACTCGAAATGAATCTCTTATATTATCAGCACCAAACTCAGCAAAGCTCTCAGCGCAATCTCCACCCTGAAGTAAAAAAGCATTTCCTTCTGACGCATTTGAAAGTCTTTGTTTTAATTGACGAACTTCTCCAGCAAATACTAATGGTGGAAATCCTTTTAGTGTTTTTTCAGATTCATTAAGTTTGCTCTGATCAGGATATTCAGGAATATGTTTTGCATTAAATTTTCTCCAGCTATTTATTTTCCAATCTTTCATTTTAATTTTTATTTAATTCCTTTTCTATAGTGTTTGTAGCTTTCATTAATTTATTTATCATTTCTTTTGTATGAGGGTTAAAATGTTGAAGATCTTTAAATAATTCCCATGAATCATTACAGGTTTGATCAACAAGATCTAGTAAATCACGAAAACCTTGTGTATCTAGCGAAGTTTTATTTATTCCAAATTCTTTGAGAGTCCTTCCTAGAAAATGCGTTATACCTTGAGATTTAGCTGCAAGAATATCATGTTCGTTAGGGGACATTTCTAATATTTGAATTTTTTGATCATTGAAATATTGTTTCCAAAATTGAAAAATTTTAACATTACTTCTAACATTATTTAACATCATTTTTAATTTAGAGTTTGATTCAAAAGAATCAGGACCAAACATTGGATGAGTTCCAATAATGTTAACATTATTTGATAAATGTTTTTTCATAATATCAATAGGATACACTTTAACCGAACAAACATCAATTATTGTTTGACCTTCAAATAAATCATTTGCAATTTCTTTAATTACGCTTTCAAAATTCCTTATTGGCACCGCTACAAAAATAGTTTTTTCACTTAAGATTGTCTTTTTATCTACAAATTGGGTACCAGGTAAATAAACATTTGAATTATTATCAAATACTTTTACTTGGAATCCTTTTTTTAATAAATTAGCTAAGACTTTCCCAAATCTTCCAAAACCAATTATTCCTACACTATTCATTTGTTATCCGATTTTTTAATACTTATGAATAAAGTTAAATTATTTTTTAAATCATGAATATTTTCTTCTAAAATTTCTAAACCATATTTAGAAGCACAATATTCACTTGCAATCACACCAGCAGAGTTTGGTATTTTTCCTTCTGTTAATCTTCGTGCAGCTTCTGCAGTATCATCTTCTTCAATAAGTGGTTTAGACCAAAAATTTTCTACTAAATATTCTTTACATTGCCTCAATGCTTGTCTATGAGAATGAATTTCAGATATATTTTCAATTTTCATTCCTTCTTTTACTAGTAAATTTTGTTTTATTGGAATGTGGAACATTTCTACAATTTTACATGTGTATTTACATAATGCTTCAACACTTTCAAGAACTACTCCACCTTGAGCATTTTCCATTGCAAAAATTCCAAAATCAACTTTTTCATTTTCTACAGCATTTAATACTCCTTCAGATGAAATCAGGTATTGAATTGAATAGTTTTTAATTTTTTGATTTTCAACAAATTTTTTTGCTGCTTGTTCAGAAAAACTTCCCATAGCTCCTTGAATTCCAATTTGAATCATAATTTTCCTTTTAATTCTTTAACATATTGATTGATAGTAAATTCTGGATCATTATTATTTTTAATTTTTTTAATACAGGCCGATCCAACAACTGCACCATCTGAATATTGATTAAACCAAATAACATCTTTTCTAGAGCTAATACCAAATCCTACTATAAAAGGACTAGTACTATTTTTTCTAACTCTATTTAAATAGTTAGATATTTCTATATTTGAAGATAATTTTCCACCCGTAATACCTAAAATAGTTACTGCATATATTAAATGATTTGCAGTTTTAGAAATTGTTTTTATTCTTTCATCTGAGGTGTTTGGCGCAACTAATAAAATAGGTGATAAATTTAAAACCAAAGCATTTTTACAAAATTTTTTGGATTCTTCTAATGGTAAATCAGGTAATATGATTCCATCAACACCATGTTTTAAACAATCATTTAAAAATTTTTCCTCACCATATTGTAATATTGGATTAAAATAACTAAAAAGAGCAATAGGAATATTTGTCTTTTTTCTAATAGTTGAAATTTGAGAAAAAATAAAATCGATATTTATTTTATTTTTTAAAGCTATTTCACTAGAATATTGAATAATTGGACCATCTGCTTGTGGATCAGAGAATGGAATACCAATTTCAATCATATCAGCTCCAGCTTTTGCCATTTCTAAAACTAGATTAACCGTGCTATTTTTATTGGGATAACCTGCTGTAACAAAAGGAATGACCTTTTCTTTAGGTTTAGAAAAAAGTTTTTGAATTCTATTCATTTATTTTTTCCATTTCATCAAAAATTATTCCAAGGTCTTTATCACCTCTACCTGAAAGACACAACACTACTTTTTCATTTTTTTTAATATTAGAATTTTTATGCTTTAGGTAAGCTAGTGCATGTGATGTTTCTAAAGCTGGAATAATTCCTTCTTTTTCGCTTAACCATTTAAATGCATTTAAAGCTTCATTGTCATTAATTGCTACGTAATTAATTCTTCCTATGTCTTTAAGATAGCTATGTTCTGGTCCTACACCAGGGTAATCTAGTCCAGCTGAAATAGAATGAGGTAGAGTTATTTGTCCATTTGTATCTTGAATTAAATAACTTGCGGAACCATGTAAAACACCAAAATTTCCTTTTGATAAGGTTGCCGCATGTTGGTCTGAATCAAGACCATGTCCAGCAGCTTCAACTCCTATTATTTTAACTTTTTTATCATCTAGAAATGGGTAAAACATTCCAATTGCATTTGAACCTCCACCAACACAAGCAACTAATCTATCTGGCAATTTAGATTTCGTCATTTTGAAAAATTGTTTTTTTGTCTCAATTCCTATTACAGATTGAAAATCCCTAACAATCATTGGATATGGGTGTGGACCAACAGCAGAACCTAATAAATAATAAGTAGATTCAACATTAGTTACCCAGTCTCTGATGGCTTCATTAGTTGCATCTTTGAGAGTTTTGCTTCCAGTAGTAGCAGGTTTTATTTTGGCTCCAAGAAGTTCCATGCGCAATACATTAAATTCTTGTCTTTTGATATCCGTTTCTCCCATATAAATCACACATTCAATTCCAAAATGAGCACAAACTGTTGCAGTCGCTACACCGTGTTGACCTGCTCCAGTTTCAGCAATAATTCTTTTTTTACCCATTTGTTTAGCTAAAATTATTTGACCTAAAGCACTATTTAATTTATGAGCTCCAGTATGTAATAAATCTTCCCTTTTGAGAAAAACTTCAAAACCTAGTTCTTTTGATATTCTTGAAGCATAGTATAAAGGCGTTTCTCTTCCACCAAAATGTTCTAAAAGATCTCTAAGTTCTTTTTGAAACGCATTTTGGTTTTTTGCTTTAAAATATTCTTTTTCTAATTGATTTAGAGCTGGAATTAATGTTTCAGGTACATATTTACCTCCATATTTATCAAAATGACCTGATGAATCTGGCAAAGAATATTTTTTAATTTTTTTATTCAAATTGAAATCCAGTATTTTTTGTTTGATTTATTGTATTATAAAATTTTTTTACTTTCGAGTGACTTTTTATTCCAGGGCTAACTTCAACTCCACTATTTACAT
>CEOP01028766.1_pt1 | contig 11997 bp, 5 predicted proteins | sample 361301 | NCBI WGS metagenome assembly CEOP01 (sample SAMEA2619548, study PRJEB7988) | marine metagenome | biome: marine biome (ENVO:00000447); feature: deep chlorophyll maximum layer (ENVO:xxxxxxxx); material: "saline water (ENVO:00002010), including plankton (ENVO:xxxxxxxx)" | depth 55 m
ACAATAACTGGATATATATTTATTATTCACCGAAGGGTGGGCGTCCCAGACAAAATCTTTCAAGATTTGTTTTGGCTTATCAGGATAGCCTTTTGTTGCAGAGTGAAAAAGTCATGCTTGAAGTAGCCGTTCAACGTGAAACTTGTTGCCATTCAGGAGGGTCTTTATCATTTGGGCCTAATGGAAATTTGTTTTTAAGTACCGGTGATAATACGAGTTCTAAAGAGTCAGATGGATATTCCCCCTTGGATGAAAGAATAGGTAGGTCTCCTTTTGATGCCCAAAAGGGAGCTTCAAATACTCATGACCTTCGAGGGAAAATATTAAGAATAACTCCAAAGAAGGACGGTACCTATACAATTCCTGGAGGGAATTTGTTTTCCCCTGATGGCACTGAAGGTCGTCCGGAAATCTTTGCCATGGGCTGCAGAAATCCATTCAGATTCTCAGTTGATAAGAAGACGGGATATGTATATTGGGGAGAAGTGGGTCCTGATTCAGGAAAAGATAGTGAACTCGGACCCCAGAGTTATGATGAGTGGAATCAAGCAAAAACTCCGGGTAATTATGGATGGCCTTATTTTGAGGCTGACAATAAAGCATATCCCATGCTCAACTTTGCAACCAATGAAATTGGACTACCGCAAAATCCCCTTCGTCCTCTCAATGAGTCTCCTAACAATACCGGTGCTAAAGTATTGCCCCCTGCTAGATCTCCCATGATTTGGTATCCTTATGGGGTATCAGATAAATGGCCAATGTTGGGTAAGGGATCACGTAGTGCCATGGCAGGGCCAATTTATTATGAGCCTAATACACCCTCTAAAACTGCTTTTCCAGAGTATTATGATGGTAAATTGTTTATATATGAATGGGCGAGAAGTTGGATAAAAGTGGTATCTTTTGATGAAGACTGGAGCGTGATAAAAATTGAACCTTTTTTGCCGAATGAAAAGTTTAACAAACCGATAGATATGGAATTTGATCAAAATGGGAACATGTATTTATTGGAATATGGAGCCAATTACTTTGCTAATAATATCGAAGCCAAGCTGGTCAAAATTGAATATAATAGAGGGAACAGAATACCTCAAGCCTTCATTCAAGCCACTAAGACAAAGGGAGCAGCTCCTTTTAGCGTTACCTTTTCAGCTAGTCAATCCTATGATTATGATTTGAATGATACATTGGTTTTTGATTGGAGCATAAGTGATGGGCGCAAATTCAGTGGCGAAAATATTAGTTTGACGTTTGATTCCATTGGGATCTATGAAATTGTCCTGAAAGTGATGGATCGTAATGGAGGAGAGGCAACCTCTTTTTCACAGGTTAGTGTAGGAAATGCACCTCCAGAAATTGATTTAAGAATTGAAGGTAATCAATCGTTTTACTTTGGTGAAAGCAAACGAAATTATCATATTGAAGTTGCTGATTTGGAAGATGGATCGTTGTCTGCAGGAACAATAAATTCTGATGAGATAAAAGTTAATTTTTCTTATTTACCCGGAGCTCATGATTTGGCCCTCCTTGGAGAAGCATTCTATGAAAATTCTAATCTCCCAATAAAAGGGAAACAATTGATTGAGGGTAGTGATTGTAGTTCATGTCATGCGAAGGAGTCAGTTTCAATTGGACCAAGCTTTAATCAAATTGCTGAAAGGTATGAAAGTAGTTCAGCCAACATTTCTATGTTGGCTATGAAAATTATTCAAGGAGGTAACGGAAATTGGGGCCATAGTTTGATGGCAGCCCATCCAGATTTATCAATTAGTGATGCTGAAAGTATGGTTGAATATATTCTCGCTGTCAAGGATAAAAATTATTCATCGAGTTTACCTGTGGCAGGAACATTTCTGTTAAGAGAATCTCAAAACAAAGCTGATAAAGGCATATATGTTATTTCAGTTGGCTATAAAGATCATGGATATGAAGGAATTCCTTCTATTGAAGCTTCTAAAATATTGTTTTTGAGAGCCCCGTACATACAGGCTGAGGATTATGATGTATTTAAAAATGTAGAACAGCAAAGACCAAATGGTGGATCTTTTGCTTATGTAAGTAGCTTAAGAAATGGATCATATGTTGGATTTGATAATATAGATTTGAATGGTATTGGCGAAATTTCAATCAAGGTAATGCCTATCTCTGGAGGGAAAATAGCTCTTTTTCAAGGCGTACTTGATGGAGAACCTTTGGCTGAATTATATATTCCTAGTTCTGATAAAAGTCCAAGTTGGGTGGAAGAAAACTTTGTTGAATATAATTTCACCATTGATGCAGTAAGTGACGCTTCAGAAGTCCTTTACTTTTTGTTCAGTGATGCTGATAATATGAAGGTTGATATGAACTTGGATCAAATTATTTTTAAGCAGAGATAGTTTTGTACCGTTCCAATAGGTTCTTTGTTCATTGGTATAAAATATGTATGTGATATATTAATTTATATTAATTTCACCGCGTGAAAAAGAGAGGTAGTATAGCATTTTTCTTTGCTCTGACTAGTATTCTTTTTGTTGAATTGGTTGCACAGAACAAGCTGAATTTACAAGAGATTTATCAGCTTAGCATCGGTCCTACAGCCGAAAGGATAAAAATTGATGGATCATTAGATGAAGAGGTTTGGAAAACCTCAGCAGTGGCTACTGATTTTTGGGTGAGTTTCCCCATGGATGGGATACGTGCTTCGCCAGAATTAAAAACCCTGGTAAGATTAACTTATGACGATGAATTTATATATGTCGCAGCGGAGTGTATCGGCCCAGGGCCGTACATTATTCAGTCTTTGAAAAGAGATAACCCCTTGTTTTGGAGAGGAGATGCTTTTGGTTTGGTATTTGACCCTGTCAACGAAAGAAGTAATGGTTTTGTTTTTGCAGTAAATCCTGAAGCGGTTCAAAGTGAATCGCTTATTACTGGTCAAACAGGACGTCGAGGCAATAGTGGATCTGTGAGTGGAATCAACGGTGCTTGGGACAACAAATGGTATTCAGAAGTTCAAATTCTAGAGGATAGATGGACCGTTGAAATAGCTATTCCTTTTAAGTCATTAAGGTTTGGCGATAAGCTCGAATGGGGAGTCAATTTTTTAAGAGGAGATGCAAAGAACAACAGTTATCATACTTGGTCGCCCGTGCCTGTCCAATTCAGAGGTGTAGATTTGGGATATACCGGTAAGTTGATTTGGGATAAAGCTCCTGGTAAGACTAAAAAAAACATATCAGCAATTCCTTATTTACTTGGTTTGGGGAAAAAAAATTTTGAAACAAATGCACTATTCGATCAGGTTCAAAGGGTTGGATTAGATGCTAAAGTAGCTGTGACTTCCAGCTTGAATTTGGATTTGACAATAAACCCTGATTTTTCTCAGGTAGACGTGGATGAGCAGCAGACGAATCTTACTACAGTTAATTTACGATTTCCAGAGCGGCGACTCTTTTTTCTAGAAAACAGTGATATATTTAGTGATTTTGGAATCCCACCCATGCGACCTTTTTTTAGTCGAAAAATTGGCTTAGATGAGGATGGGAATACGATTCCTATTCTATACGGAGCTAGATTAAGTGGTAATTTGAATAAAAACTTGAGGATGAGTCTTATGAATAGTCAGACCAAATCTGAAGAGCTTCCAGGCAATAATTATACTTCGTTTGCTGTTCGTCAAAGAGTATTTGAGCGGTCTATTATCAAAGGATATTTTCATAATCGAAAGAGGATGACAAATACAACTGCATTGCATGATGATTATAACAGTGTTGGTGGATTGGAGTTTGGTTATCGTTCTCAGAATGGCAAATGGCAGGGATCCGGAGGTTATGGTATAGCTTTTACCGAGGATGATAATGATCAAAATCATTTTTATAGTGCTTCTACTGGATTTGATGGTAAGGCATTTAACTTTTATGCCAATGTCTCGGGCGTGGGGGATGGTTATCAAAATGATTTTGGTTTTATTCCACGTAAAAACCATTACGATGCGATAGATGATACCACCTATATCATTGGATTTGATCATGTTTATTCAAGAATAGGCTATACTTTTTATCCTGATAACAATTCGATCAATCAGCATGGTATAAGATTAAGTTTTGTTGGTGATTGGACGGCCACTTCAAATGAGTTGATAGCTAAAACTTTTGATTTGAGGTATAATTTTTCCTTTGTCAATTCAAGCACATTATTGTTGACCTACAAGCATGAAGATGTCAATTTACTTTATCCTTTTGGTTTCACTGAAGATAACGCCCCACTCCCTAGTGGTATGTATAATTTTAATTATGGAGAGATCAAGTATCAAAGTGATAACAGGCGCATAGTGAATATCCGCTCCGGATTTCGCTATGGAGGCTTTTATAACGGCACTCGGCTCGAAACTTCTATTGCCGCTAATTATCGGGCGCAGCCTTGGGGAAATTTCAGTGTCAATTTCATTTATAATGATTTAAGATTTCCGGGTATTTATGGCCATCAGCCACTTTTTTTGTTGGGGCCTAAAGCTGAAGTTTCCTTTTCTAGAAATTTATTTTGGACAACTTTTTTCCAATACAATACGCAGCGTGACAATTTCAATATCAATAGCCGTATCCAATGGAGGTACTTGCCAATGTCTGATTTATTTATAGTGTACTCAGACAATTATATGGTAGAAAATTTTGGACCTAGGAATCGTACATTGGTTTTAAAGTTGAATTATTGGCTTAATATTTAGGACTCAGTCTTCTTTTTTGAGGAATGGTATTGAGAAAATAATTTATGCTATGTTTGAGTTTTTTTAGTTAAATATGGGATTTAATTCTCTCCGTTTTCTTTATCTTCTTTGTTTTTTACTTCTTTCTAATGTGGTGTTTGCGCAAAACAATGCAGCAACTTACCAATTAAATATTAAAAAGCTGAATGAAATAGTTCGTCTGGACGGGATACTTGATGAGCCTTTCTGGGAAGATATTGAAACAGCTAGTGATTTTTGGATGAACTTTCCAGTGGGAGGCACTCTAGTTGACAATGAATTTCAAACCTCAGTAAAGATTGCCTACGATGATGATTTTATTTATTTAGGAGTTGAATGTTATGGAGAAGGACCATTTTTAGTTCAATCTCTGAAAAGGGACAATGATTCATTTTGGAATGGAGATGCGTTTGCAGTTATTTTAGATCCTGTAAATGAGCGAACAAATGGGTTTATTTTTGGTGTGAATTCCGCAGGTGTTCAAACCGAAGCATTGATTACTGGCGAACCGGCACGACGAGGAGGTCAGATATCCGGATATAATAAGGCTTGGGATAACAAATGGTATACCGAAGCCAGTGTAACTGAAAATGGGTGGACTGCTGAGATGATGATTCCGTTTAAATCATTGCGTTTTGGGGAGAAAGATCGTTGGGGCATTAATTTTGTTAGAATAGATGCAGCTAACAATGCCAATCATTCTTGGGCACCTGTACCCATTCAATTTTATGGAACCGATCTCGGTTACTTGGGACAATTGATTTGGGATAAACCGCCAAAGAATGAAAAAAGAAATATTTCATTTGTTCCTTACCTACTCGGAGATGCTTACAAAGATTATGATAGTAAGGGTGATTTTAGCCAAAGTTTTGCTTTGGGAATGGATGCTAAAATAGCTATTAACTCAAATTTAAACCTTGATTTAACGGTCAATCCGGATTTTTCTCAAGTAGACGTAGATGAGCAGCAAACCAATTTGACCACAGTTAATTTAAGATTCCCTGAGCGAAGACTTTTTTTTCTGGAAAACAGTGATATTTTTAGTAATTTTGGAACAAATGCTAAACCTTTTTTTAGTCGTAAAATAGGATTAGATGATGATGGAAACACCATTCCAATCCTTTATGGGGCCAGATTAAGTGGTAATTTAAACAAAAATCTTAGGGTAGGTCTGATGAATACACAGACTCAAGAGCAAGAACTACCTGGTAACAATTATAGTTCATTGGCACTCCATCAGAGAGTATTTAAAAGGTCTGTCTTAAAAGGATATTTTCATAATAGAGTAGGATATGCAGATGGCTCCGTCCAAAGAGATAACTTTAATCGCATTGGAGGACTTGAGTTCAATTATTCTTCTCAGGATAGTAAATGGCGGGCTATCGCGGGCTATGGATTGGCTTTTTCCAATGAAAATCAAAATGACAACCATTTATTCAATTTCTTTGGTGGCTATGGGGGTAGAGTTTTTAATGTATTTTTAAACATCAGTGGATTGGGCGATAATTATATCAATGATTTCAGTTTGATACCCAGGCAAAAACATTATGATGCCGTAGAGGATACTACCTACATACTAGGTTTTAATCATTGGTGGGCGACTATTGGATATAAGTTTTATCCGGAAAACACTTTCATCAATCAGCACGGATTTAGTTTGACCACCAATGGAGACCGAACAGCTACCTCTAATGAACTGATTCAAGATAAACATCAATTTTCTTATAAATTTTTGATGAAGAATACGAGTACTTTAGAACTTACTTATTCACATGAAGGTATTAATCTTTTATACCCCTTTTCATTTACTGATGAAGAGCCCTTGCTGGCACAACTGTATAGATTTGATTACGGTCAGATCAAATATGTAACAGATAAGCGTCGTGAAATTAAGTTAACGACTGGATACACTTATGGCAGTTTTTATAATGGTACCCGAACAGAATTTTCTCTGGCAGTTGATTATCGTGTACAGCCATGGGGAAATTTTAGTCTTAATTTTGTTCAAAATAATTTAGTATTCTCAGGAAATCATGGAGCAGAGAAGCTTTTATTATTAGGTCCCAAGGCTGAAATTAATTTTTCTAAGAATTTTTTTTGGACCACTTTTATGCAGTATAATACCCAAAGTGATAATTTCAATATAAATAGTAGGCTTCAGTGGCGCTATAAGCCGATGTCTGACTTATTTATTGTTTATTCCGACAATTATCTGGTAGAATATTTTGAGCCACGTAATCGGGCCCTCGTTTTAAAGCTAAATTATTGGTTTAATTTATAGGGTCATATGTTGATCAATAAGGATAAAGGCGAGCCTAATTGAAAATAGTTGATATGATAGTTTTATGGATTTTTCATAGATAATTCTAACGAATTAAGAAAATCTGTTATTTGAGATAAAAATTCTCTATTCATAGTTTTAATCCTTGTTTCATTAATTAAAAATGAAGAAAGTATATTTTTTTATTTTATTTGGTTAGAATGATTAGCTCAAAAAAAGCAATATCAGTTTTATACTTCATCTTGTTCATTCATTGTGGATTTTGTCAAATCTTAGATACTACCCTTGCCAATTTCCAGTATTATCAATATCAAGTACCAGAGGAGAAAGTTTATTTATCGACGGATAAAGAAGTTTTTGTTCAAAATGAACATTTGTGGTTTTCTGTCTTCTTAGTTGATGCGAAAACACATCAAACGAGTTCAATCAGCAAACTAGTCTATGTTGATTTACTGGGGCCAAAGGATCAAATCATTTCCTCATTAGCCATTGACATGAAATCCCATTTGGGAAAAGGGAGTTTCTTTTTGGCGGATAGTCTTTTAGCGGGGAATTACACGATCAATGCTTACACAAATTATATGCGTAATGGTTCCTCAGAATTTATATTTTCTAAGACGGTAGAATTTTTCAATTTAAAACGAAAAAGTACATTAAAGGAATCTTTTAGAAATGAAAAAGGAATCCATGTTGATTTTTTTCCAGAGGGAGGATATATTATTAGTGGAGTGCCTAATATTATTGCATTCAAGATCATTGATGACTCCGGAAATGGTTTGATTCATCAGGGTATGTTGATTGATTCTAGTGGCAATGAGATCATGGAGTTAAATCCGTTAAAATTTGGATTAGGAAAATTTCAATTTACACCAGAAAGTGGTCAGGACTACAGTGGATTTTTTCAGATCAATGGGAAAGAGTATTTTTTCAAACTTCCAAAAGCTCAGGAGAAAGGTTATCAGCTAACCGTTAGAAAGACTTTGACTAAAACCTATATTACAGTCAAGGGATCACCAGGCATGAGTTTTAAAAACACCTATTTATTGATGCATATAAGAGGCAATATCATTAAAGTTGTAAAATCGACTTTGGGACAAGAATTTATTTATAATTCGTTGGTTAATGATCAAGTTCCTTCAGGAATCATTCATATTACTTTTTTTAAAGAGGATATACCTTTACTTGAACGGTTAATTTATAACGAAATAGCAAATGATAAAATAAACATAGCTATTGATGTCACACCAAACATTAAAAAGCGGAGTAAGGTTAATTTTGATTTGAATGTTTTAGACCCTGACGACTTAAAATCTTCAGGTTCTTTTTCGGTTTCGGTTCAAAAAAAATCAACAGACAGAAATAAAATCAATATTGAAAATTATTTATGGTTGACTTCTGATTTGATAGGTAGCATTGAATCACCCAATTATTATACAAATGTAGCCAATTTGGATCGATTTGAAATGTTGGATTTGCTCATGTTAACCCATGGATGGCGAAGATTTGACTGGGACAATGTATTAAACAAGACTTTACCTCCTATCCTTTATTTTCCAGAAAAGGGATTTACATTGGAAGGGAAAGTTGTTCGTTGGGAAGATCGATCGAAACCGATTCAAGCTGATTTGTCAATGACATTTTTTGAAAATATTAATTTTCAATTAAAGACTTCTAGTAATGAAGCTGGTGATTTTTGGTTTGAAGGTTTACAAGTTGAAGATACCCTAAATGCATTGATTCAAACAGTTAACCCTAAAAAGGGTAGGAAAGGTAAATTAACAAACTCATTTATTGAAATAAAAAAAAAGACTTATCCTAAATTGAGGAAAAATCCTCCATCTAACAAAATGGAAAGTGAGATATTGTATCGTGATTATTTGGACGACATGTTGGAAATTGCTCAAATTAAAGCGTCATATGATGGAGATGTAATTTTCCTCGATGAAGTAGCTGTAGAATCAACCTTAGATCGATCTTCGAATCTGTTTTATCGAGAATATATGCTTTATCGAGAACCAGATACACGCTTGATTGTAGACTCTATAAAGACCGGATATGCAAATATTTTTGATGTAATTAAGGGGAGGCTTACAGGCGTACAGTTTAGTAAAGATGAAAATGGAAATTATATTGCCTTGGTTAGAGGTGCTAACTCAATTTCTCTGGATAACAACGCAGTATTTTTACTTGATGGTCAGGAGATGTCATCCTCGGTGATCAGTACCATTAATCCAAATGATATTTCCCATGTTGATGTATTAAAAGGGACACGCGCAACCATTTATGGAACTCCAAATGGCGTAATCGCCTTTTATAGAAAGACGGGAAGATCAGGCGTAGCACTTGGTAATACTATGGGGATTTTAAATGTGGAAATGTATGGATATCATCAGCCAGATGAGTTTTATGTACCGAATTATAAAAACCCAACTGAAATAGAAAAGATAAGACCAGACAGGCGTGGTACGCAGTATTGGTGTCCAACTGTTTCTCTGAATCAGAATAAGGCAAGTTTTTCCTATTACACTTCAGATGATTCAGGAGACTTTGTCGTCTATATTGAAGGGCTAACCCATGAGGGTAGATTGATCCGATCAGAGGTCAATTTTAAAATTGATTAGTTCAAGCTTGGTATACCATTGCATTTATATTCATACCTGCCCCTACTGAGGCAAATATGATTTTGTCGCCTTTTTCGATTTGATGTGCATCTAATTCTTTTTTTAAAATTAGATCGAGCAGTGTAGGGACGGTGGCTACTGATGAGTTGCCAAGCCAGGAAATAGTCATAGGCATCACATCAATAGGAACGGATAGGTTTCCCTCAAGTTTATAGAGTCTATTGAGAATGGCATCATCCATCTTTCCATTGGCCTGATGGATGAGTACTTTTTTAATCTCACTCAGAGAGACGCCGCTTTTATGTAGGCATGCTTGAATTGCTCCAGGTACATAGTTTAGGGCATATTGATACAGCTTTTTGCCATACATTTTTAAATAAATACTTTCTTTAGTCCCATTCTCTGGTAAATAAGAATTTCCCATAAAAAGCATTTCTGAATGCTCTAAGGTGTCCGACCGTGTTTTATGGGCCAATATACCTATTGGCGTATTGCTTTTCTGAGAGGCCAAGAGGGTGGCTCCAGCCCCATCAGCATAGATCATACTGTCTCTATCATGAGGGTCAGAAATTCGCGAAAGTATATCTGCTCCAATAACTAAAACATTATGAGCGTCTCCCGATTTGACATAATAATCTGCTTGTATCATAGCTTGAAGCCAACCAGGGCATCCAAAAGGGAGGTCATATGCGATCGTATTTGGGTTTACAATATTCAATTTTTTCTTGACACGAGCGGCTAGACTGGGGAGGATATCTACTCCCATATTTCCATTCCTTAATTCGCCAAAATTATGAGCAAAAATAATATAATCAAGATTTTCACGCTCAACTCCGGAAGATTTTAATGCATCTTCTGCAGCCAACCAACCAAGATCAGATGTAGTCATATTATCGTCTGCATAGCGCCTTTGCCTAATGGTTGTAATTTGTTCAAACTTTTCAATGATTTCAACATTGGGCTCTGAAAATGCTTTGCCCGAAGCATCTGTAAAATGATTATTTAAGAAGGCTTCATTGGATATGATTTTGGTCGGAATATATTTACCTGTCCCGCAAATAACACTGTATGTTTTTTCTGACATGCCTGGTGAACTATAGTATGATTGATTACTTGACTCTCTTTTGAATCACTGAGATACTAATCTCGATGCTAAATTAGTATAAAAAACCTAATTATTTTAAAAAAGAGATCTGTCTCCATAGAATAATATTCCTAAATGATTTTGATTAGTCCTACAATGGAAATTTCTCTAAGTACTTCGCTACATGAAATCCTCTTTTTCTGACCTCTTGGGCATGTTTGGAATGTGTATTTAAGCTGGCATTGGTGTGATTTAGATGAATGAAGTGAATTTTATTTCTATCTTTTAAAGGCATAGAAGAAAATAAATTCATTGTTTCCCTCATAAAGGGGTGAGGAATTTCTGAAATATCTCTGTGATTGATTTCATTGCTTTCAAAGAAGCTGCCATCAATAAAAGCATAATCTACAAGAGCTATTTTTTGAGTGATATCTTCGTCCCATTTATGCCATTTATCAATATCAGGAATGAACAGTGCAATTTTATTTGGGCCCTCTATTTGATAACCTACCGTTTCTGAATATTCATCTCGATGAGGGACTAAAAAGGGTTTAACTTTTATTAGAGAATTGATTTGAAAATGAACTTGATTTGTTAAGGGTTGAATTTCAATATTTTTTTCATTAATTAATTGATTCCAAGGTCCATTTTTCTGCAAAAAATATTGCATTTTGGGCATGGCGAATACTGCTGTTTGAAGGCTATTGAAGGCTTCTTTACCTAAGTACATGAGCCCTGAATAGTGACCTATATGGGCGTGGGTTAAAAATATACCATTGGGAATATCATCATTTTGGAAAGGACTTAGCATATGCAATGCCTTGAGCTGCTTTGGAAAGTCTGGGGTTGCTTCAAAAAGGAAGCTTTGTTCATTTACAGGATCAACTAAGCCCAAGCAAGTTACTTTTCGTTGAGAATCAGGATTGTCCCAAAGTAAGGCACAACAGGATTTAGTACATCCAATATGGGGGGAACCACCATCTTGAACATTACCAAGAATCACTAGAAAAGGAACTGATTCACTATATGAGTCGATTTCAGGCCTTGTTAGTACATCCATTATTGGCATACAGACTAAGGACAAAAAAATGATTATTGACATATTTAAGTAGTTTAATTTATTAGAAGTATGAAACTAGCTAAAATTACGGCATAAAAAAAGGGGTAGTTTCAAACTATCCTTAAACTTAAATAAACAAAAAGAATTTAGTTTAATGTGATCATCATAGACTTTGCAATTAGATAGATAGTACAACTCCATCATGAGTAGTTATAAAAAAAAGTTTGG